>WNFA01005393.1_pt1 | contig 11803 bp, 10 predicted proteins | sample 5400481 | NCBI WGS metagenome assembly WNFA01 (sample SAMN13153340, study PRJNA577476) | soil metagenome | isolation source: 120 cm saprolite under Douglas fir tree site 2 hole 1 replicate 2 | place: USA:California | collected 2015-04-18
GGAGACCGCTGCCGTGTTTCTACGCCGTCGATCTTCGGGTGGAGGAGTTGCTGGCGCGGTCAGGCCGGACGTCACTTGGCGGGCATGACATGGCGAGCCTTTCGGCGGAGGATTCGCTCCTGGTGCTGTGTCTGCATGCTGCCAAACACCTCTGGATGCGTCTGATCTGGATTTGCGATATCGCGGAGACGATGCGAACGCAGGCGGTGGATTGGCCGTTGTTCTGCGCGCGAGCGAGCGAGTTGGGGGCCCTCCGGATGGGGGGCGTGAGTTTCTGGTTGGTGCAGTGGCTTCTCAGTTTTGACCTTCCACGTCCGGCGCAGGAGATTGTCGATGGCGATTCGAGCGTGCGGGATCTTGGCGAACAGTTCGCTGCGCGCCTGGCGAGGAGCGCGACCTATGATTTTGAGTCGACGGAATATTTCCGGTGGATCTTGAAACTGCGCGATCGGCGCCGCGATCGGGTTCGCTATCTATGGCGCCTGATGTGGACGCCGGGAGAGGGAGATTTGGCCACGGTGCGGTTGCCGGAGGTTTTATTTCCGTTGTATCGCGGGGTGCGGGCGGTGCGACTGATACGCAAGCTCGTTTAGGGAAGATAAACAGGGCTCATACTCCGGATAGCCGACAAACCACTAGCGATTCCTCGACTGGGTTGCGTGAGGCGGACAGTTCACCTGTTGTCGCCGAGTGGTTTCAAACCGATTTAACAAGGGTCGTTATCGGCGGCTCGAGGTATTCTCCGATATATCGACCGCATACTAGCCTAAGAACCAGTCGCCAGCATGAAGTCGCCTTTGCGAGTACCGGGGACGATCTTCCATCCGGGCTTCAGTTCAAGCGTCCATCCATCACCCCCGAGACTACTGCCTTTACTCACAGATGGCGCAGCAACGATCACGGCGCTCCAATCGGCCTTCATGAGCGCTCCGTTTTCTGCGTCCAGGATGCCCCAATCGTCAGTGATGCGCAGATGCGGATAGACCGTTCCGGCATCTCCCAGAGGTTGTAAGTTTCGTGGGTCGAACTGTACGTGCATATTCCGAACGTGAAGCGTGAGCACCGGGCCGTCAATGAATCTTGCACGGTAGCCTGCAACAATCTGCTGCCGTCTGGTCTCTCTTTGCGTCTCCGCAGCGCGAAGCGTCGCGCCATCATACTGGGTGGCTCGGCTTTTCGCAGCAAGCTGCAGATTTGTGGGAAGAGCTATGTGGAGAGCGTTTCGGAGCATAGCGTCGAAGCGCTGGCCTGCTCTCAACTGATCGTGCCATCCCGGCGAGTACCGGTCGAGTAGCAAGCCGTAGCCGGGGCCAGTAGCGTAGGCAAACGATCGGACAAATGTGCTGTCGTCTCTATGGCTGGAAAGATCGTTCAGGGCTGCCTTGATTTGTTCTCCGGGTGTGGGATTTCCCACACGAACCCCTGTGTATTCAGCTAGACCCTCGTTCAGCTCAAGCGCTTGCTCCTGCACGTCCGCGCCAGGAAAGAGCCGGTAGCGTTCCGCGCGAAAGAGGACTGCGTCAGCTGCCGCCTTTCTGCGTTCCTCGTCGGTACCCGCCTGAAGAGCACGCGAGAGCGCTCGCCACTCCAGCTGCAGGTAGTATCGCCCATCAACCGTATCCAGTTGTGCATTCTCTCCGCCTTCGACCTTTGGAAGTTTGAGTTGGTTCTGAATGCGGTGGAAGAGTTCGTGCGAAATAAGAGTCCCCCGCTGTCGCACCTCACGCGGAAGAGGCCACAACATCTGCGTCCAGTGAACACCAGACCATTCGACCGCCGTATTCGCGATGTTCTGGTCCGTAGACAAGATGCCAACAAAGACGCCGCCCTCGGATTTCAGCAGCCCTTTCGCATCCGCCTGGCTGGCGACAATGCTCCGGCTTTGGGGATCCACAAACATGATCGGCCCGCAGAGCGATACACCCCACAGTTGTCCGTGATCGGCCTGGCACAGCGATTGAGCTTCCGAGAAATATGTTTGCGCGGTTTCAATTGGGATCGGCTGAGGAGTTTGCGCCGAAGCAGTGAGGGGAATTGTTGACAACAACAACGCGGTCGCAACGCGAAGGCATTCCATCCTATTCAGTCCCCCGTTGGACGCACGTATCTGAACTCCTTCCCCTTGCGGAGAGTGCTAAAACCACTTCAGTCTGAGACGAGCGAGCCCTGCAAACGTAAGCGGGGATTTCCGCCATTTTCATGTGGATTTTCGGATGTCTATCGGTATTCTGGCCGAGTGACGGGCAAACCGGAAGGAACCCTCTTAAGTCAGCGCTTATAGGGTCGTTCCCCCGGGCTTGAATCGTTTCTTACGCCTTTCGCAGCGCTGAAGCGCTGGGCTAGTCTTGGCCGCCCCTCCGGGGCTGCGCTGCGGGACCGAATGTTACCTAGCGTGGTTGACCTAGTGGGTCTTACCTAGTGAGTTTCACCGTCGCCAGGGGCTACGTCAGGTGTGTCCACTTTCTGGGCGAAGGGTGAATTCGAGGAAGGCGCGGGCTGGAATTCGCCTGGTTCTTTACCAGCGAGAGCGACGTTCATGAACTGGATCCAAATCGGCAGCGCGGCGTGACCTCCTGATTCCTTTGGCCCGAGGGATTTCTTCTCGTCATATCCCATCCAGACCCCGCACGTAAGCGACGGCGAAAAACCGATGAACCAGGCATCGGTGAAATCGTTAGTGGTGCCGGTCTTGCCCGCTAAGGGATAGGGCATCTTGGCAGCCGCGACCGCTGTGCCGTGCAATACAACTTCCCGCAGCATGGAAGTCATAATGCGTGCCGTGCGCGAACTGATTACGTCCTTGATATCCGGAAAATCTTCTTCCAGGACGCGGCCTTCATAATCTGTCACTTTCTTTATGTACCGGGGAGCGAGGCGGACTCCATCATTAGGGAACACGCTGAAGGCAGAGGTCTGTTCCATCAGCGTGATCTCAGCTGAACCAAGAGCAACGGGCAGGTAGGCGGGGATGGTAGAGGTCACTCCGAAGCGGTGCGCGTAGTCAATCACGGTGCGAATGCCGATGCGGTCCGCAAGTTTGAGCGCGGGAATGTTTCTCGATTGGGCAAGGGCACGGCGCAGCGTGATCTGGCCCTCGAATTTGTCGTCGTAGTTATGCGGAATATACGGGCCGGACGGAGTGTCGAAAGTTACGGGCGCGTCCAGGATTGTCTCGTCGGGACTGCCGCCCTGGTCCATCACGGCGGTATAGACGTATGGTTTGAAGGACGATCCGACCTGTCGCAGGGCCTGGGTGGCGCGATTGAACTTGGAGAGATTAAAGTCGCGTCCACCTACCATGGCCTTGATCTCACCAGTGGCGTTGTCGATGGCAACCAGCGCACCTTGAGCGCCGGAATCCTGTTCGAGACTGACCTTGGACTTTCCCCCGGCGTCGAGAGAGAGCACTTTGACATAGACGATGTCTCCGATTGCGAGCAAAGCGGACAGCTTGCGCTGGGTCCATGCGACGTCAGCCTGCGAGAGCGTCGCCGTGCGCTGCCCGAAGCGAATCTGAGCAGCAGAGGGTGACACGGCAGCGACGAGAGCGTGCACGTATCCGTTAACCTCGGGCTCTTGGTCCCAATCGGGATCTTCGTACTTGTCGAGTCTCTGTCCTTGGGCAACCACATTGGCAAGGTTGCCGCGCCATTTTTGCCGATGTTCATATGCTGCGAGACCGTCGAGCACTGCTCGGTTGGCGGCCTTCTGCAAGTCCATGTCGAGCGATGTGTAAACACGGAGGCCACCTTCGTGAACCTGATCGCTTCCGTACTTGGCCTCGAGGTAGCGGCGGATTTCTTCCACGAAATTGGGCGCCAGAGAATTCGGGTCCTTCTGCACGTTGAGTTGGATCGGTTTGGCCTTGGCGTCGGCGGCCTGGGTGGCGGTGATCCGGCCATCCTCGAGCATGGCGTTCAGCACAAGATTGCGGCGCTTCTGGGCGCGGTCTGGGTGGGCAATCGGCGAATAGTATTGCGGCGCCTTGGGAAGACCCGCGAGCAGAGCGGCTTCCTCGAGTTTTAGTTGCTTCGCCGGCTTGCCAAAGTAGTATTCCGAGGCAGCTTCGAAGCCATATGCGCCGTGTCCGAGAAATATCTGGTTGGCATAGAGCGTGAAAATCTGCGGCTTGGTGAAACGACGCTCCATCTGAATGGCCAGCAGCGCTTCCTGGATCTTGCGATGGAAGGAGCGATCGGGCGAGAGAAACAGATTGCGCGCCAGCTGCATGGTGAGCGTGGACGCGCCCTGGACCTTCCCGCCGGATTCGATGTCGCGATAGGCCGCTCCGGCGATGCGCCAGAAGTTGATCCCCGAGTGGGTGTAGAAATCTTTGTCTTCGATGGAGACCAGCGCATTGCGCAAGACTTCGGGATAGTCGTCGTAGGTGGCAACCACGCGCCGTTGCAGCGCGAACGTGCCGATCACGCGGCTCTGGTCGTCGTAGAGCTCAGTCACCGAACTGGGACGATAATGTTCGAGCTGTTCGACCTGGGGCAGGTCGGTCGAGTACACGAGCAGCAGTCCCCCGGCCGCGCCGACTGCGGCCGAGAGCAGGATGAGCAGCCCGAACAGCACGTGTCCGACCAGCTTCCGTTCGCCAATTTCGAGCGGAGGAAGATGCTGGTAAAGGGTCTTCATAGGTGCAGTGGCCGGTTGCCACCGGCCAGTACTCAGTGTACTCAGGAACTTCGCGGCTGGCGGATTTGGAATTAGCGCAAAAGAAAATCGCCCGCAGCAGCGGGCGAATGATCACTGGTTACTGACAACTGCTCTTACGCTTTCGATTCCCGGTTCTTCAGAACTTCCAGAGCCTTGTTCAATTGTTCGTCCGTCTGATTTTTTGGCTTCTGAGTTTGATCGTCGGGAGCGGCCTGCTGGTCTTCGTCCGGCAGTCCACCGTCATCGTTGTTGTCGGCCACCACGAAATTGGGTGTAACCGCGGCATCCTGAATTGCCTTGCCATTCGGAGTGTAGTACTTGGCGATGGAAAGAATCAGGGCTGCGCCGTCGGGCATGTCGATCAGTTTCTGCACCGAGCCGTCACCGAAAGTCTTGTCTCCGACAACGTCGCCGCGCGCGTTCTCGAGGATGGCAGAGGCCACGATTTCCGCCGGACCGGCTGTGCCACGATTCACCAGCACTGCAACGGGAAGCTTGGTGATGTCCTTGGCCGGATCCGCATTAAACGCCTGGCGGGGATATTTCTGCCCCTGCAGGTAGGTGATAGTGCCATGATCGAGGAAGAGGTTGGCGGTTGCGATGCCTTCGGCCTCGTCGCCGCTGGCAGCATTGCGCAAATCCAACACCAGCTTCCTGGCGCCCTGTTTCTGCAGATTGCGAATCTTGTTGGCGATCTCCTGAGACTTTCCTTGCGGGAACGCGTCCACTTTCACATAGCCGACGTTCTCCGCCAGCATCTTGTCAGTCACGGGCGGGACGGTAACTGCGTCGCGGGTAATCACGACCTTTTGCGGCTCAGCTCGTCGTGGCCGGACGACCGCCACGGTAAGGGTTGAACCGGGCTCGCCCACCAACAAACTGTGAATTTCGGCCAGGGACATATCGCGCGTGCTCCGACCCTCGATGGACTCGAAGATGTCGGAGTTCTCGATCCCGGCTTTCTCAGCCGGTCCACCCGGAATCACGGCGATCACGGCGGCATACCCAAAGCGTTTCGATACAGCGGCGCCGATCTCAGCCTTTCCGTCAGTCTTGATGGCGCGGTAATGCTTGTACTCGGCGGCCGTCAGATAGCTGGAGTTTGCATCCAGTGACTCCAGCAGGCCATGCAGCGCCCCTTCGGTCACCATCGGAATGTTGGGCTCTTCGACGTATTCACTGCGGACGCGCGAGAGCACTTCGCTATACACCGACAGCTGACGATAAGCGCCGTCATTCGAGGATGCCCGGACGTTGACGAAACCGCCCACAATAGTGAACAACAGGATGGCCAGCGAACTGGCGAGAATCGTGACTTTCAACTTCGTCGACATGGATTTTTGATCTTCCGAGAAGGACAGGCACTTCCCTAGAAACTGCCTCTTATTATAGACGGTTTGATGCCGCGAGGGTTACTGAGAAAGCAATCGGCGGTACTTGTCCGGCAAGGGCCGCGTCTCCTGCGTCTCAGCCCGATCGCAGCATTGCAGCGGGCTCCCGGCCCCTGCCACTCAGCCTTTTCTTTCAGCGGGTTGCAGCATTGCCCGAGTCGGTGGCCAAGGTCTTCACCACAGGGGTCACAGAGGCCTTCTTGGTTTTTCCCCGTGTTCTCCGTATCCCCCGTGGTTAAGATTTTGCCCCTTGTTTCTCCAACAGTGCAGCGATCTCGGTATGTGCCTTGTCTCTCGCGACCATGGCTGGCGTTTTGCCATCGTTGTTGGCGATGTCGACGTCCGCGCCGTGCGCGAGCAACAAATCGACCATCTCCCGATCCCCGTTCTGAGCGGCGGCATGGATCGGGACCCATCCTCCCTGCTGGAGGGCGTTGACCGGGGCTCCATGTTCCACGAGTAAGCGCGCCGCTGCCAGGTTGCGCGAGGAGGCCGCCGAATGCAATGGCATGACCTGGGTCGCGTTATTTGCCACGGCGTCGACTTTCGCGCCTTTTTCGATGAGCAGCCGTGCAGCTTCCGGCTGCCCGAAGTAGCAGGCGAAGTGCAGGGATGTGAAGCCGTCTTTCGAGAACGAGTTGATGGCATCGGCATCGCTCAAGCAGCTTTGGAGCCGTTCCAGACGGCCAAGGGAGGAGGCCTCGAAGATGTCGAGTTCCTGTTTCTTGCCCGCAATTGTCTCGGCCAAGTCGCGGTGGCCGCGATAAAGGGCGTGCATCAGGAGGCTGACACCGGCGGCATCTCGTGCTTCGGCAGCGCCCGGGGTCTCGTCAAGCAAGCGGCGGAGCCCGTCGGCGTCTCCGGCTTGAAGAAGTTCAAAACCGCGTTGGGATTGATTCATACTCGGCCCTCTCCGGTAATTACTTAGCACTGCTAACGAAATATAGGATTCTCCGTGCGGGCTGTCAAGAAGAATGTTAGCAGTGCTAAACTTCTGCCAATGTCGCGAACTGACAAACAAGGCCGGATGGAAGTGGCGGATCGGCTGCACTCTGCGGCCCTTCACCTTTTGCGTTATGCCCGCAAGCGGGACGTGCTATCAGGCGAGGGGCCAGCCCGCCTGTCGGCGCTTTCGGTGCTGGTGTTTGGTGGTCCGATGACGCTCGGGCAATTGGCATCGGCGGAGCAGGTAAAGCCTCCAACCATGAGCCGGATCGTGGCGGGATTGAAGCGCTCCGGCCTGGCCAGGATTGACGCGGACGCGCGCGATGCACGGCGGATTCGCGTGAGCGTAACGCCCAAAGGCGAGCGGTTACTACAACAGGCGCGGGAACGGAGAATTCGGTTGTTGGCGGGGGTTCTCAGCGAGGTGAGTGGGCAGGAGTCGGAAGTTCTGCGCGAGGCCGCGGAAATTATTGAGCGGGCGGTCCGAGGAGGGGCAAAGTGACTTTGGGTGGCGTAGCGCTTCAGCGCTGGATCTTTTCATCAGTCTGTCTAGGTTTCATCGGCCACAGGGTTGCGGAGAACGCCGATGCCTTCAATGGCAACCTCGACCACATCTCCAGCCATCACCGGCCCCACGCCTTTGGGAGTGCCGGTGGCAATCAGGTCGCCGGGTTCGAGCGTCATGATCTGAGAAATGTAGCGCAGGATGACGCCCAGGGAAAAGATGAAATCACGGGTATTGCCAGACTGCCGGGCTTCGCCGTTGACGCGCGTCTCCACTTGAATGCCGGTCCAGGGATCAAGCCCCTCGGTGACGACGGGCCCGATGGGGCAAAACGTATCGAAGCCCTTGGCTCGCGCCCATTGGCCGTCTTTGTTCTGCAGGTCCCGCGCGGTGAAATCGTTCACACAGGTGTACCCGAGTATGTAGGGCCGGGTATCTTCGCCGTCGGGCAGTTTGTGGCAGCGCTTGGCGATCACGACGCCGAGTTCGCCCTCATAGTCGGTGCGTTCGGAAACTCTTGGGCGGACAATGGTGCCGCCGGGCGCGAGCAGGGAAGAAGGCGGCTTGAAAAATAACAAAGGCTCGGTTGGAACTTCGTTACCCAGTTCGGCGGCGTGCTCGCGGTAGTTGCGTCCGACGCAGACGATTTTCGAGGGCGTCACCGGCGGCAGCAGTATCGCTTCTTCCATCGCAATAGGTTCGATACGCCTGGTTCGCAGGCTTTCCACGTCGCCGCCAGCCTCTTCCGGAGGCGTGAGCAGAATTCTGACAATCGCATCTCGTCCTGCAACGGATTCGACCAGGCCGTAGTGGGCCTGAGTGTTTTGTTGAAAGCGGCAATATTTCATCGGACCCTATCTAAACACGAGCAGTGTAAATGCAGTGAAAATTTTCCGGCGAGAGTGTCGATATTCGGCATGCCGGTTCGACTAACCGTTAGACGGCCAAGGAGGCCAGACGAATGCAATATCTTCTGCTGATTTATGGAAATGAAGAGCACTTCGGCAAGCTGACCGAAGCGGAACAAAACGGAGTCCTCAAGGAGTACGGCGAGTTTACCAAGAGCATTGCGCAAAGCGGACACTACCGCGGCGGCAACGAATTAGCGGCCATCTCCACCGCGACGACAGTGCGCGTGCGGGACAAGAAGCGGCTGGTCACCGATGGCCCGTTCGCTGAAACCAAGGAACAACTGGGCGGCTATTACCTGATCGAAGCCAAGGATCTGGACGATGCGCTGGCCGTGGCAGCGCGGATTCCTTCGGTTCACTGGGGATCGATCGAAGTCCGGCCAATCGTCCCGCATGACATGCCCTAGCCTTCTCCTCGTGCGTCCGGCTACCCTGTGTGCAGGTAGCCGGATGGACTTCGAGCGCATTTATCGGGAGGAGTCGGGGTGGGATCACGAAGAGATTCGCGAAGGTCTGGGACTGGTGGATTCCGCCCTGCGCGGTGGGGCGGCAGGCGCCTATGCGTTGCAGGCGGCGATTGCAGCCCTTCATTCACAAGCAACGCGCGCCGAAGAAACAGACTGGAAGCAGATTGCGGCGCTCTATGAAGAGTTACTGCGCGTACAGCCTTCGCCGGTGGTCGAACTGAATCACGCGGCGGCCATGGCCATGGCTGAAGGGCCGGCAGTCGGGCTGCGCTTGCTCGACGGACTCGAAGGAAAGGCGGAGCTGCGCGAGTACTATTTGCTCCCTGCGGCGCGGGGGGATTTGCTGCGGCGCTTGCAGGAGTGGTCCGAGGCTGCGCTCGCCTATCGCCGCGCGCTTGCTCTTACCAGCAATGGCGCTACTCAATCGTTTCTGTCGCGGCGCTTGGCGGAGATGGAAGCGAAAGTCCAGGGCGGTGCGGCAATAGCCTAGGGCACGGTTTCGTTGGCTTCTTCGGAGCGAGCGCTCTCGTTGCCGCGGACGTCCACCGCGGAGACTGAATAGAAATATGTCTTGCCGGAAGCGACCGCACTGTCGCGGTACGACGGAGATTTGACCAGCTCCGAATTAAGTTTCACTGGTGTGTTATCGGCCTCGCGGCGATAGGCGTTGTATCCGGCGAGATCGGCATCGGTTACGGGCGCCCAGATCAGATCCACGAACGGCTTCTGCCCCTCGCCCGAGTACACCGCCTGCAACCCTGCCGGCACGGCGGGCGGAAAAGTGTCGTGCGCCATGATGCGGGCGGTGGGACTATCGTCTCCTTCAACTTGCGCCTCGCCACCCGGCCGGATCAGGATGCTGACCGAAGTGATGCGGTACAGGTACGTCTTTTCCCATTCGAAAGTCGAATCCTGAGTATGCATCGGGCCGGCTTCACCAATCGGGACCTCACTCGCGATCGCGTCTTTGCCGGCAGTCTCGTCGCGCCGGTAGATCCGATATCGGTGCTGGACGCCGGGCGGGGCGGAGGTTTCGCCGGCACTCGTCCAGGTGAACTCGACGCCACTGGCAGCTAACTCGGCATGAAAGTCCGGCGGCGGTGGCAGAGTGGGAACTGCAGCAACCTGCACTCGATTGGAGAGTCCAGCGCTTCGGCCGTCGCGGTTGAGGACCTCCACTGCGTAAGTGATATCGCCCGTCGGATTCTGTTCTTGAATAGGCGGGGGCAACGGGTCAGCGAACACCTGGGGCTCCGCTTGCATCGCACGAGATGGCTGAGGAGGTCGCGGAGGCGGCGGCAACTGCCCAACTGGATTCCCGCATTCCTTCATCTCCGCTTCGAGACTCCGGCAGATACGCGTCGGGCCGAGATAGCGCACGCTCTGGCGGTCGGTAGTGCGTGTGGGTTCAGTCCAAGTCAGCGTGACCCGGTTTCCCTTGCGGCCAGCACGGAGATCGGAAGGCGGTTTCGGAAGTTCTAGCGATGGCGGCAGCGGTGGACCAGTCTGGGCGCAACCGGAGAGCAGGACGCAGAGAGTCGTAACCAAACTGAGATTGCGCGGCAAAGCGTTCATCGGAAGACAAAGAGTATCAGAGGAGTTGCTTTGCGTTAGATAGTTGGGCCGTGCCTCCGGAACCTATCGGTAGAGACGCGTCTTGCCGACGGCGTGCCGCATCTCTACCCAATCGATCACGCAGCCTTCGCCAGCGCCTCGTATTCGTCGTCGGATTGCGTGGGCAGCAGCACCCAGAGCGTGTAGATCCCGAGGGCGGTTCCGAGCGGGATATTGAACAGCGAAATGAAGCCGACGACCAGGGTCACTACGCGTGCCCACGGCTCCCGCTGTAGCAATCCCCATCCCGCGATGAACCCGGCGGCGGCTTTGATCAGGATCATTCCGCCGATGAAAGTTAGAAAAGGACGCAGCCAACTGGTGACTTCCGGCGGCGGGCCCCCGCGCATTCGCAGCATCATTTCACCAAAGATGGTTTGCGCGACTATCACAAGGACAATTCCCCCCACCACGCTCAACGCGGAGTAGGCCATCCAGAGAATGCCGACCAGTCGAACATGCTCCTGAACACGGTTGCGACGATATGCGACGGGGCCCAGCACGGGTTTGCCGCAGCGCGCACAACTCTGCTGCGCCGACTGCAGCTGTGTGCCACATTGATCGCAGCATTGATCGCAGAACATAGTTTCTCCTCACTATTCAGTACGCACGTATGAGTAGGCCAGTTCCCAATTCTCAGTTCTCAGTGAAAACGAGCCGAGACTGATTTTACTGAGAACTGAGAACCGGGAACTGAGAACTCGCCATTGCCACCCGAGATTTGTTCCCGCAAACGAAAAGGCCACCCGGCAACATGGGCGGCCTTCTCTTCAAGGGAGAATAGTTCCAACGGAGGTTAGTCCATCAGAACTTTCTGCCGGAATCTTATGAGCCTTAAAAGCGGGGTGTCAAGCAAAATCTCTGAATTAAATAGCTTTATTTTCAATTACTTACGGAGAACGTCCACAAGTCGGCAAACCGGTCCAAAATGAGATCAGAGCGCCATTTCCCGGCACTAAAGACAATTGATTGAGTGACTTACCGCCGCCGGGAGGCTTGCTCGAGGGTATCACCCAGGTGCAGCGAGATGATTTCCATGTCGTCCGGACGGTCAAAAACCCGGTCCGGGAAAATGCGCTTCATGAGGATGCGGAAGCCTCCAAACGCCAGTCCTGCGACCAGCGACACACCCACGACAATACCGCACAGAACGATTACGTTGAAGAGCAGATTCGCCAGGTTGTCTTTTTTCGAGAGATAGGTGTTCTCATTCCAGGTGACGTCGGCTTCGTAGCTGACGGACCCGAGCAGCGAATTCGCTTCGCTAATCGCCAGCGGACCGGCGGCGATCACGATGATGGGACCGGT
>WNFA01009011.1_pt1 | contig 11802 bp, 8 predicted proteins | sample 5400481 | NCBI WGS metagenome assembly WNFA01 (sample SAMN13153340, study PRJNA577476) | soil metagenome | isolation source: 120 cm saprolite under Douglas fir tree site 2 hole 1 replicate 2 | place: USA:California | collected 2015-04-18
TTGCCACCGTCATCTCGCGGATATCTGGCTTGTCCGCACCCGGTAGGGCCGACTTGCCTTCCACAAAACTTGACGCCAGCGTCGGGGCGTCAGGACCACACGATTTTGCCGTCCGCAGCAACATCTCTCGTCAGCGCGCTCTTTGATCGCTCACAAGTCTTTCGACTCGCCCTGCGATCCCATCGCGCGCAAAACGCTGCCGCGTCCACTGCATCCCGCCCCTACGTCCGTGACGATCGCGAAACGCCCCTCTGTGTGGGACGGGATGCGCAAAGTTCTAGACGTGATTTGGGGGTGCGAAAACAGAAATATTTTTGCAAAGGGGGCTAGACACCCCTGTCAACAAACCGCCCGACGGGCAAATCACCGCACGGCAGCGAGAGCAAATTCCGCGCGTGTCCCGGGCGCGGCGCAGCACATTTCGTCAGAGAAGCTAGTCCGGTTTCGGCCGCGTGCGGCGAATGGCGCTGAAATCTTCTGTGACGCCGCTGGCCGGCGATGGTGTGATCGTCCCCTCAGTGAATGGCGGAACGATAACGGCCGAAAAGCGCTGCGTGGCGCCGCGCTGACCTAACAGTGTTGACTGGACGACGAACTCGGATCTGACAAACCGGGAAGCGCGTGCCGCGATCCTTTCCATCCCATCGATACAATCTACGTCTCCGCCAAAGCACAAGGCTGCCCATCCGCGCTTGACGATCGCCTGACGCGGCAATCGCTCGGTATTTGTGAAGACAAGGCTCTCTTCGTAGACGGGATGATCCGGGCTGTAGAAAGCCATGGCGAAGGCCAGGCCGTCGTCGCCGCCGACGATGGGAAGCGCGGTATCGGACTGCTCGTGCCACTGCCGGGTCAACTCCGCCGCCGACAGCTGATAGAAATTACGCCCCTCGTGCAATGGATGGATGTTCCGATAGAAGGCGTGAACGGGCGCCACCACGACGATCAGAATGGCGAACAGGAAAAGACCTTGTAATGCCCAGATCGGCGGCATGTCGGCTCCCAGCGCGACCGAAGTGATGGCCGGAAAGACAATTGTCCCGACGCTGACAAGAAAGAGCAGCAACAGCCCAGGGTTCATCGCCCGGAAGTCCTGGGAAAACTTGTCGAGGCGGCTTCCCGCCATCAGAACCCATGTCATCGCCGGTATGGCAAGGATCATGGCGATACCGAGCACGAAAAGCAGCGCTTCGATTATCGCAGGGCCGGAGGCCTTGCCTGTATGTCCCGCCAGCGCATAAGCGAAGGGCAGCGCGCCGGTCATCGCGAGCCAATGCAAATGCGGTCCGAGTGCGGCAAAGCCTGCGATGGTTGAAACCCAAGGGGCTGATGAACCGAAATAAGCGCGACGTTGTGGATGACAAATCGCAGCGAAAACGAAGCTGCCGACAAGAAACACCGAATAGTATTTGCCCAGCATCGCAAGCGCAGCGGTTGCGCCCGCGGCAACGGCCCATATGACCTGACGAGTTTCGAACGACCGCAGGAAGCAATAAATAGCGATCGGCCAGGCCGCCAAAAGAACGCTGTTGGCATTGAAGCGTTGGGCGTGAAACTGGTAAGTCGGCAGCAGCATGAGAAGAAGCAGCACGACTATTCTTTTGTCACCGCTTACGAAGCGGCGCGAAATCAGATCGACAGCCCACAACGCGATTGCCGAATTGGTCAACGCCATCAACTGAAACGACCAGTTGGTGAGTGGAAACACCGACGTCCATGCCCGCGCAACCCATCCCGTCAGCGGAGGATGTTTGGAGTAACCCCATTCAAACCGGCGTCCGAGCGTCCACGTTTCCAAAACATCAGGGTGCAAATCGCCGCAGAGGTAGGCGATGACCAGAAAGCTCATCCAAACCGCTACAAAGCCGGCCAGCAGAAGCGGACATGGATCAACGGACCTTCTGCGCCCGAACGACGTGCGGACCTGGACCAATCCGGATGTCCTGTTTCAAGTCTCCGTAGAATCGATCGGCGATTTCGGCAAGGCCGAGATCCTCGACGACCCCAAATCCCTTGTTACACAGCATCTCGGACAACTCGGCCGGATCGAAAAGACTGAGCCATGGCTCACCCAGCGAAGCCGTCCTTGCGGCCATGGCCATCGCATGAGCGCGGCGATCGGTTGGCTGGTTTTCAAACGGCTCGGCGTAGTCGAACACGACCTCCGAATCCGGCACACCGGCGATGAAATCCAGCGTCGTGGAGATCGCCTGGCGTGTGAGATACGGCACGACACCGAGCCACTGGAAGAACGCAGAGCGATCAGCCTGAAACCCGGCGGCCGCCAGACCATCGGCCAGGCTCTGCCGCTCGAAGTCGACGGGAGCGAAGGCGAGCGACGAGGGCACGGCGAGACCGGCCTGCTTCAGGCGCTCGCGCTTCCAGCCCTGCGTTGCCGGATAATCGACCTCGAACACACGGACACCCTGCCCGGCATGCGGGTTGCGCAGCGAAAACGTATCGAGGCCCGCTCCCAGCACGACAATCTGGCGCACGCCGCGTGCCACGCAGGCCGCCAACGTGTCCTCGGAAAACCGGCTGCGCGCCGCGATTAACAGGCGCATTGGCCGCAACGACAGGTCGGCAGCGATTTCGTCAAGTCTGGCGCGGGTTTCGTCGTCGAGAATTTGGGACGCGAACGGATCGCTGAAGATAATGCCGCCTTCCAGGGTTTGATGGATGGCTCGATAGGCTGCCGCTCCGCGCGCGGTGTGACTAGGCTCTCCAGCCTGCATTGTGACCTCCTCTGACCGTGTGATGGCAGACGGCTTCGATCCGGTTGCCGTCGGGGTCGCGCAGAAACGCTCCGTAATAGGATGCGTGATAATTGCGCAGGCCCGGTGCACCGTCATCGCTGCCGCCGGCGGCGATGCCGGCATCCCAGAAGGCATCGACCTGGGTCCGCCACTTCGCCTTGAAGCACCAGTGGCGGCTAAAGGCGTCTTCGGGCTTTGGCCCTTCGCGGATGGTGAGGTAGACGCGCTCGGGATAAGCGGCGCGCGCGCGTTCGCCATGGCCCAGCCAGTCATCGCGGCGGCCGACCTTGACGATCTCAAGCGCTTTCATGACCGCGTCGTAGAAGCGCTCGGCCGCGGCGATATCCGATACGGTGATGGAAACGTGGTCCAGCATCGGCCATTCTCGTTACGCAGCGTTTCTGAGCCGATCCAGCGCCTCGACAATCCTGGCTTTGCGCGCCACGGCCGCCTCGCGCTTTTCTTTTTCCTCTTCGACGATTTCTTCCGGTGCGTTGGCGACGAATTTCTCGTTGGAGAGCTTGGCATCGACGCGCTTGATGTCGGCGTCGGCCTTGGCCAATTCCTTGTCGAGCCGCGCCTTCTCCGCCGAAAGGTCGATGACGCCCTTGAGCGGCAATGCCGCGACCTCGCCGCGCACCAGCAACTGCACAGCCCCTTGCGGCGCGGTATCGGCGAAGGAAATATCGGCGAGCCGGGCCATCCGCTTGACCACATCGTTCCAGCGTTGCGCGCGTCCCATGGTTTCAGCGGACGCGCCGGCCAGCAGCAGCGGCGTCAACGTTGCCGGCGGAATATTCATTTCCGCGCGCACCGAGCGAATCGCGGTGACGAGATCGACCACCCAGCCGATCTCGGCTTCGGCGGATCGTCTTTCGCGATCAGCGACATTTGTTCCAGCGGGAGCGCACCCGCCTTGATCGACCAGGGCGCCAACGCCAATAGCCCATCGCGCTTTGCGGTGACCGCCCACAGCTCCTCGGTGATGAAGGGCATGAACGGGTGCAGCAGTTTTAGGATTTCATCGCGCGCCCACGCCACCATCGCGCGGGTCTCGGCCTTGGCGTCCCCCTCCTCGCTCAGCAATACGGGTTTCGCGAGCTCGAGATACCAGTCGCAATAGACGTTCCAGACGAAACGATAGATCGCGTTGGCGGCGTCATTGAAGCGACAAGTCCTGATCGCCTCGGTCACCTCGCGCCCCGTACGGAAGGTCTCATGCACGATCCAACGGTTGAGCGTCTCTTTCGCATTGGCCGGATCGAACCCCGGCGGCAGCACGCAGCCATTCATCTCGGCGAAACGGCCGGCGTTCCACAGCTTGGTTGCAAAATTGCGGTTGGTTTCGACGTGATGGGGCGACAGCTTGATGTCGTGTCCCTGCGCGGCCGCGCGCGCGAGCGCAAAGCGGAGGGCGTCAGCGCCGAAGTCGTCGATGACCCCAAGCGGATCGATGACGTTGCCTTTCGACTTCGACATCTTCGCGCCCTTCTCGTCGCGAACCAGGCGGTGGATATAGACCGTCGAGAACGGTGCCTCTTTCATGAAGTGAAGACCCATCATCATCATCCGGGCGACCCAGAAGAAGATGATGTCGAAGCCGGTGACGAGCACGTCGGTCGGATAATAGCGCTTGACGTCCGTCTCGTCGTCGGGCCAGCCCAGCGTCGAGAACGGCCACAGTGCCGAGGAGAACCAGGTGTCGAGCACGTCTTCGTCGCGCGTGATAAAACCTGCGCGCTTTTGGGGATCGAGCGCCATCTCCCGCCCCTGCTCCGGCGTAATGACTTCCTGCTCGGCGTAATAGCCGAGCGCGTTGCCGACCGCCTCTTCCTCGGTTTCGGCGACGAACACCTTGCCGTCGGGGCCGTACCACGCCGGGATCTGGTGACCCCACCAGAGCTGGCGCGAGATGCACCAGGGCTGGATGTTCTCCATCCACTCGAAATAGGTTTTTTCCCAATTCTTCGGCACGAACGCGGTCGCGCCGCTGCGCACCGCGGCAATGGCGGGCTGCGCCACGGTCTTGGCGTCGACATACCACTGGTCGGTCAGGTACGGCTCGATGACGACGCCGGAGCGATCGCCATGCGGCACCATGTGGATGTTCGGCTCGACTTTTTCCAGAAAACCGAAATCTTCCAGCCGTGTCACGATCAGCTTGCGCGCGGCAAACCGGTCGATGCCGTGCAATTCCTCGGCAAAATACTCCGATTCATCCGGCAATCCGCGCAGATAATCTTCGTTGCCGACCAGAGCGAGATGTCCTTCCTGATCGAGCACGCTGATCCGCGGCAGGCCGTGCCGGTTGCCGACCTCGAAATCGTTGAAGTCGTGCGCCGGCGTGACCTTCACCGCGCCCGAACCTTTTTCGGGGTCGGAATATTCGTCGGCCACAATCGGAATCTTTCGCCCGACCAGCGGCAGGATCACGCAGCGGCCGACCAGATCGGCGTAGCGCTCATCGTCCGGATGCACCGCGACCGCGCTGTCGCCGAGCATCGTCTCCGGCCGCGTGGTAGCGACAACGATAAAGGTGGTGGGATCCTCGGGATCGAAGGTTTTGCCTTGCAGCGGATAGCGCAAGTACCAGAGGCTGCCCTTGACCTCGATCTGCTGCACTTCGAGATCGGAAATCGCGGTCAGCAGCGCCGGATCCCAGTTCACCAGCCGCTTGTCCTTGTAGATCAGCCCTTCGCGATGCAGCTGGACGAACACTTTGATGACGGCGCGCGACAGGCCCTCGTCCATGGTAAAGCGTTCGCGCGACCAGTCGCAGGACGCGCCGAGCCGCTTTAACTGGTTGACGATGACGCCGCCGCTTTCGGCCTTCCATTGCCAGACGCGCTCGAGAAATTTTGCGCGGCCCATGTCGCGGCGGCCCGGCAGCTGGCGCTCCATCAATTGCCGCTCGACCACCATCTGGGTCGCGATGCCAGCATGATCGGTGCCGGGCTGCCACAGCACGTCGCGGCCGCGCATCCGCTCGAAACGGCAGAGGATGTCCTGCAGGGTGTTGTTGAGCGCATGCCCCATGTGCAGCGAGCCGGTCACGTTCGGCGGCGGGATCACGATGGTGAAGGGTTTTGCATCGCGGCGCTCGGGGCGGCCGGCCCTGAACGCGCCGCTTTCCTCCCAGATCCGGGACATGCGGGTTTCGATATCGGCGGGCTGGTAGGTCTTCTCGATCATGGCAATGCAATCATGGCTATGGAACGGGCTAGAAACCCGCCGAAACGCGCCAAGTCAACAGACCAAGTCAACACGACAGGCCCATCGAAAGGCAGGATTAGGCCGGATCTAGTGGCTGAACGGGCTCAACAAATACCCGCCGCGCGCGGACCAACGCCGGTTCCGCAACAGCACCCGGACTTGATCCGACGGTGGATACCGGTTTTGCGATCAGAATACGCGCAAAATGGGCAGAGCCCCGTTTCGATAGAAACGAAACGGGGCTCTAGATTCTTGATTTGACGCGTTTTCTTAATGCGAACCGGTCTCCACCCCGGATCAAGTCCGGGGCAGGCTTTCGCTTGAAAACGCTCTAACGTCCGCGCGAAACCCGTTCGATTTCCGCCTTGACGATGCGCTCCACCAGCCCGGGCAGATTGTCATCGAGCCAGGATTTCAGCATCGGCCGCAGCATCTCCTTGACGAGATCTTCCAGCGTCCGCGCGTTGTTGCTCAGCACGGTGTTGGCGAGGCTATTGAAGGCGGATTCGACGGCGGACACGGTAGATCGTGACAATATCTGTTGCGGCGCCGGCGCCTCACTTTCGAACGGCGGCGGTTCGAACGCGGGCCGCCGATGCATCGCCTTGGCGGCGGCCATTTCGGTGAATTCGAGATCGTCCTGCGGTTCAACCTTCTTGAACGAAGGCTGCGGCGGCTCCGGCACCGCCATGTCGTCGGTGAGTTCGAACACCTCGACCTCGGGCGAGGCCGGCCTTATCTCGGCTTCTGACGTCGCCTCATCGAGGCCGGCCAGCATCGCATCGATATCGTCCTGACTGTTGGGCACGGCGGCCGCGGCAGGAGGTGGTGCGGGCGGGGGTGGCGCGGGTTTGACGGGCGGCACCGCCTTCGCAGCGGCCACCTGCGCGGCGGGGATCGCCGACGGAGGAATATTATTCATCACGGGCGCCTTGGATGCGGGCGCCGGCGGGGCGGGTTTTTCCAGCTTCGCTGCTACGGCCGGGCTTGAGGGCTTCTCGACGGCCGGTTTTGCCTCATCGTCGGCGATGATACGCCGGATCGACGCCAGAATCTCCTCCATCGAGGGCTCTTGGACCTTTGCAGGCTGCGTCATCTCCGACTCCACATCATCAACGCCCTCGTGTGCGTTTTATACCTAGCAAAGAAGGATTACCGTTTCCGGAAATGCAGGCCGGGATTTTCATCGCACAAGCCCTGACTTGTCCCCAGATCAAGCCTCGCGCGAAACGTCGCGCGGGGTTCCCGCCCCTGCTCAGGCACCCAAGCGTCGCGTCCTAAGGATACATATGCGTCGCGAATCGCTCTGTTGCCCCCAATAAAGGTATGTCATGGCAACAATTGATTGCAAGCAACGCGCTATGGACGCGGCCCGTCTTCCAACGCCTGTAGCAGCGAGTCCGCGATCAGCGGCCGTCGGGGGTGCGAACGCCAAACCAGCTGTCGCGAACCTGCTGATAATGCACGCTCGGATCGTACACGGTGGTGGCCAGATTGAGCACCTGCGGCGACAGCCGTCCCACCGCATTCAAGACCGCATAGGACGCCACCACGCGATCATGCTGCGCGGTGACGAGCGCGACACGGGCGTTGACCAGCGCCTGCTGGGCGTTCAGCACGTCGAGCGTGGTTCGCTGTCCGGCCTTGGCCTCTTCGCGCACGCCGTTGAGCGCGATCTCGGAAGCGGTGACCTGCGATTGCGCCGAAGCGACCTGTGCCTTGCCCGCCACCAACTGCCCCCACGCCGTCACAACATTGGCGCGGGTCGCATCGCGAGTCTGATCGAGGTTGAGCCGCTGCTGCGCCAATGTTTCCTTCGATTGGCGGATCAGCGAATATTCGGCGCCGCCCTGATACACCGGAACCGAAACCTGCGCGATCGCCGAGGCGCCGAACGAGCGGAAGATCGTCATCTGCTGTTCGTAGGATTGCTGTACCGAAGCCTGCAACTGCACCGTGGGCAGCAGCGCGCCTTCGTTGACCTTGACCTGGAGATAATTGACATCGATGCCGAACATCGCGGCGGTCACGTTCGGATTTTCCACCAGGCCGAGATCGACCGCGCCGGGCAGCGTCCCCGGCAAAAAGCGGTCCACCGGCGAGCCCGGCGCGAGCGCTTCCGGCTCGTTGCCGATGATGCGGCGGAAGTTTGCTCGCGTCGTAACCAGATTGGCGTCGGCGGTCAGTAGCTGGGTTTTGCCGGCCGCGAGTTGCGCCTCCGATTGCGCGACGTCGGTGCGGGTCACCTCGCCCACATTGAAACGGTCGCGGGTCTGTTTCAGCGTCTGCTCGAGAACGCGGACGTTGCTGCGTTGAACCTCGACGATGGCGGCGTCGCGCAGATAGTCCATATAGATGGTGGCCGCCGAGAGCAGCACCGACTGCTCGAGAACCCGCAAAGCTTCGCGCGCGCCGGAAACCTGGCTCTCCGCCGCCCGGGTTCTGTTGGCGGTTTGCTGGCCGTTGAAAAGCGTCTGCGAGATGGTCGCGCCAACCGCGCGCGGCGCATTGGCGCCGTGAATTTCGGTTCTGACGATAGTGTTGGGACTGCCGCCCGAGGTGGTGTTGGTGTCGGTGTATTGGTAACCAGCGCTGGCGGTGACGGCCACGCGAGGACGATAGCCCGACAGCGCCTGCGGCACGTTCTCGTCGGTGGAGCGCACTGAGGCGCGCTGCGCGTTGAGCTGCGGATTGATCTGATAGGCGCGCACCAGTGCGGCCTCGATCGTGTCCGCCAACGCAGGCGACGGACCGACATAGGCCATCAGGAGGACTGCAACCGCAGCTCCAGTCACGAACTTCACGCCATGCATTCCTGGTAATCCATCCGTCACGTTCACCGGTCCCTGCGCGCCTGAACCGGGCTGTTGCTCATGATTCCTGTTCAAAATCCCCTCGCACCTTATTCCGCGCGCAAGCGGGACGGAACCCCCAGCGGCGAAACCCGGTGGAAACTCTTGACGTGGGGCATCCGGGCCACACTTCTGATTTGGAACGGGATTTAGGCCGCGCGGGCTAAAAAATGAAGGCGGGGAGCTGACCAAGTCCGGGCAAAACCGGGACCGCCGCATCGAACAGCGCGCGGGTTCCAAAATCGCCATGGGAGTGTGTCACGACCATGGCCCGCTGCGGCTGCATCATGGCAAACACCCCGACCAGCCGGCCGCCGTCCTTGAGCTGCCGGTAAAGCCCGACCGGCGTGACCTCGGTGGCGCCATTGAGCATGATCACATCGTAAGGCGCGTTCGCCGCATCCCCCTCGGCCGCAGCGGCCGCCCGCACCGTCACATTGGGATGCCCGACCAGGGCCAGCACGTCTTGTGCCTTGCCAGCCAGCGCCGCATCGCGTTCCGTCGCCGTCACTTGTGCCGCAAGTCTTGCGACGATCGCCGCCGAATACCCGGTCGCGCACCCCACCACCAGCACATTGTCGGTGTCCCTGATCTCCGCCGCCTGCAGCATTTTCGCCGTCACCACGGGTTTGATCAGATAGCGTTTTTCGGAAAGCCCTTCGCTGACGTCGAGATCGATGTCCAGATAGGCCATCGCCCGCTGAAGGGGTGGCACAAAGGCTTCGCGCGGCACCGCCAGCATCGCATCGATGATTCGGATATCGGTGACGTCGCTGGGGCGCACCTGACCATCGACCATTTTCTGGCGCGCGATCGTAAAACCGGACATGAGCGTACCTTCGGGCGTACCTTGCGAACGCAGCGGAAGTGGCCGCGGGAAAAAGCCTGGAACCGCGGCATCTTTGGTACAAGGTCAGCCAAAACGCAACATGGCGCTGGCGTCAGCCGAAGCGCAAAACAACCTCAAGAAAGAATCTCAAGAGGTTCAAGCTCGGCGATCCGCTCCCGCGCAGAATCGGCAGGGGATGCCGGCCTATTCGATCGGCACGACGAGCCGCCCGATCAACCGCGCGACTTCGTCCAAACGGTCGCAGTCGTGATCCCTGACGGCTTGCGCTAGTCGAACGAGGCACTCATCGTCGCTCATCGCAGGTATTTTGGCAGGTATTTTGGCAGGTATTTTGGCAGGTATTTTGGCAGGTATTTTGGCAGGTATTTTGGCGGCTATCTTGGTGGGTATCTCGCTCGGAACGATCGACGGTCCCGGCCCTAAAGCATCGGTCTCGGTGTCTGGCATCGAATCACCTCTGGCAAAACCCCGGCACGATGCAGTATCGGCTGCGAATGCGTCTTTTTGGGGCTTGGTTTCCGGCACAGCCGGCTCGCGGGATCGCCGGATGGGACGCCAGAGCGCAATCTTCGGTTCGTCAAAAAGCCCAACAAACCCCGATCGCTCAGGTCGTTTTGATTCGTTGTCGAGGTTGCGTTGGAGCGGCCCATTTCCCGCTTTGCAAGGCTCGGGGGCTTTGTTATACGCTGGCCCGTCGCGAACCCCTTCGGTTTCGCCTGTTCCTCGGTAGCTCAGCGGTAGAGCATTCGACTGTTAATCGAATGGTCGCTGGTTCGAATCCAGCCCGGGGAGCCATTTGGCTATTTCGTAGGCATTCTTCACCTTCCGCCAACGACCGCCAAGCACCGCAAAACGTCCAAGTTGTCCTTGTCAATCAAGGGCTTTAGGCACGTGCTGCCTTTCGTGGTCTTTCGCGGTCGACCGGCCCCTACCGCGTATTTTTCAGGGCCTTTTTTGGCCCCCGGTCGCTAATTCGAATCCCGAACCTTGACAAAACCGTCCGCGACCGATTCATGAATGTTTCTGGTGGCTGGTTCGAATCCCGACCTGGATTCGAACTAGCGACCGGGCCCGAGCAGAGAGGAGTTCCCCATGCTTACCGCGACCGTCTGCCGCCAACTGCCAGCCAAGGAGAAGGCCTATAAGAAGGGTGACGAGGGCGGCCTCTACATCCTCGTGCAGCCGACCGGCTCCAAGCACTGGCACATGTCGTATCGGATCGACGGCAAGGAAAAGAAACTATCGTTCGGCCCGTACCACGATGATCCCGAGCGCGGCGTCACGCTGGCAGAAGCCCGCGTCAAACGCGACGTCGCCAAGAAGGCGATCATCCAAGGCATCGATCCCAACGCCGCCAAGAAGGCCGCCAGGGTCGACCGGGCCACTGTCAAGGTGACATTCGGCGACAAGGCCGACGACTTCCTCGCCAAACAGAAAGCCGAAGGGTTGGGCGAGAAATCGATCACCCGCACCGAGCGGATGATTCGCTATCTCAAGGCCGAATTCGCTGACCTTCCCTATGCCGACACAGCCCGGCAGGAATTCCGCCCCGAGCTGTTGGCCTTCCTGAAGAAATACGAGAAGGCCGGAAAGCTGGAAACGGTGCATCGCCTGCGCTCGACCGCCGAACAGATTTTCGACTACGGCGATGCCCACGGCGCTGGCATCAACCCGGCGCGAAATCTGCACAAGCAATTGATCAAGAAAAAGGTCAAAAGCCGCCCGGCTCTCACCGACCCCGCCAAGGCCGCCAAGCTGTTCAAGACCATAGCCGCCCCCTTCCCCGGCGCGCGCTTCGATGACGTGGTCGGGCTCGGCTTGCGGTTCGTCGGCTATACGGCGGCGCGTCCGGGTGAAGCCGGTTTCCTTGAATGGTCTGAGATCAATTTTGATTCAGCACTTTGGACGATCCCGCCGCACAAAGTCAAAATGCGCAACGATCCCGAGCGCAAGGATGATCCGCATTTCGTTCCGTTGTCGCGCCAAGCGGTCGCCATCCTAAAGCGGGTGAAAGAACTGACCGGCGAGCGCCAATACGCTTTTTCATGCAGCAAGGACGAGGCGATCTCGGACAATAGCTTGAACACGCGACTGCGGCTGTTGGGCTATGACACCAAAACGGAGCAATGCG
>WNFA01005214.1_pt1 | contig 11799 bp, 8 predicted proteins | sample 5400481 | NCBI WGS metagenome assembly WNFA01 (sample SAMN13153340, study PRJNA577476) | soil metagenome | isolation source: 120 cm saprolite under Douglas fir tree site 2 hole 1 replicate 2 | place: USA:California | collected 2015-04-18
CCTGATGGCAGCGGCGGACTGACCAACGTACCCGGTGACTGGCGCGAAACCATGAGCACCCACTGGTTCCACGATCACATGTTCAGCTTCACCTCGCAGAACGTGTACAAAGGCAACGCTGCCATGTTCAACATCTACAGCGGCCTTGATCGCGGTAACGAAGGCATCAGCGACGGCGTTAACTTCCGCCTGCCCAGCGGTACCGCCAATGACTTCGGCAACCTGGACTATGACGTCAACCTCCTGCTGGCTGACAAAGCCTTCGATTCGAACGGTCAACTCTTCTTTGACATTTTCAATTTCGATGGTTTCCTCGGCGACGTGATGACGGTCAACCTGACCTACCTGCCGTATTTCGAAGTGGAGCGCCGCAAGTATCGCTTCCGCATCCTGAACGCCAGCGTTTCCCGCTTCTTCAAGTACGGTCTGTCTGACGGAACGCAAATGATCCAGATTGCCAACGACGGTAACCTGCTTCCAACGGTTGTTCCACAAGCCGTATCTGACGAGCAGGGCATCGCCGAGCGCTATGACTGGGTCATTGACTTCTCCAGGTACTCAATTGGAAGCAAAGTCTGGCTGGTCAATGTGTGCGAGCACATTGACGGTAAGAAACCGTCGGCAGACCTCACAATCGCCCAGGCATTGTCTGGTCAATCACTTGATCCTTGCGTTGGTAAGTTCCTCGAGTTCCGCATTGTGCGTAACCCGGCGACTCCCGACGTCAGCCAGGTGCCGACCCAGTTGATTCCGAACCCGGATCTGTCGCAGGTCCCAGTTTCCCGCCAGAGAACGTTCCTCTTCGGCAGAGGCGCAAGCCAACCCTTGCCGCAACCCGACGATGCCGCTTTCTTCACGGGAGCCGGCGGACAGCCTGGTCCATGGGGCGTAGCCACCGATAATGGTCCGATGCTGAATGCCAGCTTCGGCCGTCTATCAGCGGCGCCGAAATTTGGCACCCGCGAAATCTGGACACTCCAGAACGGTGGCGGTGGCTGGGATCACCCGGTGCACATCCACTTTGAAGAAGGTCAGATCCTGGCCCGGAACGGCAAAGCAAGCAACGTGCCGGCTTGGGAACAGGGCCGCAAGGACGTGTATCGTCTGCGTCCGGGCGGAAGCGTGACCTTGACCATGCAGTTCCGCGATTGGGGCGGCATGTACATGGAGCACTGCCACAACACGGTCCATGAAGACAACGCCATGCTGGTACGTTGGGAAATCGATGACGCGGGCACGCCGTTCTTGAAACCACTACCCACGCCGATCGCCAAGCCCACGGGCGTTACGTTCGCGGCTCCGGATGACATAGCTCCCACAGCCTTCTAATTGAAGGTTGCAGGAACAAACTAACCAGACAGGCGGGCCGCAACAGCTGATTGCGGTCCGCCCGTTCTGCACTGTGGTAGTGACGGGTTCCCAAGGAAAAAACAATGAAATCCAAGTCAGCAATACGAGTCATGGCGGTGGCGCTGGCATGTAGCGCGGCTCTGGCTCTGATGCGGCCGTCTTCCGTGATGGCCGACAATTCGCGCTGGGGAGCAAACTATTTTCCCAACGTGGAGCTGATCACTCAGGACGGCAAAGTCGTCCATTTTTACGACGATCTGATTAAAGGCAAAATCGTAGTTATCGATTTTATTTATACCCATTGCGTGGACGCATGTCCTCTGGAAACAGCGCGCCTGGTTCAGGTTCAGAAAATGCTTGGCGACGCGGTTGGCAAAGATATCTTTTTTTACTCCATCACCATTGATCCCAAGCGCGATACGCCGGCGGTTCTCAAAGACTATGCGGAGAAATACCATGTTGGGCCAGGATGGACATTTCTTACCGGCAAAAAGAATGAGATTGATCTGTTGAGCCAGAAGCTGGGACTTTACCAGGACCCAGATCCAAATGACCGGGATGGCCACATGCCTGCGGTGCTGATTGGCAACGAGCCCACCGGCCAGTGGATGCGCAATTCGGCCACAGACAATCCGCGTTTCCTGACCAACCTGATAGGCGACCGGCTGAACAACTGGAAGCTCACCACCAGCAATAAGAGCGGCGGGACGGCCGAGGCCCAGGTAGTCGATTTAGACCAGGGCCGGTACCTTTTTGCAACTCAGTGTTCCGCCTGCCACACCGTGGGACATGGCGATAAGATCGGCCCTGATCTTCAGGGAGTGGCGGATGTTCGCGATCCCAGGTGGCTGACGCATTTCATCCAGACACCCGACAAGATGATCGCTGCCGGTGACCCGATCGCAACCGCACTGTTTGAGAAATATAAACAGGTACGGATGCCGGACCTGCGCGTAAGCGACGAGGACACCGCGCTGATCATTGAATTTCTCAAAAAGCAGAGTAAGGACCCTGAAGGTAAGCTGGCGCAAGCCCAAAACAGCAAGCCGCAAAACCAGGAGATCGGTTTGCATCACTCTGAAACATCCAGAGTGATCGGTTCCGCAACGTCTTCTGCTGCTGTGAGTACAACGGCGCCAAAGGCAAAAGACTAACGTTTAGGATTGGCTGCAATCCGGCCGTTTTTTAGTGGTGAGGGTCCTTTCATGGGAGTCCCTCTCCCGGTCGGGAACGCTCTGATTTTCGTTTCGCGCCGCTAGCTGGCGAGCGCCTTGCGAATGGCCAGAAGCTCGCGCAACGCGGTTTCCAGATTCTTCAGGTCCAGCGCATTCGCGCCATCGGACTTGGCCTGCGCCGGATTGTCATGAACTTCCATAAAAATTCCATCGATGCCCGCAGCCACCGCCGCGCGCGATAGCACTGGTATAAATTGCGGCTGTCCGCCTGAGACTGCCTGGCCTTTCGCTCCTGCCGAAGGAAGCTGCACGGAATGGGTCGCGTCAAACACCACCGGCGCAAACTCACGCATGATGGCCAGCGAACGCATATCCACCACCAGATTGTTGTAGCCGAATGAGCTGCCGCGTTCGGTCAGAAAAATATTCTGGTTGCCGGACTCGCGTACCTTGTCAACCGCGTGCTTCATGTCCCACGGGGAAACAAATTGTCCTTTTTTTATGTTGATGGCCTTGGCGTGTTGTGCGGCTTTTACCAGCAGATCAGTCTGCCGGCACAGAAACGCCGGAATCTGCACCACGTCTACCGCATCTGCCACCTGGGGAACATCCACCACTTCATGAACGTCGGTTAGAACCGGAACGCCGACCGTCTCTTTCACTTTTCGCAGAATGCGCAGACCCTCTTCCAGTCCCGGCCCGCGGAAGCTCCTCAGTGAGGTGCGATTCGCCTTGTCATACGACGCTTTGAAGACATAAGGGATCGCCAGCTTTTTGGCGACAGCGCTGATTTCCTGTGCCATGCGGATCACATGCTCCTCGCTTTCAATGACGCAAGGGCCTGCGATGAGAAAGAGGGAGGAGCCGATGTTCAGGCCGTCGAGCGTAAATCGGATAGGGTTGGTCATCTTCAAAAAGCTTACATGAATTTCAGATAGCATGGCATCCGTCTGAGCTTCCCCGCCACGCTAGTGCTTCCGCAGACTTATAATCACGGCGATGAGCTCGTTTTCACCAAGCGGGAGCGGATCCGCGCAGGGCCTGGAGCCGCGTGAGCTCTATCTTGGCATTCAGGCGGTTGACGTCTTCGTTCGCGACCTGGAGAAAAGCCTGCAATTCTACGTGAATCAACTTGGCTTTAAGTTGGTTTCCGATGTCATCCTGCAATCGGGGCGGCGTCGTGTAGGTATTTCTCCTCCTGACGGGAGTGCAGGGCTCAACCTGATCGCGCCTGACCCGGGTTCAGATGAGTACGCACTCATCGGCCGGGCGACGCAAGTAGTTTTTGTCACGGAAGATGTCGCCGTCAAATATGGCGAATGGAGAAAGCGCGGCGTCCGCTTTCAGCACACGCCGCGACTAAGACGTATCAAGTACCGGCAGCAGGCGACGGCCCGGCTCGCGGAGCAATCTCACCTCTTCGGAGAAGAGCAACCGGTATGGGGCGGGGTATTCACCCGCTTTGAGGACCTTGACCACAATTCATTTGCGCTGGTGAGCATTGACGAAATCAGCCGAGCCATTGAGATGCAGCGCCGCGCTATCGCGGCAAAGCTGGAAGCTGAGCGACGCGCCGCTCATGAACTTGAAATCGCGAAACAGGTGCAGGCGCGACTATTCCCACAGGCATTGCCGCAGGTGCAAACGCTCGAATATGCCGGAATTTGTATTCAGGCCCGGGAAGTAGGCGGAGATTACTACGATTTTCTCAGTCTGGGCCGTGACCGCCTGGGGTTTGCGCTTGCAGACGTGTCGGGAAAAGGAATCGCAGCCGCCCTTATGATGGCCAATTTGCAGGCAAGCTTTCGCAGTCAGAGTGCTGTCGCCTGGGACGAACCGCAACGTTTTTTACAGTCAGTGAATAGCCTGTTTTACGAGAATACTGCAGAGAATTCTTATGCCAGCTTATTCTTTGGCGCATATGACGACGACGCGCGCCGTTTGCGCTACGCCAACTGCGGCCACCTTTGTGCGCTATTGCTGCGCCGGGATGGCGCTCTCGAGCGTCTCGATTCCACGTGTACGGTAGTAGGCCTTTTCAAGGACTGGGACTGCTTCATGGCAGAATGCAGCCTCTTTGCCGGAGACATGTTCGCACTGTATACCGATGGCGTCACTGAATCATTCGATGACGCCGGAGAAGAATTCGGAGAACAGAGGCTGATCGAGGCGTTACGGCAAAACTGTGAAGCACCCCCTCAGGTTGCGTTGGACTCGATCGTCGCAGAGGTGCGGAAGTTCAGCGCACGAGAGCAGCACGACGATATCACCCTGATCATCGGGCGATGCAGAGAAAAATAATCCGGATCTTAATATCCAAACGTAAAACTTGTCTAACTATCTTCTAACGATTCTTTCCGGCCTTAAGAACAGCTCGCCATCTTCCATAGCTTTGGCGTCGCGGCGCTTGCTGCCGTTTTCATAGCTGGCTTTCACAAAGCTGTTGAACAATGGATGCGGCTCCAATGGCTTCGACTTGAATTCCGGATGGAACTGGCAGCCGAGGAAATAAGGATGGTCAGGAATTTCCACGATCTCCACATAGGTTCCGTCCGGGGTGCTGCCGGTAAGGCGCATGCCCGCGCCGGTGAGTATGGCCTCATACTCGCGGTTGAATTCATAGCGGTGGCGATGGCGCTCGCTGATCTCGGTTGTTCCGTAAGCGTTGGCAGCGTGGCTGTTCGGTTCCAGCTTGCAAGCCCAGGCTCCCAGTCGCATGGTGCCGCCCAGTTCGTCAATGCCGCGCAGTTCACGCAATTTGTAAATCACACGATGCGGGGTTGCAGGATCAAACTCGCTGGAATCTGCCTGCTCCAGTCCGCAGACGTTGCGTGCGTACTCAATGCATGCCGTCTGCATGCCCAGGCAGATGCCGAAATAAGGTATCTTCTTCTCGCGCGCGTAGCGGATCGCATTCAGCATGCCTTCAATGCCGCGCTTGCCGAATCCGCCGGGGACCAGGATGCCGTCAAAGCCTTCCAGTTGCATCTCGTAATCGCGATTACCGTGGTCCTTGTGCTCCAGGCCTTCGGCTTCCACCCAGGTCACGTTGAGCTTCAGGTTCTGCGCCGTGGCCCCGTGGACCAGCGCTTCCTTGAGTGACTTGTACGAGTCTTCATACTCCACGTACTTGCCCACAATGCCGATGTTCACTTCATCTTTCGGGTTATAGATTTTGTGGACCAGTTCTTCCCAGCGCGTGAGTTTGGGCGGGTTCGCGTCCACGCGGAGATAGCGCAGTACCAGTGCGTCCACTCCTTCATGGGCAAACACCAGCGGCACTTCATAGATGGAAGCAACGTCTTTGGCGGTGATCACGGCCTCATCTTCCACGTTGCAGAACAAAGCAATCTTTCCCTTGAGCTCTTTTGACAGGAACCTGTCCGTGCGGCAGAGAAGGATGTCGGGCTGAATTCCAATGCTGAGCAATTCTTTGACTGAGTGCTGCGTAGGCTTGGTCTTGAGCTCGCCGGCTGCGCCAATCCACGGAACCAGCGTTACATGGACAAACAGAGTGTTGTCGCGACCCAGCTCCTGGCGCATCTGGCGGATCGCTTCCAGGAAGGGCAGAGACTCAATGTCGCCGACCGTGCCGCCGATCTCTACGATGGCGATATCCACGTCCTGCGCCACCTTCTTCATGGCGGCCTTGATTTCATTCGTGACGTGCGGAATCACCTGCACCGTCTTACCCAGATAATCACCGCGACGCTCCTTGGTGATGATCTGTTCGTAAATGCGGCCGGTGGTCCAGTTGTTGTCGCGCAGAAGACGGGCGTGGGTGAAGCGCTCGTAATGTCCAAGGTCGAGGTCGGTCTCGGCGCCGTCATCGGTCACAAAAACTTCGCCATGCTGAAAAGGAGACATGGTGCCCGGGTCCACGTTCAGGTAAGGGTCAAACTTCATGATATTGACTTTTAAACCACGGCTTTCCAGAAGGCAGCCAATGGAAGCTGCTGCCAGACCTTTGCCCAGGGAAGACACAACGCCGCCGGTTACGAAAATATATTTCGCTGCCATGAACTCCTCGTCTCAGTTGTTTGGGGATTGAGTGCGGTGATTTTTGGGGGTGCCGCTCCCTGGCGCGATAGAGGCTGTTGCCCTTGGCCGTGGAAGCATTTGGGGTGCACGATCAATTATACAAAAATTTGCTGTGGAAAGCAGGGACAGAATGGGCGTTGCGAATTTTTCTTCCCACCTCTCCGCACCGACTCTTATGGGCGAAGCTCAGATTCTCCCTGTCGATACTCGTGTGGCACAGCCGCCCCCGGCTGTGCGACTCACTCCTGCCACAACCATTTGTAGTCTTCGGCCCTAGCTACCAACCCTTCCCTGACCGGATTCTCCTTCACATATCGAATCTTACTTTCGAGGCTCTCTGCATACTCAGCCCTCTTAAAGCATTTGGTCTGCATGAGTCGATCTATGAATTTGGTCTATAAATAACAATAATGAAAACACTCGGCATTATCGGCGGCATCGGTCCGGAGTCAACCATGGAATATTATCGCCGGCTGATTGCTTTATACCGCCAGAAGATCACCGATGGAAGCTATCCGCAGATCGTCCTCAACAGCATCAACCTCACGGAGATGCTGGCGATGCTTTCCGCCAATCAACTTCCTGAGCTCACGCAGTTTTTGCTGGGCCATTTAGAAACGCTCGCTCGCGCCGGAGCGGATTTCGCTGTGATCGCCGCCAACGCGCCACATCTTGTGTTTGCTGAACTGGAGCATAGGTCTGCCATACCACTGCTCAGCATTGTGCAGGCTACGGCCGACCGGGCGAAAGATCTCGGTCTGCGCAATCTGGCTCTCTTTGGCGCAAAGTTCACCATGCAGGCCAGCTTCTATCCTGATGTGTTTTCACGCCACAGCATTTCTTTGGCGGTACCCAACGCGCAAGAGCAGGACTACATCCACGAGAAATATTTTGGCGAGCTGGTCCATGGCACCGTGCTTGCGGAAACTCGCCAGCGTTTGATCGGCATCGTTGAATCCATGAAATCTCGAGACGGTATCAACGGCCTGATCGTTGGCGGGACTGAACTGTCGCTCATCTTCCGCGAGGCTGAAGTCTGCGGTATCCCTGTATTAGACACCACACAGATTCATGTTGAAGCTGCCATTTCGCGCATGCTGGCGTAAAAAATCCTGCAAGAAATCCTGCAACTCCGTTCTTAGATCAGTTACCACCACTGGGCCCCTGCCATAGAGGGACAGAATCGTGATTCCTGACTGCGTGTGCCGCAACGGCGCAATTTGCGCCGCGCGAATCGACTTCCACCCGCGCCGCACACCTCTGGCAAGCCGTATCCATCTCGCAAAAATGAAAGGCATTCTCTATGAGAAGGTCACACGAATTGCTTCGCACATTTTCTGTTTTATTGCTGGCCGTGTTCTGCACGGCCGCGCTCACCTCAGCTCAGGTTTCTTCTCAGGAAAACACGCCCGCACCCGGCTGGGTCGTCATCCCGGTTGACGAATATCAGCAATTGCGCACGCGGGCTTATCCGGCAGAACGTCCACCAGAACCACCGCCGGTTGAGGTAACTCTCACGCGCGTGGATTATGACCTGCACATCAACGGCGATCTCGCCACGGGTCGCGCAACGCTCACTGTGGACGTAATTAAAGACGGCTGGGTGCATGTGGCCATCCCCGCAGGCTTGCTGGTGCGCGAAGCCCGGCTGGATGGCAAGCCGCTCGCCCTGGTGCCTGATCGGAGCAAAGGCGGCCATCAACTCTCAGCCGTCCTGGCCCATGCCGGACGCGCTCTGCTCCTGCTCGATATCGCCATGCCTGTGAATGCCTCGGCGGGCGACGAAAGTCTTTCTTTGCCGGCGACCCTTTCCGGCGTCACCCGTGCTTCGGTTGAACTACCTCGCCAGAGCGTGGAGATGACTCTCAGCGGCGGACTTCTCAGCGACAAGACCGAGTCTGCAGGTGTGACGAAATGGCTGGCCTACGGGCACGGCAATGAACCCCTGACTTTCTCCTGGCGACGCAAGATTGAAGAACGCCACATTCAGCTGCCGCTGCGTATGCGCGGATCGCTGGTGGAAGCCGTTGGTCTGGGTGAAGACCTCACGCCCATCACTGCGGAAGTGGACCTCGCGATTACGCAGGGCTCGGCCAGGGAAGCACGCATACAAGTTCCAGATAAAGTCACCATCAATCAAGTCACAGGCGCAATGATTGGCGACTGGGAGGTCAAGGGCGGCGAACTAATCGTCACACTGGTTGAACCGGTGGAGCAATCAACACGATTCGTGATCAGCGGAGAAATACACACGCCGCGCGAGGGCGAGATCGTCATTCCTATTCTCCGGCTGCTCAACGTGGAACGCGAAAACGGTGGTGTGGCCGTGGACGTAATGGGCGCTGGGGAAATCAAAGAAAAGCTTACGAAGTCTCAGGGCCTTGAGGGCGTGGATGCCTCGGACCTCGGTGAGATGGTGGCCAATCGCCAGTCGCCGTCATTGCAGGCATTTCGTTTTCGTTCCGCAGAAAATCAGTTGGACCGCTCACTCAGCGTAAACGTGGCGCGTTATGAGCAACAGGCGGTCCTGCTGGCCAATATTGAAGAAGCCCGCTACAAGGTTCTGATGAGCAGTGAAGGGAAGACGCTGGTGCAGGCGAATTACGCGGTGCGCAATAATCACAAGAATTTTCTTGCCATCAAGCTGCCGCCCGGTTCGGTTGTCTGGAGTGCATCGGTGAACGGAGTTCCTGTCCGCCCGGGCGAAGCGGATGATCAAAGCCTGCTGCTGCCACTGGAAAAATCGCGCGCCGGCAGCGAGTCTGCCGCGTTCGCCGTGCAGGTGATGTACCTGAGCCGGGAACCGGCGTGGACTGACAAAGGCAAAACGCGGCTGTCACTTCCTGCCGTTGACATTGCCATTTCTCGAACCGGCGTGGAGTTTTTTCACTCGCCGCAATTTCACGTAATCGCCGATCCGGGCGCGTTCCGCATGGAACCCTACGCTCAGCCGTTTTCGCCGGCGCTGGCCGAATCGGCCCAGCGTGAGATTCCAAAACCAATGGCCATGCCGGTGCCTGCCAAGGCTGGCGATCTCGAAAGTAAAGACGCTGCGCGACACGCTGCTCTGGTGGATGAATTCCGCGCCAAGACTTCCGGCGGACGCACCTTGCGCTCGCTGCCGGTTGCCGTGTCATTCCCAGTTTTTGGCAGCTCGGTTTATCTGGTCGCCGAACTTACTGAGGAAAATCATGCTCCGGCAATTGACCTGAGCTATCAGAAAGAGAAGAAAGAAGGCAAAAAATGAAAACGCCGAAAACGCTGAAAACCGCGATCGCATTTGTCCTGATCTTTGTTTTTGCCTTGTGCGCGGCGGCCTCTGACCGCAATCCTTTAGGCAACAACAGCGCGCTTCCTCTGCCCACATCGGGTAACGTAACGCTGCCTCTGGCGGAATATAACCGCCTGGTGGACCTGGCCAGCAAGTCCGTCAGGACGCTGGAGCTGCCGCCCAACAGCTACACGCTCAAACGCGCCGATCTGAAATTACATGTCTCCAGCAGCAACGTTCTTGGAACTGTTGCGCTCGATGGCGAAGTGTTTCTCAAGAATGGAGCCAAGGTCCCGTTGGCTTCCGGAGTGACGGTGCTGAGCGCGCAGCGTGAAGGCAAGCCGCTTCCTCTCTTGCAGGAGAACGGATTGACCACGGCCGTCCTGCCCACGGCGGGTGAATTTGCCGTGACGCTTGAAACCGGTACGCCATTAGTGATTGAGGCTGGCCGTGCGTCGTTCAACCTGCCAGTGCCTTCGGCTGGCAGCGTGAAGATGACGCTGGTGGTTCCCGGCGACCGCACCAATGTTCGCATCAATCCCGGCCTGATCACCGGACGCACTTCTTCAGGCGGCCAGACTACGATTGAAGCTGCGCTCGCGCCCGGCCAGTCCGCCACCATCTGGTGGACAACGCGTGAAGTGGTGGCGCCCGTGGTCCCTAAGGAAGTGCGCTTCCTGTCTGACGTGAAGACTCTGGTCTCAGTCAATGAGAGCGATTTCCGCATCGCTGCGCTTGCCGACATCACGGTGCTGCAAGGCCAGCCCGCCCGCTTCGTTGTGGACATACCGCAGGGCTACGAAGTCACCAACGCCTCCGGGGCCACCGTGTCAACCAGTGAGGTCAAGGCCGGACAGCTCATTGTGTATCTCAACAATGGCAACCAGCACTCCCACCAGTTCCTGATTTCCATGGAACGGTCCTTTACGGGAGGCAGCATGAAAGCGCCTTTCCTTACTTTCAAAGACTCGCAGCGGGAAACCGGCGAAGTGCTGGTTGAAGGCGCATCCGTATCTGCGTGCGCTGGCCAGAAATCCTTTGCATGCGGCTTTCCGTTATCATCGTCAGCCGAATGAAGTCCCCACGTTGGCGCTGGAGTGGAAACGTTTTCCTGATAGCCCTGTGCTGGCCGCAGTCGCCGAACGCGCCGTGGTGACCACGCTTGTCACATCAGAAGGACGGTCCCTCACCGAAGTCACGCTTACCATCAAGAACCAGGCGCAGCCATTCATGAAAGTTGATCTGCCCCAGGGCGCGTCCATTCTCTCGGCCGACGTGGCGGGCGAAAAGGTGAAGCCCGTGCAGGGAACGGACGGAAATCGGGTGCCGCTGCTGCGCGCCAACTTCCGTCCCAACGGGCCTTACACCGTCCCAACGGGCCTTACACCGTTTCATTCGTATTTGTGCACTCCGGCAGCCCGTTTGCGCGCAAAGGTGGATCGGAACTCTCTCTTCCAAAAATGGACGTTCCCATCAGCGTGATGGAATGGGAAGTGTTTCTGCCCGAGCAGTACAAGGTGAAGGACTTTGGTGGCGACGCGATTGCGATGAATGAATACCCTGCCGTTTACGGCATGGGTTACGGCAGCGGGATCGGCGCTGGCTACGGGGGTGGAATTGGTAGTGGAGTTATGGGTGGATTGGCTCAGATAAGTCCCGGAGTGGTCGCAGGATCATTTGGTACTCCGACCGACACGAACGGGGCCTTTGGCGGCGCGATTACCGGGACGGTTGTTGACCCAATGGGAGCCGTGATCCAGGGTGCGCAGGTCAAGATAACAAACATTGCCAACGGGGCAAGTTGGTCGGCGATCACGGATGCCTCAGGCCGATGGTTGGTTTATGGAGTTCCATCCGGCGAGGTGCGGATCGACATTTCTGCGCAAGGCTTCAAGAGTTCTTCATTGCGTGCAACCTCGCACGAAGCGGGCCGGGGCGAAAATTACGGAATGTCTAAGCTGA
>WNFA01004389.1_pt1 | contig 11797 bp, 12 predicted proteins | sample 5400481 | NCBI WGS metagenome assembly WNFA01 (sample SAMN13153340, study PRJNA577476) | soil metagenome | isolation source: 120 cm saprolite under Douglas fir tree site 2 hole 1 replicate 2 | place: USA:California | collected 2015-04-18
CGAAATCTCGGAGCTCACGATGTAGCCGTTGTACCAATACGCGGACCACGATCCGGCGCCGACCAGCTTGGTCGGGTCCATCGGGCCGCGGTCGAAAAGGGCGATCTCCCGCGGGTGCGTCGGATCGGTCCAATCGAACACCGAGATGCCGCCCTGATACCACGCCTGGACCATGATGTCGCGACCCCGGGATCGGAATCAGCGTTCCGTTGTGGGCAACACAGTTCTCGTACGCAGTCTGCGGCGCCGGCAGCTTGTAATAGCTCTGGAACGTCATCGTATTACCCGATCGCGTGAAAATCGCGTCCGCTCCCCACTCGCGCTTGTCCGTCACGCGGCAACGCGGCTGCAAGGCCGCCGCCCCATTCGTCGGTGAACAGGATCCATCAACACCGCCTGCGCGTGGTGGCCGATCATGCCGGCCATGAACCGCACGTCCGCCGCCGTATATGGCGGCCGACCGCCCTCGGCCCGGGCCTGCGCCGCGGGTGCGAGGGTCGCCTGGTGGACGGTGCCGGTGGTGCACGCCGCCGTGGCGATGACCACCAGATATGGTGTCTTCATCCGGCTCGATCTCCCCTCATGCAGGCTATTGTACGGCGCTTAAGCTGCGGGGGCCGCGGCCGCAGGCGCAAGACACGTGGTGCGCAATGAATCACCGGCGGGGAGCGCTGCTACTGCCTTGCCTGACAATTTCCAGACACTTGTCATTTGAAGATGAGGTGGGCCACGGCGGACTCGACATTCCAGTAGATGATCGCGAACGCGGTGAGGTCGAACGCGGCGTGCGCAACCATCGGGAGCAGAATTCGGCCGGTGACCGCGAAGATCGTTCCGAACACGAGCCCGGTGATCGTGGCCTGTTCGACGCCGGCGAGCCCCTGTTCGGGATAGTGGGACAGGGCAAACAACCCCGCGGTGAGTAGCACGATCCCTGTCTTGGCGCCCGCCGCTGATCCGAACAGCGTGCCGAACCGCTCGAACAGGAACCCCCGGAACACGGTCTCTTCTCCGAAGCCGCCGCCGGCGATCATGAGGTACGCGGCTCCTGGGAGCGCAACCGGGTTGCCGGCCAGATAGTGGTATGCCTGATTGATCGGAGGGGCACCCAAGAGCGGCATCACGGCCGCCTTCATCAGCAATTTGAATGCGACTCCGAGAGCAATGCCCGCGGCCAGGTCTCGCGTCCAGCTCTCGGGCCGGACGAAGCCGATCTCGCGCCACGGCGTGCGCGACCACCGAACCCACGCGAGCACCAGAACACCGCCGAGGGGCGCAACAGGATAATTGCCGATGAGGAGGATGATGAGCGTGGCGAGGATACCGAGAGGCCCGAATCCGCGCAGGTGCGCCGCGACCCGATCGGCGGGTGGCGGTGGAGCGAGACCTTGGACCGGGCCTGCCGCAGAACGCTGTTCCGGCAACGACTCGCCCTCGTGCCAATCGTTCTACGGTTGCTCGCGCATCGGCGTGCCCGGCCAGGTGCTGGGCACCATGCGCGCGGCGGTGATCCCCGTCCGGGCCTCGGCCGGATCCATCCGCTCCATGCCGGAATGCGCGCTGAAGAATCCCATCTTGGGCCACAGCTTCACGAAGTACATGCTGTCCGCCAGCGCATCGAGCGATACGGCGCTTTCGTTCTCGCCCGTCGGAGAACTCACGCGATGCGGGCCGGGCGCGAGCTCGACCATGAGGTAGGTGCCCGCGGCGGTGCGGCCCACGATCTGGCTGTCGATCGCGACGCTGAGCTTGGAGGCTCCGCCAAAGGCACCACCCGCACGATACACATAGATCCGGGCCATCCCCGGCGAGGGCTTGAACGTGAGGGCGACCGCCTGCAACTCGGGTGGTGCGGTCGGCACGGATACGCACGCTGCGGGGACAAGGAGCGTGACCACGAGAACGGCGCCACGACGCATGCTAGCCTCCTTCCTTACCGGGGAGCCGGTCGCACCTCGGTTGGATCGATGACGACCGGAGTCCGATCCGGTCCGAGCGCCCATTCTGCCAGGGTACCGGTCACGACCACGCGGCGGCCCGAAAGTCGGCGGACCTCACGCCACGTGGATTCCGCCCGGCGCACCTGGACGGTGTCCTGACCCTGAAAGGCGTCGGTGTTGGGACTGTCCTTGTAATCGGGGATAGTGCAGATCGGGGTCTCGAGGATCAGCAGGTCCACGACCTGGGGACGATCGCCGCGAGCGATGCTCTGGTAGTTGGGTGGGCCTGGCAGCGTGCGCTGAATCAACCGTCCGGTGAGGGAGGTCGGAGCGGGCCGATAGTGGTAACAGGAATCAGCGACACCCGGTCGCGCGAGGGCTGGCGCGCCGACGGCGATGAGGACGAGGAATGACGAGGGCAGGAACATGGTCAGAAAGGTATCCCCTCAATCAAGCAGCCGCTCCGCAATCCGGCGCCCGGCGTACATGCCGACACCGGTCCCGAGCATGCTGACCACGAACGCCGTCATCATGCCGATCGGAGCGCCGAGCCACCAGCCGACCGCGCCCCCGAGGCTCGCTCCAAGAAACGTGAGCAGCTTGGACACGGCTCCATATCTACTTACTCGCTCCGCGGGCCGCCACGCGGCAGCATCGATGAATGAAAGCGACGGTCATGCTAGGCCCCAGCGCGACCTGCCCGATGGCGAAGATCGGCCAGCATTTCGTCGGGATGCTCTGGACTGAGCAGGAGCACATATCCGGTGCTCGTCGGTACGTACAGCACGCGCGACCAGGCGGTTACGTAGAGGAGCGCCCTTTCGCCGTTGCGCAAGCGGAACCAACCGGCGGCGTAGCCCGGCAGCCCGGTACCCCACCGGCGCGAGCGAGGCCGGAGATCCGCCTCGCGCGACAAATCGACGACTCGTGCCTCCTGCACCCGCAACGCGGCCCAGGGTACGCGGCCTCCGTAGATGTCGCCCCGAAAATCGAGACCCGCGTCGGAGAGAACGAAGCGCGCTCGCTGAGAGCCGTGTGCGGTCAGGCCGAGGAGTCCCATGACGGCGACAAGCAGCAGGAAAATGGGGAGCAGGAGATAAAGAGGCCGCATCCCGGCAGGTACGATCTGGTACACCGTCTCCATGATGCTTACCTCGGGGAGTTTTGGATGAATCGGGTGGCGGCGCTCGCAATGGCGGCCGTGCCGCCTAAGCCGGCCGGTACACACCCCACACTCCGCGCAGCACGTCCGAGATCTCTCCTACCGTCGCCCGCGCCCGCACCGCATCGAGAATCGGCTCCATGAGCGGCGCCGCGGGATCGCGCCCCGCTGCTTGCAGCACCTCCAAGGTCCGCTGCACGCGTCCCGCATCCCGCGTCTCGCGCTGCTCCGCGACGCGTCTGCGCTGAGCCAGCGCCAGGGCCGAATAGTCCGGCGCCGGCACCGACGGGACGTCCTGCTCGTCCGCGTACTCGTTCACGCCGACGACTACGCTCTCCCCCGATTCGATCGCCCGTTGGGCCGCGTACGCGCTGCGCGCGATCGCGTCCTGAAATTCCCCCCGCTCAACCGCCCGCGCCGCGCCACCTGTCCTCTCGATTTCCTCGAGCAAGCCTCGCGCCTCGCGCTCCACCCGATCGGTCAACGCCTCCACGTACCAGCTCCCGCCCGCCGGGTCGACGGTCTCGGGAATCCCGGTCTCGTGCGCCAGAATCTGCTGCGTGCGGAGCGCCAGCGTGGCGCTTTGCTCCGTGGGCAAGGCCAACGCCTCGTCGTAGGCATTGGTATGCAAGGACTGCGTTCCCCCCAGCACGGCCGCCAGTGCCTGGATCGCCACGCGCACCACGTTGTTTTCGGGCTGCTGTGCCGTGAGCGTCGAGCCACCGGTCTGCGTGTGGAATCGCAGCCGACAGGCAGCGTCGTTGGCCTGAAACAGCTCCTTCATGAGACGGGCCCACAGGCGTCGCGCCGCGCGGAACTTGGCGACTTCCTCGAACAAGTCGGTGAACGCGGCGAAGAAAAACGACAGCCGCGGCGCGAACTGATTGAGGTCCAGTCCCACCGCCAGCGCCCGCCGCACGTATTCGAGGCCGTTCGCGAACGTGAACGCCACTTCCTGCGCCGCCGTCGCGCCTGCCTCCCGCATGTGATAGCCCGATACGGAGATCGGATTGAAGCTCATCCCCTCGATCGTAACGAACCGGCACACATCGATCGCGAGACGCAGCGATGGCTCGATCGGATAGATGTACGTGCCGCGCGCGATGAACTCCTTGAGGATGTCGTTCTGGACGGTGCCCTGCAGCTTGCCGCGCGGCACCCCCTGCTCCTCCCCGACCACCACGTACATCGCGAGCAGCACGGGCGCCGTCGCGTTGATGGTCATGGACGTGGACACACGATCGAGCGGAATGCCGTCCAACAGGCGCGCCAGATCGTCGACCGTGTCGATCGCCACTCCGGCGCGGCCCACCTCCCCCTCAGCCATGGGATGGTCCGAGTCGTACCCCATCTGTGTCGGCAGATCGAACGCGACCGACAACCCGGTCTGACCCGCCGCGAGCAAATGCCGGAACCGCGCGTTCGTCTCCTCCGCGGTCCCGAACCCGGCGTACTGCCGCATGGTCCACAGCTTGCCACGATACATCGAGGGATGGACGCCGCGGGTGAAGGGAAACGCGCCCGGAGCGCCGAGCTCGCGCGCCGGCTCGGCGCGCCAGTCGTCGGGACCGTAGACGGACTTGCGGTCGCTCACTTGGCGCCCACGGCGGCCTCGGCCGAGAGAATCCGCGCGGCGAACGAGACATCGTCCTTGCTGCCGATCACGAGCGGCGTCCTCTGGTGCAGGCTCTCCGGCACGATGTCGAGAATCGGCCGGCAGCCGTCGGTGGCCCGGCCCCCCGCCTGCTCCACCACGAACGCGAGCGGCGCCGCTTCGTACAGCAAGCGTAGCTTGCCCTGGGGATAATTGGTCGCGGCCGGATAGAGGAAGATCCCGCCGGAGATGAGATTGCGATGGAAATCGGCGACGAGGGACCCGATGTAGCGCGCGTTTTTCGGTTGGATCTTGCCCTCGCCATTCTTGAACGCCGCGACCACGCGTTGCACCGGCGGCGTCCAGCGGTTCCAGTTGCTCTCGTTCACGCTATAGTACCGGCCCACCGGCGGCGTCCGGATGTCGGGGTGCGACAGGAGAAACTCGCCGATCGTGGGATCGAGGGTGAAGCCGTGCACGCCCTTCCCGGTGGTGTAGACCAACATCGTGCTCGAGCCGTACAGGATGTAACCCGCGGCGATCTGTCGCTTTCCCAGCTGCAAGCAGTCCGCCAGCCCCGCCGTGGTGTTCTTCTTGGTGACGCGCTTATGGATGGAGAAGATGGTGCCGATCGAGACGTTGACATCGATGTTCATGGAACCGTCGAGCGGATCGTACAGCACGACGTACTTGCCCGCCGGTTTCCCCGGCGGTACCGGCACGGGCTCCGGATCTTCCTCCGATGCGGTCACGCACACGCGCCCGGTGTGTTGCACGCTGTTGCGCACGGTCTCGTTCGCGAACAGATCGAGCTTCTGCTGCAGATCGCCCGAGACGTTGACCGCGCCGGCGGCCCCGAGGATATCCGAGAGCCCGGCGCGGCGCACGTGGCGCGAGATGATCTTGGCGGCGAGACACAGGTCGTAGAGCAGGTTCGACAACTCCCCCGTGGCCTCTGGGTAGAGCCGCTCCTGCTCCATGATGAAGCGCTCAATCGTGATGACTTCTGACCCGTTCGCCATGCCCGTCCGTGGAAAAGGTGATCGTACCGCTCCGATCGGTCCGGAATACCGTGATGCCGTGTCGCGCCAACCGCTCGAGGACCTCGGGTGCGGGGTGGCCGTAGTGGTTGTTCCGGCCCACGCTGATCACGGCCTCGCGCGGCGCCAGCTCGTCCAGCCACTCGTCCGACGTCGCGGTCCTCGACCCGTGATGACCGACCTTCAAGAGGGCGACGCGCCCCACCTTCCCGGCCAGCCGGCCTTCCACCGGCAGCCCCGCGTCGGCCTGGAACAGGAGCCGCACCGCTCCGTACCGCACTCGCAGCACCACGCCGTGGTCGTTCACATCGAGCGGCAACCGCAGCCAGAGCGAGTCGGGGCTCAGTACCTCGAGTACCACGCTGTCCACCTCGACCCGGTCTCCCGCCCGCGCCCCGTGCCACCGCGCGCCCGATGCCTCGACACCCGCGAGAAACTCGAGATACAGGGGCCGTCCCAACGGCTCCCCCGGTTCGAGCACGAGCTCCGGAGGGAACGCCTCGACGACCGCCGGCAGCCCGCCCAGATGGTCGGCGTCGCCATGGGTTGCCACCACTACCGCGACCCGCCCCACACCCTGGTCACGCAAGAAGGGGACCACCACCCGCCGCCCCGCATCACGCTCTGGCGTCCGTGGGCCGCCATCGATCACGATCCAGCGGCCGTTGGGCGTCCGGAGGGCCGCGGCGTCCCCTTGCCCTACATCGAGAAAATGTACCGTTAAACAACGACAAGCGTCGAGGGAGACGACGTCACGAAACGACGTCGCGACGACAAGCGTGGCACAGAACGCTAGGCGAGCCGCCATCAGCCACGGGCGGCGCGGGGAATTCCACAGCCACCACGCGGCGGCCGTCACCGCGGCCCACAGCAGCCCCGCTTGCCACCCCGCGACCATCACGACGTGACCGCCCGGCACGAGGGCGGCGCCGTGGGCGACGAGGTCGAGCAGCGCCAGGCCCAGTCCCGCACCGGCGGCGATCAGGTGCGCCAACCCCGAGCCGAGCCACGAGAGTGCCAGCGCCATCACGAGACCTGGCACCGCGACGCCGGCGAGCGGGATCGCCACGAGATTGGCAAGGACACCGATCGGCGCCACGGTACCGAAGGCGAACGCGCTGATCGGCGCGGTGACGAGCGTGGCGACGAGCGCCGGTGCGGCGAGCCGCGCGAGGCGCGGCGCTCGGGCAAACGCGCGGCCGGCCCAGACCACCGCGCCCACGCCCGCCACCGACAGCCACGCGCCCACCGACTGCAGGGCCCATGGGTCCTGCACCAGCACGCCGAGCGCCGCGAGCGCCACCACGCCGCGCGGCGCGACCACGCGTTCGCGCAGGCGCGCGACGTCTGCCAGTAGCAGCATCGCGCCGGCCCGGACGGCGGGCGCCGGGAAGCCGAGCAACCAGAGATAGCCGAGCAGCAGGACGGCCGTCGCGCCGAAGCGGGCGCGGGCCGCGAGGCGCAGTTTGCCGAGAATGAGGGCGAGCCAGGCGGCCATGAACCCAACGTGCAGCCCGGAGATGGAAAGCAGGTGCGCGAGACCCGATCGCACGTAGCGCTCGCGGATATCGGAATCGAGTCTCGCGTTGGGGGCGAACACGAGCGCGTTCACGATCGGTGCTCGTGTGCCGAAGAGCTCCGTGCTGCGCGCGGCGAGCGCATCGCGCAGGGCGCCGCGCCCATGCGGCACCAGATCGAGCGCGCGCGTCCGCCTCACGACCAGCACGCCCCCGCCCCCGCCCCCGCCCCCCCCGGCACCAGTCCACCTCCCGGCCACCACCCACGTCGTCCCGCCCCGGGCGGCGGTCCCTTCCGGCCAGCGCAGTCGCACCGAGCCGCGGCAGCCGCCCGCGACCACCTCGGCATCCACGATCCCGCCCTGCGCCGGCGCGGGATCCGCGAGCCGTACGATCACCGCGCGGGTTTGCCCTTCCCCGGCCCGTCCCCCGGCCGCCCACCGGCCTGTGCATGTGGCGTCCCTCTCTCGGACCGCCGCCGTACCCCAGAGCAGGCCCGCCACTCCCATGATCCCGACCGCTGCGCCGAGCGGTGCGCGGACCGCGAGGCACGCGGCCGCCGCGATCAGCGGCAACACCACACCCCACAACACCGCGCCCGGGAACACGACGGGGTCGAGCCCCGCCCCCAGGCCGACCCCGAACGCCACTGTGAGATAGAGGATGGGCGGCCGCATCACGGGCCGCCTAGCGGATCAGATCAGCTGGACCGGCTTGGCCCCACAGCGCGGCGCGAGCCCCACCTTGCGGAACCCCTCCAGGAGCGCCACATCGAGCTTGGCCTTTTCCTGATCGCTGTCGAGTCGCAGCTCGACCAACACTTCGCCCTGGGGCGTGGACACGTAGTTCGGCGAGAGGCGATTGAGGGCGAATACGAGGACGTCGCCGCGGCAGGTGTCGCACCCGCAGAACCGGGGTAGCTGGGGACGCAGCTTCGCGTACTCCCGCTGGACCACCTCGAACGTTACGTTCGTCACCCCACGACGGCGAACTCCTCCCCCTGCACCCGCCCGAGGGGTACGGCCGTGAAGGTCGACCCAGTCGTGCCCGTGAAGCGGACGTCGCGGTACCCACCGATCCAGGCGTCGGGGCCCGCGATGAGCGCCACCTTGTTGGTGCGGGTGCGGCCCTGCAGCAGCTCACCCCGCCTGGCGCGCCCCTCGACCAGCACTTCGTGTGTGCTGCCAACCAGGGCGACGTTGCGGCGGCGCGCGAGGGCCCGCACGGCGCCAACCAGGCGCTCGAGGCGTTCTCCCGCCACCAGGTCGGGCACGACTTCTTTGAGCCGCGTCGCCGGCGTGCCCTCGCGCGGCGAGTACTTGAACGTGTACGCGTCGTCGAACCCCACCAGCTCGACGAGCGACAGGGTCTCCTGGAAATCTGCTTCGGTCTCGCCCGGGAAGCCGACGATGATATCGGTCGTGAGGGCCATGCCGGGGACGGCGCCGCGCAGCGCGGCGACCACCTCGAGATAGCGGTCCCGATCGTAGCGCCGGAGCATCCGCTTGAGGACGCGCGACGAGCCGCTCTGCACCGGGAGGTGCACGTGCTCGCACACGGCTGGCGTCTGCGCCATCGCCGCCACTGCGCGCTCGGTGAAGTCCGTGGGATAGGGCGATGTGAACCGCAGCCGCCGCACGCCCGCAATCCCGCCCACCGCCCGCAACAAGTCGGCGAAATCGTGCGTGCCGTCGTCGTAGCTGTTGACCGTCTGGCCAAGGAGCGTCACCTCGGTGGTGCCACGCGAGGCGAGGTCCGTCACCTCGCGCACCACGTCCTCCAACCTGCGGCTCCGCTCGGGCCCCCGCGTCATCGGAACGATGCAGAAGGTGCACCGATAATCGCAGCCACGCTGCACGGTCACGAACGCCGATACGGCGCCTCCCCGCACCGGCGCGATGTCTTCGTAGTGCTCCCACCGCTTGAAGACGACTTCGGCCGTCCGCTCTCCGGCGCGCGCCCGTGCGATCAGCTCGGGCAGCCCGCGGTATCCGTCCGGGCCGACCACCAGGTCGACCTGCGGGACCCGCTCGAGCAGGCGGGGCCCGAGCCGCTGCGCCATGCAGCCCACCACGCCCAACACGCTGCCTGGTCGCTTGAGGCGCTTCAGCTCGCCCATGCGCGACAGCACCTTTTGCTCCGCATGGTCGCGTACGGCACAGGTGTTCACCAGCACGACGTCGGCCTGCGCGGGATCGTCCGTGCGCACGTAGCCCTCGCGTCCCAGGACGCCGAGCATCAGCTCGGAGTCCGAGACGTTCATCTGGCAGCCGTAGGACTCGATGTAGATGCCCGGCATGGTCAGGGAACCGTCACCTCGAAGCGGGGGCGACCATTCCAGTCGTGCGTGGGAAGATAGACCGAAAGGTAGTCCTCCGTCAGCACCTCCACCTTGCCCTCCCGCCGGCCGCACACGACGCCGTCGGCGCGCTGCCCTTGGCGCCGCACGCGGTGGGCTCGGGCCTTCGCTTCCCCGCGCTCACGCAACTCGCGCGCGCGCTCGCGGATCATCCCGGGGCACACCCGCTCGCCCAATCGCCCCGCCGCCGCGCCGGGACGCTCGCTGTAGGGAAAGACGTGCAGGTAGGTGAACGGCACGGCGTCCACCAGCGCGATTGTCTGGCGGTGCTCGGCGTCGCTCTCACCGGGGAATCCCGCGATGATGTCCGCGCCGAGTCCAAACACGGGCAACCGCTCCGCGAGCCAATCGAGCCGGGCGCGGTAGGACTCGGCGGTGTACCAGTGGCGGCCCATCCGTTTGAGGATGCGATTCGCCCCGGATTGCAGCGGCGCGTGGAGATGGGCCGCGAGATGCACGGGGGCTTCGATCAGCAGGCGGGCGATGGTGTCGTCGACTTCGGTGGCTTCGATAGAGGAAAGCCTGAAGCGGACGGAGGGAACGGCGGAGATCAGAGCCTCGAGAAGATCCCCGAGCGCAGACTGACCCCGGGCGCGAGCCCGGGGAACCCCCAAACCAGAAGTGCCAGCCCTGGGATCGACCCCGGACTTGCGTCCGGGGTCAGTTAAGCGGTCCTGCCCGTAAGTACCGATGTGGACTCCGGTGAGCACAATCTCCGCATGATGCTCGGCGAGGGCGGTCGCCTCGGCCACCAGCTCAGGAATGGTGCGCGACCGGTTCGCTCCGCGCGCGATCGTGGTCGCGCAGAAGGTGCAGTGCTCGTCGCAGCCGTCCTGGATCTTGAGCCAGCCGCGGGCGTTCGCGGGGAATCGCCGCAGCACCGGGTCCACCCGCGGTGCCCTGAACCCGGCCGCTTCGAGCACCCGCGCCGGGTCGGCCCCGCCCACCACCGCGCGCACGCTCGGCAGCGCCGCGATCGCGCCACCGTCCCGCGCCGCCGCGCAGCCCATCACCACGGTTTCGAGCCGCCCCCCGCCCCCGCCCCCGCGCCGCGCGAGGCGGCGTACCAGACGCCCCAGTTTCGCCTCGCTCTCGTGGGTCACCGTGCAGGAATTCACGACTGCAAGGTCCGCGGCGGCCGGATCGTCCACCACGACGACGCCTTGGTCCGCGAACGCCTGACGCACGAGCGCCGTGTCGTACTGGTTGGCTTTGCAGCCGAAAGTGTGGAAGTAGACGTTCACGGCCGCACGGTCAGCCCCACGAGCACGGTCCACACGCGCTCGGTAAGGATGCCCCCACGACGCTCCAGCCGCTCGACGCCCAAGTCGATGAGCGCCCGGCCCTGGGCGAACGCCCGGCCCGTTCCCGCCGATGCTGCGAACTCCGTCGGCGCCTTGGTTCCCGGCCCGAAAGGCAGCTGGCCGCCGCGCACACCCAAACGGATCGGCATGCGGCCGGAGCCGAACTCGGCTCCGGCGGACCAGCTCCACGTGTCGAACGCGCCCGGACCGGCGTTCGACCAGGAGCGCCACGCCGCCGACCCGGCGAACCGGACGCTGGGGCTCGGGGCGAAGAGCAGCCCGCCGCCCGCCATGTGCGGCAGATCGGTCCGCGCGATCGTCGAGTCGCCTACCTGGGCGCGCAGCCGGTTGTCCGCGCGCGCCCAGCCCGCGATGGTCAGCCCCGGGACCACGCCGATGAGCACGCTCCCCGACACGCCGAGTCCGTCGTAGCGCACCTCCGCGACTTGCCCCACCGTGTGGAACGTCGAGTCGTCGAACCGCCGCTCGGCCGTCATGCGGGTCGAGCCCCCCAGGATATGCACCCCGGCGCCGATCGCGAAGCGGCGCGACAACCGGCTGGCCACCGCCAGGCGGATGTCCCCGACACTCCCGTCGCTCGTGATCTCGTCCCTGTAGCGCTCGAGCTCGCCCCGCAACACGGTGGAGTCGCGCAGCGTCACGTCCCAAGACCGGTCGAGGTAGGTGGTGAACCCGACCGAGATCGCGAGCCGCGGCGCCACCCGGCCCGCGACCCCCATGAGCGGGAAGCGTGTGGCGCGGAGTTTGATGGTCGTGTCGCCGAGCTGGGCATCGCGATGCGACGTGCCGCCCGCCGCGGTCGCCGTGAGCTGACTGATGTCGGCGAGCGGCGCTTCCATGAGCGGCGACAATGGGTCGAA
>WNFA01004390.1_pt1 | contig 11795 bp, 12 predicted proteins | sample 5400481 | NCBI WGS metagenome assembly WNFA01 (sample SAMN13153340, study PRJNA577476) | soil metagenome | isolation source: 120 cm saprolite under Douglas fir tree site 2 hole 1 replicate 2 | place: USA:California | collected 2015-04-18
GCATCGTCGACGCCCAAAAAAAGGATGAGCGGGGGAATGACGGCTGGCGTTGGTATCGGCCGCACGATCTCTACCAGCGGCAAAATTGCATAGCGCAGCCAGCGATTCATTCCCAGCAGAAGACCAAGCACAATGCCCAACATGCCGCCCAATGCGTAGCCGATCGCTGCCCGGCGCAAGGTGGCCAGCAGCGTCACGAGCACGTCACCGCCCGCCAATCCGCGCAACGCCGCGAGGATAACAAGCGATACGGGCGGCCAGTACGAACTTACGATCCAACCGAGCCGTGCCGACACTTCCCACAGGACAAGCAACGCGACAATCAGGAGCAGGCCGTAAACGCGCGTATCGAAGCTCCATCGGAGCGACTGTCCCGCCGCCTTGGGTCGTTGCGCGCTCTCGATTGTACCGATGGTCGACATGCTAGAGTTTGTTTCCGCTCATTGCAGTGCCAAAGGTGCGATGATTTTCGAAAGGTCCAGCGGCGCGGGTAGCAGCTTGTTTTCGATCATCACGTCCATCGTCTTTCCAACTTGCGCCATGTCAGTGCGGAGCGGTGACTCGGGCAGCTCAATGGTCTTGAGGACGGAGACATCGGTCTTGGTGTAGCCCGCGATGATGCTAAGCAACGCATCGCTCCCCCGGTTCGCGTTGAGCCACTCTACCCCGCGCCGAAGTCCAGCGACGAACTTTCGTATCGTTTCGGGCCTCTCAGTCAGCATCTTGCCGGTCGTGAGGTACTGCCCGACGTCGACCCCCAGCTGAACTTCGGAGTAAGGCTTGCCGATCGCGGTAAGGCCTGGTTTCTTCAAGGCGATGACTGAGAATGGCGCGACGAGGAAAGCCGCGTCCACCCGTTTCTGCCGCAGAGCATCTTCGATCTGGGGGAACGCAATTTCCTTAAACGTCACGCGATCCGGATCGCCTCCGGTCGCTTTGATCCAGGCTCGCGCATAAAGCCAGATCACGTTGTTTCGCGTGTTCACCGCGATGCTCTTGCCCTCGAGATCCTTGCCGGTCTTTATGCCGCTGTCGCTGTTTACGATGATCGGTGTGCTGTCGAGATCGGGATTAACCACCTTGGTTCCGGGTGCGATCACTTTGATGTCGAGGCCTTGCTGAGCTGCCAGTAGCGCGGAGACAACGTTACCGTATACGATGTCGAAGCTGCCGCCTATTAAACCGGGGATACCTGCTGCTCCTCCAGCCGACGGCGTGGTATCGATTTCCAGACCGACCTCACGAAAATATCCCTGCTGGATGGCAGAGAACAAGGGTGCGACATCGTTGATGGGTATGATGCTGACACGAACTTTTTCAAGATCGGCGGAGGATGCACCGAAGGAAACCATGACAGCTCCCGCCGCTCCGAGGAAAAGGTTTCGAATAAAAGCGACCGTCCGCATGATTGTGTCCTTTAGGTCTAGGCTTTACCGCGCCAGGGAATCAGACGCTTTTCCATTCCGTTGAACAGGATCGTCAGGCTGCCGCCCAGCGCGACGAGTATGAAGATCCAGGCGAACATGTCCCTGATATGAAATGAACGCTGAAGATCGAGAATCTGAAAACCGAGTCCGGTTTCTCCGGCCAGCATCTCCGCAAGGATCACCAGAACGAGGCCTAAACCGAGGCCGACCCGCATGCCGGCAAGAATCATCGGCAAGGACGCCGGCAGCACGACCGAAACGATCATCCTCAGCCGGGAGACTTGGAACGTACGGGCGGTCTCCAGAAGCACGGGGTCAAGTCCGCGCACGCCCTGCAGCGTGCTGATCAAGACGGGAAACACAACGGCGAGAACAACGATTGTGATCATCGTGACCTTGCCGATACCCAGAAAAAGGAAAAGCACCGGTACCAGGGCTGACTTCGGAACTGGCCGCAGGATCTCGACAAGCGGTTCGAGAAGTCCGTAAAGCGTGCGGCTCGTTCCCATCGCAATGCCGAGGCAGGTGCCGATCAGGCAGGCGAGGCCGTATCCGAAAGCGAACAGCGCGAGAGTATGGGTGAGCGGGCCGAAGACGCTTCCGCTTGCTATCAAGCCTCCCAGCGTATCGATGATTTGGGACGGCCGGGGCAGAAGGATTGGGTTCACCCAATTTCGCGCGCCGGCCAATTCCCAGAGCGACAGCAATGCCAGGGGCGAGATCAGGCCGAGTAAAATGGGCTTGTATGATTCAGACTGCCGCGTCATTGATCGCGACCCTGCCGAGGAGAGATGTTGTGAGGTGATGCCGCAGTTTTAGAAAGCGCGGTTCCTCCCGGGTGGAAAGCTGGTCGCGCGGCCGCGGCAAACGGACGTCGATGATTTCGTTCAACGCGGTTGGGCTTGCGCTCAAGACGGCCACGCGGTCCGCGAGGAAGACGGCCTCCTCCACGTCGTGCGTCACCAGGACCGCGGTGAACTTCTCGCGCTCCCACAGTTCGAGGACCAACGACTGCAATTCCATCCGCGTCAGCGCATCAACCGCGCTGAACGGCTCATCAAGGAGCAGCACCTTCGGATTGGCCGCGAGGGCTCGGGCAATCGCAACGCGTTGCTGCATGCCCCCCGAGAGTTGCCATGGGTACTTGTCCTCAAACCCCTTAAGGCCGACCTGGTGAAGATAATCCTGGCATCGACGTCGCAGTTCGGGGCGCATGGCGCGCGGCAGGTTTTCGAGCGGAAACATCACGTTGTCGATGACCGTGCGCCATGCGAAGAGAGACTTCGCATATTGCTGAAACAGATAGATCACTCCCGGCGGCGGGGCATGTATGGATTTGCCGTCGAGAAGAACTTTTCCTTTCGTTGGCGGAATGAGACCTGCCGCCATCCGTAACAGGGTCGACTTGCCGCAGCCCGACGGACCGACGATCGCGAGAAACTCCGACGACGAGGCTTCAAGCGTGATGTCGTCGAAAGCAACGAAATCGGAACCGCGGCCGGTTCCTTCGTAGATCTTCGTAACGTGGTCAAAACCCAAACTCGCGCTCACAACAACTTCCCTAACGGTGTTTGCATAGCATCGGCACCGGCCAATCTAAGCAAGCTTCGGGCCATTTCACGTTTCGCGTTCAAAAACTGTATTCCCGTCCACGATGGTGCGATTGGCAACGATGTCCTTCAGCGCCTCGTCCGGAACGCTCAATATGTCGGCGGATAGTACGACCATGTCGGCGAGCTTTCCTGGCTCTATCGATCCCGTCTTATTCTCGGAAAAGGAATAGCGCGCGGCGGCGCTCGTGTAGAGCCGGATTGCCTCTTCGCGCGTCACTCTCTCCCCGGCTCCGTAGACGTCGCCGTTCTTGTCGCGACGTGTCACCATCACGTACATATTGACGAACGGACTAAGCAGGTTGATCGGATAGTCCGTGCCCTGAGCAACGGAATCCAGGCCCATGACGTCAATCATTGTCCGCATCGGAAACGCGCGGTTCGCCGTCTTCTCTCCCAAGTATCTTTTAACAACGGCAGCCTTGTCCCAAAGGAAGGAAGTCTGCGCGTCCACCCTCACGTCGAGGCCGCGGGCCCGTTCCATTTGATCTCGGCGCATGAGGCTGCCGTGAATGACGATAAAGCGCCGACCCTTGATGGAGCGCTCAGCATCCGCCAGCGCATACGCATCGAGGACGCGATCGATCGCGGCATCGCCGACGGCATGAACGCCCACCCGCCAGCCGTACCTGTTGGCCGTCGCAACGAGTGCGTTGAACCGTTCCGGCTCGATGACGATCGTACCCTTGTAGTCCGGATCGTCGGGATATCCGTCGCGCATCGCCGCCGTACGCAAGGTCATTCCTCCATCGATCTGGAGCTTGACACCGGAATAGCTCAGCCAATCGTCCCCGAAATCCGAGAAGACACCGATGCGTGAGAAGAATTTCTCCCATTCGTCGGTTGTCATGCTTGGGTTAAGTCCGCCGGTCGGCGCATACATTGCGCTAATGCGCAACGATGCGTCGCCGCGTTGACGTATCCGCTGGTGTGCGCGAAGCGTCGGAGGATCGACCGCCGCACTGATCGCCGAGGTTAGGCCAAATCCGTTGAAATACTGCATCGCGTATTTCATTTGGTCGACACGCTCGTCTTCCGACCAGTCCGGCAGCAAGTTGTGGACCAGGTCTTCAGCGCTTTCTTCCAGGGTGCCGTTCGGCTCCCCGGTCGTTTTATCGCGATGAATGATGCCGCCGTCGGGGTCCGGCGTATCTCTGGTGATGCCCGCGAGCTCGAGCGCTTTGGAATTGACCAGCGTGAAGTGTCCGATAGGCAGGCAAACCGGATGGTCGGGCGCCGCCTGGTCAAGCTCTTGACGCGTCAGAAATCGCTTTTCCGTCAATTGAGAAACCGGATGCCACTGCGCCCCTCGGATCCAGCGCCCTCGCGGCGTCTCGGCCGCGTGTTCGGAGATGCGCGCTAACGCCTGCGCGACCGACGTCACATCGTTGAGCTGCACCGTGTACTTGATGAGTCCGGCGCGTTCGACATGCGCATGAGTGTCGATCAATCCTGGAAGAACCGTGCCGCCTTTCAGGTCGACAATGACGGTCGATGGTCCGGCAAGTGGTCCGACCTCTTCTGCTGTTCCGACGGCAACAAACCGTCCGTCGCGGATGGCAACAGCGTTGACAACGCTGAAGTCGGGATCGGCCGTGATGATCTTGCCGTTGGTGAAGATGCTGTCGGGATAGCTTGGGGATCCCAACGCCGCACGCGAAGAAGCCGCTGTTCTCGAGCTAGAACTCATGTCCGCATTCCTGTCCGCGACTTCGAAAATCCAACATAAGCGACTGTTCGTCTACCGAACAAACGTTCGATTTGATAAAATCTAGACTGAGGATACTCAGATGTCAAAAAAGACCGTCTCTGTTTCTCCTTGAAGCCGGATATCGAAGCGATACACCCCGTCTAACCGTGCCACGATCAACTGCCGATCAGCGTCAGCCTTTAAGCAACCGCTGCGCATTGGTGCGTTCGATCGCGTGAAGCATGTCTGCTGTCAGCCCGAGCTCGGACAATCCCTTGATGGTCGCAACCATCGTGGATTCAGGCGCGAACGGATAGTCGCTGCCGAACAGCACTTGCTCGGGCGCGACCAGCTTGAGCAGCGCGCTAAACGCGAGCTGGTTGGCCGACAGCGCGGTATCGAAGAACAAGCGCTTCAGCTCGAACATCACACCGTTAGGTACGCTAGCGCGGAAGTCAGGTCGCGCTTCGAGACGCGCAATGCGTTCGGCCAGAAATGGAACGGTGCCGCCGGCATGCGAAAAGATGAAACGTATATTACGGCAGCGCGCAAAGGTGCCGCTGAACAGCAGGCTCGTTACTGCCTTGGTGGTGTCGAAAGGAAATTCCAGCGTCGCTGCCGGCACGCCGATCGCGTGCATGTGGCAGCACGGTGCTTCGGTCGGGTGAAAATAGACCACCGCGCCGCGCCGATTGAGTTCGTCGAACACTGGCGCGAACTCCGGATCACCGGGATACTTGCCGTCATAGTTGGTAAGTAGGCCAATGCCATCGGCTTTCAGCTCATCGAGCGCATAGGCGATCTCGCGCAAACTGCCTTCGACGTCCGGCAGCGGCAGGCTCGCAAACACCCCAAACCGGCCCGGATGATCGAACCGAATCTTGGCCGCGTAGTTGTTGCACTCGCGCGTCAGACCTCGCGTGGCGTCGATATCCCCGAACCACAGGCCCGGCGCGGAAATTGAGGTGATCGCCTTCTCTATGCCGTTGCGATCCATCGCCTCGATCGAATGCTGCGGCGTCCATTCCGGCGTCTTGCCAGCGACGATCAGAGGTCCGATCCGATCATCGCCCACCGCCCGAACGTAGCTCGGCGGCAGAATATGATGGTGGACGTCAATACGATGTGCTGGCATGGCGGGAATCGCCCGGATCGACCCGGACCCTTTGTAGTGACGTCACTATCTCTGCAAGCACCGCGCGCCGGCGTGCGGAAGCGACAAAGCCGTCGAAAGCGGCGGCCCTTAATTCTCAGGAATATCGCGGCTGTGGCCCTGCAACGAGGCCACCAGTTTATTGGAAGCCTCGACCGCGCCCTTGCCGGCGTCATTGCCCCAGATGAACCGCGACAACTGACCGCCGAGATACGGATGCATGCCGAGATCGTAGAGCTTGCGGAAGTCGCGCTCCTCGATCGCCTTGCGCTCCTCCGGAAGCATCTTGTAGCGATCGAGCACCGCCGCTTCGTTGGTCTTGAACTCCTTGCGGATCTCAGGATTCCACTTCATGTCCTGAACGAGATCATGCGCGGCGAGGTTTGGATTGAATTTTTCCCAAGCCATGACGTTCCCCACTGCTTTGCTTAAAGATCCCAGATCACGCCGCCGACGCCACACCGGAAGCTCGGCCAACCGGTATATCCGAACGAACGTCCCGGCCGCTCGCCGATCGCCGCCATCACGGGAAACCACGACAGGACTTCGGCAGTGCCGCCGATTCCCGCTTCTTCCATGCGATCGACCGTGATCTCCCTGAGCAGCGCCTTGTAGTCTCCCTTCGCGCAGAGTTCGAGAAACTTACGGTCGAACTCCTCGTCGATCTTGTAATACCTGACGCCGCCTGGCTCGTGGCTTAGTCCGCCCGAACCGAACAGGCCGACCCGCATATCCTCCGGCAGATCCCTTTCGATGAAGTCACGCAGCGCGTGACCGACCTCGAAGCAACGCTCGGCGTTGGGGAATGGCGGCACAGTGCAATTCTGCAGCACCGGCACGAGCGTGATGTCGGTCTGGTCGAGATTTGTCATCGTGACCGGCACGGAGATGTTGTCGTCGAATTTGAGGTTCTCGTCGCGCGCCGACATGCGGACTCCACGCCGCGTCATGCCCTGGAACAGCGCCTTGGCGACATCAGGATTGCCCTTTGCGGTGTAATCGCGGCAGCCGATCCACTCCTGAAACCATTCATGCGGACCGCTATGCTCTGCCGCGGTGCCGATCAAGAAATCCGGATAGAAGGTGATGCGGCTGTTGGCGAGGTGATCGTTCGCGAACACGATCAGCACATCAGGACGTGCATCTCGCAGTTCCCTGGAGATGGCGGTGTAGGTGTCGGTGACGACCTTTTTCGATTCGTCCGGCGCCTTGTCGAACAAGCCGACAATAGCGGGCGCATGCGCCGCACTGGCCGCAAAAACGATCTCTGCCATACAGCCTCCCGTGTGTGAAATAGTTTTATATACATTGACCATAATTATTCAATCATTATAATTACATAAATTCTTTAAGTCGCCCGACATGAAAGGCGACGAGGCCTCCAACGATGGTGCTGATCCAGCAGATTGTGAATGGCGTCATGCTGGGCAGCACCTATTCGCTGGTCGCCATCGGCTACACGCTGGTGTTCGGCGTATTGCACCTGGTGCATCTTGCCCATGGCGAGGTCTTCATGATCGGCGCCTTCGTCGGATTACAGGTGGTTCTGTTTGCCGGTGGCGGCATCACAGCGGCGATCACCGCCGCCGCAGCCGCATCAGCGGTGCTCGGCGTGCTGGTCTATCTCCTCGCGATCAAGCCGATCAAAGCACGCAAGGGACATTTCCTCGCCCCGATGATCAGCACGATCGGTGTCGGCGTCGTCTTGGAAGAGCTTGCGACACGGGTATTCGGCGGCGAGCAGGTCGGCTTTCCCGTCCAGATGGAAAGTTATGTCTGGCATCTCGGTGCGGTCACGCTGACCTCCGTACAGCTTGTCATTCTGCTCGTCTCGCTCGGCCTTATGTTCGCGCTGCATCTGTTCGTCACCTTGACGCGCGTCGGCATGGCGATGCGCGCCACCGCCGAGAGCATGACGATCTCGCACACGCTCGGCATCCGCAGCGATCGCATCATCATTCTCACCTTCGCGATCGCCTCCGCGCTGGCCGGCGTCGCCGGCGTGCTGGTTGGCATATCGTTCAATTCGATTTCGCCCTATATGGGCGTCGATATCGGCATCAAGGGCCTCGCGGCGATGCTGCTCGGCGGCCTTGGCAATGTGTACGGCGCGATGCTCGGCGGTCTCGTGATCGGCATCGTCGAGGTGAGCAGCGTAGCGTACCTGTCATCGTCCTACCGCGACGCCTTTGCATTCTTCGTCATCATCGCCGTGCTGCTGCTACGCCCGCGCGGCATCTTCGGCACCACGGACCACGTCGAGGGGTAAATGCTCGATCCGTATATCGAGTCGGTCCTGATTTTCACCGGTATCAACGTGGTCCTGGCACTGAGCCTCTATCTTCCGGTCTCCGCAGGTCTGCTATCGCTCGGCCAGGGCGGCTTCATGGCAATCGGCGCCTATACGTCTGGCTACCTCACCACGGTGGCGGAGTGGCCGTTCGGCATCGCTCTTTTGTGCGGCGGGCTGATGGCTGGCCTGGTCGGCTTGATCGTCGGCATCCCCACGCTGCGGATCAAGGGCGTCTATCTCATCATCATGACGATGGGATTCGGTGAAATCGTTCGCGTGTTCTTTCTCAACTTCGAGCCGACCGGCGCGGCATCCGGCCTCGGCGGCATTCCAACCTACACCACTTTGCCGATCGTTTGGACCGTTGCATTCCTGACGCTGTTTCTGTGTTTCCAGATTCGCGGCTCCCGCATCGGCCGCGCGATCGAGGCCGTCCGCGAAGACGAACTCGCTGCCGAAGTGATCGGCATCAATCTGACGAGGATCAAGGTCTCGATCTTCGGTCTCGGCGCCTTCGTCGCCGGAATCGGGGGCGGCCTGTTCGCGCACTACGCCACGTTCATCGATCCCGGCCAGTTTTCGTACGCGCGCTCGGCAGAAATTTTCATGATGGTGGTGTTAGGCGGAATGGGCAATTTCATCGGCGCGACCGTTGGCGCGATAGTCGTCACGGTCCTGCCCGAACTATTGCGAATCGGCGACGCGCAGCAATGGCGCATGACCGTCTTCGGCGCGCTGCTCGTGGTCATCATGATCGTGCGTCCCTGGGGCCTCTTGGGAGTGCGCCGATGACCAGCGCCGAGACGCCTGTGCTCGAGACGCGCAACCTGACGCGGCGCTTCGGCGGTTACTCCGCTGTCTCCAATGTCGATCTCATGATTCGCAGAGGCACGATCCACGCCATCATCGGCCCCAACGGCGCCGGCAAGACCACCCTGTTCAATCTGATGACCGGCGTGTTGCCTCCGACCGAAGGTCAGATCATAATCGACGGAGTCGATGTCTCGGGCTCGCGTCCGGACAGCATCGCGCGCCGCGGCGTCGTGCGTACCTTCCAGGGCGTGCGTCTTTTCCCGTCCATGACCGCACTCGAAAACGTCGAGGTTGGGCGCTTCAGCCGTACGCACGGCGGCTTTCTCGCCGCTCTCGCACGCGTGCCGGGCCTTGCGACGCCGACCGAAGCGACCACGCGGCGCCGCTCCGAAGAGCTGTTGGAGCGGGTGGGCCTCTCGGCCCAGCGTCACATGCTGGCGACCGACTTGGCACTGGCCGATCAGCGGCGTCTCGAGGTCGCCCGCGCGCTCGCGGTCGATCCGAAGCTGCTGCTGCTCGACGAGCCGGTCGCCGGCATGAACCCCGTCGAGGTGCAGGAAGCCGCCAAGCTGTTCAAATCGCTGCTCGACGACGGCATCACGATCCTGATTACCGAGCATCACATGAGCCTGGTGATGGCGGTCTCCGATGTGATTTCGGTGATGAACTACGGTCGCAAGATCGCCGAAGGCCCGCCCGAAGCCGTCAGGCGCAATCCCGAAGTGCTGGCCGCCTATCTTGGGACCGAGACGGCGGCATGATCCTCAAGGTCGACAACCTGCACGTCAGCTACGGCAAGATCGCCGCCGTCAAGGGCGTCTCGATCAATATCGGCCAGGGCGAGATCGTCGCGCTGATCGGGCCAAATGGCGCCGGCAAGAGCACGCTGCTCAAGACCATCGCCGGCTTGCTGCCGGCCAGTCGCGGCACGATTGCTTTCGATGGCAAGACGATCGCCAATCGCTCGGCCGCCGAAATCATGCGCCGCGGACTCGCACTCGTGCTCGAAGGCCGCTCGACGCTGAAGCAGATGACGGTGCAGGAAAACCTCATCCTGGGCGGCTACCCCCGCAACGATCATGGTGCGATTGCCATGGACATGGAGCATCTGCTCGATCGCTTTCCGGTCCTGCGCGACCGTCTCAAGCAGCGTGCCGGCACGCTCTCGGGCGGTGAGCAGCAGATGCTGGTGATCGCCCGCGCGCTGATGTCGCGGCCGCGGCTCCTGATGCTCGACGAACCGTCGCTCGGCCTCGCGCCGCTGATCACAGCGAAGCTCCTCGACTTCGTTCATGAACTGAAGACCAAGGACAGGATGACAATCCTGCTGGTCGAACAGAACGCCAATCAGGCGCTTCACCTCGCCGATCGGGCCTATGTGCTGGAGAACGGCGAGGTCGTGCTGCAGGGTGCCGATCTCGCGAGCGATGCGCGCGTTCGCGAGGCCTATTTGGGAGTGTGAGGACAGTGTCATGAGCAAACCACGATCGACCGAAGCCCATTCCATTTTTCAGGACACCATCGCGAACATGACGTTCCCTGACCTCGCCAAAGCAGCGGCCGATCGCGCCGTGGTGCTGTGGGGCCTCGGCGTCATCGAGCAGCACGGTCCACATCTTCCGCTGGGCACCGACGTGTACATGCCCTCCGAATTGTTGCGCCGCGTGCGCAAGATTCTCGCGTCAAATGGCGTGGCCAGCGTCATCATGCCGCCGTTCTACTGGGGAGTGAATCAGGTAAGCGGACTGTTTCCGGGCAGTTTCATGGTGCGGCCCGAGGTCATGATCGAGTTGATGGTCGATCTGATCAAGAGCCTCAAGAAAGACAGCTTCTCGACGCTGTTCTGTGTCTCCGGCCATGGCGATGCGCTGCACAACCGCACGATCTTCGATGGCGTCTGCCGGGGCGCCGATGAATCTGGCCTGAACGCCTATTTCGTCGGTGCACCGTCGTTCTTCAAACGTATCGGTATCGACGCGGCGAGTCCGCGCGCCCTACCGACCAAGACCGAGATCGAACGCAAGAGCAAATATTTCGACGTTCATGCCGGCGCGTTCGAGACGTCGTCGATGTGGGCGGTTTATCCCGATCTCGTGAAGGACGAGTTGCTGCCGACGCTGAAGTCGACCGACTTTGGCATCGAGGATCTGACCGAATGGCGCAAGGGCGGCGAGCACGCACTCCGCAAGACGCCGCGAGGCTATCTCGGCGACCCGGCGGCATCGAGCCGCGAACTCGGCGAGCGGCTGATGGCGGAGCACGCCGAGATCGTCGCCGAGGCGATCGCGGTCAAAGTAACTGCCGTCGTTTGACAATCCGATCGACGGGGCTGCCTCGATAGGACCTAAGGAAGACAGCGATGACCAAGGCGTTCCTGGATACGGTCGATAAGCGGCTAAGCCCCGCGCATTCGGCTGTGATGGTGATCGACATGCAGAACGACTTCTGCGCCGAAAAGGGCTATGTGGAGACCGTGGTCGGCAAGGATGCGACGGCCTGTCGGGCGGTTGCGCCCGAGATCATGGCGCTGGTGGGCGCAGCGCGCGAGCATGGCGTGCCGGTGTTCTGGATTAAAGCCAATTACGATCCGGATCGTCTGCCTGAAGGCATGCTCGCCAAGCAGAGAGAGAAGAGTGCGGATATCTGCTGCGGCACCGGAAGCTGGGGCATTGATTTCTACGGCGTCGCGCCCAGTTCCGTTGAACCGGTGATCGAAAAACATTCCTACAGTGCCTTCGCCGGCACCGATGTGGAGCAGCAACTCAGAGCGCGGGATGTAAGGACGCTGGTTTTTGCGGGAGTGCAAACC
>WNFA01007083.1_pt1 | contig 11795 bp, 12 predicted proteins | sample 5400481 | NCBI WGS metagenome assembly WNFA01 (sample SAMN13153340, study PRJNA577476) | soil metagenome | isolation source: 120 cm saprolite under Douglas fir tree site 2 hole 1 replicate 2 | place: USA:California | collected 2015-04-18
TTTCCTGATGCTCTATGGCGTGGCCCGTTATTTTCTGGAATTCATTCGTGACGATCCTGGCCGCGGTTCGGTCTTCGGCGGCATCATGACCGGCACGCAGCTGATCTCCATTTGCCTGGTGATCACCGGCGGTTTCATCTGGTGGATAAAGTCGTCTCCCCGAGCGGTTCCGGCGCCGGCGCCGCGGTAGAGTGGTTCGGTTGCCAGGGAAAAAGAATCGTCCCCTTCGGGGACGAGCACGGGCGTGGACGCCCGCGCCTACATGTCTCAATTTCCACTCCTGATTTCAGCGACGCCGGATGACGCCGGCAAACGCCTGGACCAGTTCCTGGTGGTGCAGTTGCAGGAAACCAGCCGCGCCCGGGTGCAGCAACTCATCTCACAAAAGCTGGTACTGGTGAATGACTTGTCCGCCAAAGCGTCTATGCGATTGCGCGGTGGAGAGCGTGTCGTTGTGCTGGCCGCGGCAGAGGCTGCGCCCTTGCGCGCAGTCGCGGAAGATATCCCGCTCGACATTGTTTACGAGGATGCTGACCTGGCGGTGATCAACAAGTCCGCCGGGATGATGGTGCATGTGGGCGCGGGCGCAACCGAAGACCAGCGCAATCGCGGCACCCTGGTGAACGCGCTGTTGCATCATTTCGGAAAACTATCGTCGGTTGGCGGCGAAATGCGCCCCGGGATTGTTCATCGCCTGGATAAAGCGACCAGCGGCCTGATCGTGGTGGCCAAGAGCGACGAATCGCATCGCCGGCTGGCCAGCCAATTCGTCCGGCGACAGGTCAAGAAAAAATACCTGGCGCTGGTGCATGGCTGGTTGAAGCAGGACCGCGGGACGATCAGCAGCAGCATCAGCCGCGACCGGGTGCGGCGTACTCGCATGACCACGCGGCGGGTGGGTGGACGCGAAGCCATCACTCATTACATCGTGCAGCGCAGGCTGGATTCACCTTATGGAAAATTCACCCTGCTGGAGTTGAAGATCGATACCGGCCGCACCCACCAGATTCGGGTTCATCTCGCGTCACTTCGTCACCCGGTGGTCGGGGATACGCTCTACGGCGCCCCGCGCGAGCTTCGCAATAAAAAGGCAACCAGCCTGTCGCTCCCGAGAAATTTCCTGCACGCCGCGGCGTTGCAATTTCAGCATCCGCAGACGGGCGCGTTTCTATCGTTCGCGGCTCCGTTGCCGGCGGAGCTGGAGGATTTCCTCACAAAGCTTGTGTAGGGACGGGTCGGAGCCTGCCCTGAGCGCAGTCGAAGGACCCGTCCAGGCCGAGCGCAGCTCGGCAGCCTCGCGGCAATCTCTCGGGGATCGGGAACTGCCGAGGGCGAGACGCCCTCGGGACAGCCAGCGGGACGCCGGCGCTACGAAATCTAACGCTAGGCGACCGAGGATTTGTGCGTTTCCGCAGGCTGTATAATTGCCGGAGCATGAAGTTCCGCGGCGCCATTCTGCTCCAGAGCGGCATTTTGTTGGTGGCAGTGGTTGTTGGCCAGACCTCGGCACAGGATGATCTGCCCTCCGCACCCTCGGCGGTTCAGCAGCAGCGCAGTAAGCCCAAGCCACCTCCGCCTCCGCCGCCGGCCCAAACGCAAACGCCGAGCCCGACTCCTTCCGATACCTCGGCCAACAAGGTAGCGCCGGGTCAAACGGATGCGGAGTCCAAGAACGGCGCGGCCGCGAACTCGTCCCAGAACTCGTCCGACGATGCCGCCACTACCATCACTAAGACGGTAAACGAAGTGAACGTGGTGTTCACCGTCACCGATAAGCATGGCCGCTACGTAAAGAATCTGGCCAAGGCTGACTTTTCCGTGCTCGACGACAGCAAGCCGGCAGAGCAAATCCGCAGCTTTCATAACGAGACCGATCTCCCGCTCCAGGTCGGGCTGCTGGTGGATGCCAGCAACTCGGTGCGGGACCGCTTCAAGTTCGAGCAGGAGTCGGCCATTGAAGACGGTCAGGCCCAGATACGACAAGGCTTTCGTGGTCGGCTTCGATGTGACTCCGGAAGTTACCCAAGACTTCACCGACAACACCGAGGCGCTGTCGCGCGGGGTTCGCGCCTTGCGGCCCGGCGGCGGTACGGCAATGTATGACGCGCTATATTTTGCCGCCCGCGACAAACTGCTCAAGGAACAGCAGAACGGGGCGGTGCGGCGGGCGATTATCCTGCTCAGCGACGGCGACGACAACATGAGCCACGTCACCCGTGAGGAAGCTATTGACATGGCGCAGCGCGCCGAAGTGATCGTGTACACCATCAGCACCAACGTCACCGGGAGCAGACATGCCGGCGACAAAGTTCTGGAGCGCATTGCCGACGCCACTGGCGGCCGTTCGTTTTTCCCCTTTCAGATCACCGATGTGGCCAACGCTTTCGTGGAAATCCAGGACGAGTTGCGCAGCCAGTATGCGCTTTCCTATAAGCCTGCCGATTTTCGTACCGACGGCCGCTACCACACCATCGAGATTCTGGCGCAAAACCACAAAGGCTTGCGGGTGCGCAGCCGGCGCGGTTACTACGCGCCCGCGCAATAAACTGCCATGGCGGGATACTCCGGCACTCCTCTTCCCAAAAAACTTGGCATCAAGCCGCAGTTCAAAGTCGCGTTTTTCCAGTTGCCCGCTGACGTAAAGACGGCGTTGAAAGAAGCGCTGTCCGATTGCCTGCTGGTCAAGGACGGCCAGGGAGGGCTCGACTTCGCCATGATCTTCATCAAGAGCCAGGCGGAAATGACGCAGCAGTTTCCCAGGTTTGCCCGGCGATTGGCGCCCGCGGGGATGCTCTGGGTCAGTTGGCCCAAGAAAACTTCCGGCGTGGCTACTGACCTGAACGAGAACGATGTGCGCAGGATCGGATTGCTGGCGGGGTTGGTGGACGTGAAAGTGTGCGCCGTGAACGAAGTGTGGTCAGGATTGAAGTTCGTGATCCGGGTGAAGGAGCGGCAAAGGCCTGTGCGCGCAGGGATTTGAGAAGTGCTGTGCCCGCGGCTTCCGGGAAGCACGCCACCTTCACAGTCATCCCGAGCGCCGTCCCGAGCCGCGCCTGCGCGGTGAGGGCAAGTGGGGGACCTGGGTTTGTGCGGCACCCGGAAGCAGCATTGCGCGGGCAAGAACCCAGGTCCCTCGACAATCTTTCTTCGCGCTTCGCGGGAAGAAAGATTGTTCGGGATGACAACGAAAAGTAGGTTCCGTTCGACTTGCTCCGCTCAGCAAAGCAGGTCCCTCCACTGCGCTCGCTTTCGCTTCGCTCCGGTCAGGATGACAGAGTTGGTGTGGAATGAGCTGGTTTAGCCAAGTGCCAATTGCTAAATGCTGCTCTAATCTCGCTTCGCGACCGCGTAATAACCCGTGCGGGATTGGATCTTGTAATCTTTCTTGGTGTGGATTTCCACTCGGCGGAAAGTTCCATCCAGGGCTGTGTTGGTGGGAGTGTAGCCTACGTTGTACTGGCTGCGGAGTTCCTGTGCAATCTGGTCAAAGGCTTCCTTCAGCTTGTCGACCTTGTTTCCTACTTCGATCACCCGTCCACCAGTTTCGGCGGCGAGCTTCTTCATTTCGCGGTCGCCTGAATATCCGCCGAAGCCGTAAAAACCGCGGTCCGCAATCAGCAGAACATAGCAGATGGAATCCGACTTCTGGGCGGCTTCAATGGCGTCATTGATTTTCAGCTGGCTGCCCTGGTCTTCCCCGTCGGTGAGCAGGATCATCGCCTTGCGCCCTACTTCCTTGGCCAACTCATCATGGGACGCCAGATAGACCGTGTCATAGAGCACGGTGCCTTTGGGAGTGGAACTGCACGGCAAGGGTCCGCCGCCCTGTCCGGGAAGACCACCGCAACTGGAGGGCGGGGCATTGATGCGTGCGCTGTTGAGCGCGTCCCGCAGGCGGCGGGACGAGTTGGTGAAATCCTGCAACAGATTGGAATCGACGTCGAAGCTGATGACAAACGCCATGTCCTTGGGGCGCAGAATCTCACTCAGGAAATTCGCTCCCACTTCCTTCTCCATCTCCAGAACCCGTTGCTGGCTGCCGCTGGAATCGATCAGAATGCCGAGGGTCAGCGGAAGGTCGGACTCGGCGGTGAAATACTTGATGGTCTGCGGCTTGCCCTCTTCCAGGATCTGGAAATCATCCTTGGTCAAATTGGGGATCAGCGCGCCCTTCTTGTCTTTGACATTGAAGAAGAGCTGGACAACATTCACGTTGACCTTCAGCGTTCCGACGGACTGGTCCTGCTGGTCGTTCTTGTCCTGGGTGTCCTGGTCTGGAGCGCCGGCCAGGCGGGGAAGTTGCTGGGCGACGACCAAATGTGGGAGGAAGAGGCTGGCGGCCAGCATTGCCAGAGATATCGCAGAGGCCACAACTGCCTGAAATCTTTGGACTTTCGGCATTCAGATATTATCTCGTACTTTTTGTTAGTCTATTCCATCAGGGTTAGATGCACGAAACTGCAGGTCTCAGCATCCCAAATATCAGTGGTTGCCGTCAGGCGGAGAAGGTGCCCGTGTTGTCAGCGATTGTGAGAAGCAGTCTTCAGTCGTCAGTCGTCAGGCGTCAGCCCGGGCGGTCTTTTTCAGCCGCTTCAGCCGCGAGAGTTCTTGGGACAGCCTTAATAGCGTTTTGCCTGGTTTTCGGGACGATAGCGGCCCAGGCGCAGGACCAGCAGAAGCAGAATATTCCGGACGCGCCTTCGGCTTCGCGGCCGTTCCCCAATGCACCGCCGCAGTCGTCGTCTCCGTCCGATCCCGGGCCTCCGCCTCCGAACCAACCGCCGCCTACCGCAGGCGATTCGTTGCCAGAACCAACCTATGCGCCCGGGGTGGCGCCCCCGTTCAAGGTAACGACCGTGCCGGAAGGCGGGGCCCCTGCGGAGCGCGGCGCTGCCAGCGACGAACTGTTCAAGATCACTGTAAACACCAACCAGGTCGTGGTTCCAGTCATGGTGAAAGATGACTCCGGACGCCTGGTCAATGGGCTGTTATCGAGAGATTTCTCGGTTTATGAGGACGGCAAGAAGCAGACCCTGAATTTCTTCACCACCGACCCATTCGCTTTGTCCGCGGCGGTGGTCTTCGACATCGGCATGCAGGATGTGGCGGTGCAGAAGGCGAATCAGACTTTTTCCGCGCTGGAAGGCGCGTTCAGCCAGTTTGACGAAGTCTCGCTGTACACCTACAGCACCAGCGTATCCAAGGTGACCGACTTTGCCGCGGTAGGGCGGAAACTGACCGCGGCGCTGGACAACCTCAAGACTGTGAGCGGAAGAAGTAACGGGCCTCCCGTGACTAGTGGCCCGCTGGGACCGCAAGGGCCGACCGTCAACGGAGTGCCGATCGATCAGAGCTCACCTCGGGTCATCACGCCCGCCAAAGAATCCCACGTGCTTAACGATGCCGTTGTGGCGGCGGCTCTGGACCTGAGCAAGCGCGATCGGGCCCGCCGGAAGGTGATTTTCATCATCAGCGATGGCCGCGAATACGGCAGCAATGCCAGCTACCGCGACACCCTGAAGCTTCTGTTGTCGCACGGAATCATGGTTTACGGCGTGGCCGTGGAAAGTTCAGCCATTCCGGGATACGGACAGCTGCAGAAGCTACACGTGCCGCTCACCGGATCGCGATTAGGCTACAGCAACATCTTGCCCAGATATGCGAATGCGACCGGGGGCGAGATTTTCACCGGGTTCTCCCGCGATGCCATCGAGACTACCTACGCCCAAGCGCTGGGCGATGCCCGCAACCAGTACACCCTGGGCTATCTGACTCACGCCACGCCCAGCAGCACCCACCGGGAGATCGACGTGCACGTGGCGCGTCCCGGCCTGAAGGTGACGGCGAAAGAAGGCTACTATCCAGTGGGGCTGAGCCGCTGACCGGGATCGTCGAACCGGAACGGACCTGCCTGATACCGATGTGACGAATCGGGACAGGGTTCAGCTAGTAACCGGAGTAACCTGCCGTCACCAGTGGGCCGTGTGGTATAAAACCAGCAGCATCAAGCCAAATTTTTACCGGGAGAGGTTTGCGTTCGGCGCTAGCATCCGCCGCCGGTTCCGAGGGAAGTCTTGAGTTTCATTAACTTTGCGGCCCGCGAGATCAATTGCAAGATCGTTTACTATGGCGCCGGGTTGGGCGGCAAGACGACGAATCTCCAGTTTATCTACCAGAAAACTGCTGAACAGCAGAAGGGCAAGATGATCTCGCTGGCGACGGAGACGGAACGAACCCTGTTTTTCGATTTTCTGCCGCTGGACCTGGGCTCGGTGCGCGGCTTCAAGACTCGCATCCACCTGTACACCGTTCCCGGCCAGGTATTTTATGACGCCAGTCGCAAGCTGATTCTGCGCGGCGTGGATGGCATCGTCTTCGTGGCCGACTCTCAGGAAGAACGTATGGACGCCAACGTTGAGGCGCTCGACAACCTCATGGCCAATCTCAAGGAACACGGCTACGACTTCAACAAGATTCCCTACGTCCTGCAATTCAACAAGCGCGATCTGCCCAACGTCCTGCCGGTTGACGCGCTGTCCAAACAGCTGCGCCGAAAGAACGAGCCCACGATCGAAGCGATAGCTTTCCAGGGCCCCGGAGTCTTCGAGACGCTGAAAGAAATCGCGAGACAAGTGCTCACGGATCTGAAGCAGGGTGGGTAGGACGGCGCCGGACATTCGCACAGAAATTTTCCAGTTGCTCGGAAGACTGCAAGGTATATCATCTCCGCGTTCGGCCCCGCAGTTGCCTTCGAGAGGTTTTTCCCATAGGAACCGCAACCTTCCCAAAGCTCCACGAGGACACCGATGCGATTTATTACCGTCGCTCCTTCTCGCGGATGGGCAGCCACACCACGACGTGCGTGGCACCCTGACGCGGCAGCGGCCCTGCGAATTGCAGTCATTTGCGCCACCGCGTTAATGGGTGCGCTCCGAGCCGACGCCGGTACGATTACCACTGCTCCCGCGACTGTCGCGACGCCCGATAACGTCGAAAACGTACAAGGACTATGCACAAACTATCAAAGCACGCTTGCCGCCACGGGCGTGACCCAGCCGAATGGTGTGACCCATCCAGGATTCTGTCGGTATTCGGACTATGAGCCGCTCTTCGACGGCAAGACGCTGGCGCAGTACATGGCTTCCGTTACGCAAGGAACGTCGCGTCCCTATCGCCTGACCGTTTGGCCGATCCTGCCCTGGTTGGGAGTGTGCGTCACGACAATCGACCTGACACTTATGCTGTCGGCACAAGTGCAGATATCGCGATTGTCCTGGCAAAACAGCCAACCGACGCCAGGGCCGATGTGCACCCAGGAATGGATCGTGTGGATCCAGCTTCCATGGTTGCCGCGGGCAGTCTTCTGCCGCCCGCCAACAGCCTCGTAAACACCGCCGCGGGGTTTCTGCGGTTGGAGTTGACGCGCCCCAACATTACGGCGTGCGCGGCCAATCAGACACAGAGTGCGGCGACAGCCGCCCTCGACGCCAAGGTCAAGGCGGCACTGCAGACCATCGGAGATATGGAACGACAAGCATGGATGCAAAGCGAGCCGAACTTTGACAATCCGGGCAGCGGCGCCGCCAACCGATGCATGCCGCATTGTGAGCTTTGCTCGCTTACAGGATGGGTGGGGCAGGTCCAATGCGTAAAGACGGTGACGGGGGCCAACAGCTATCACCACAACGAAACGCAGACGTGGTACGTCGGCGGCGGCGCGATGCAATCACCGGCCGGCCAGACGCTCTATCCCACGGAATGGACGTCGACCGGATCGGGCGGAAAATCGGGTGCCTCCTGGACGGTGAACGCAACCGGGGCGGGTCAGCTCGCGGTGTTCACAAATCAGGCAGGGATCAACTTCTCGCGAGCGAATGCCGAGATTTCAGTCTTCAACGGCATCCAGGGGACACCGACGTCGTATACCGACTACGAATATCAGTGGCTGCCGTTTTCGGGTCCCATGTCTCCGGTGACTGGCAGCCGCACCTATACGGGGCAGCTGTGCGACACGCCGGCCGGGGCCAGTCCGCAATGCACGGTTGTCTGTAGCTGGAACCTGGCGCTGCAGCCTTAGTAACATCCTCTCCGTCACACGGTCAGGCTGCCAGGTTCAACAACGGCCGGACGATGTCTGAGGTCCCGAGCCCGCCTTACCGAAGCTTAATCGACTTCAGAATCTGCTCGAAGGTTGGACGCAGGGATTCGAAGTCTTTGTCAGGGGCGATGGACACGATGTAAAGCAGGCTTCCGTCCCGGCGCATGAATGCGACCAGCCAGTCGCGCTCCTGCCCTTGGCGCCCGCTCTGGTCCTGCACGGGCGATGTACCGACCAAATCCACCGACTTTCCCGCCACTCCGTTCACGCGAATGTTTTCGTCATGCCCAATCGCGCGTAAATCCGGGTTCGACTGGCGCAGCGATGTCAACAGATCGTGGGTCGCCTGATCGAGGCTGGCGTTGGAGTCTTCGGGCTCATAGGTGTTGATCATGACGCCATACGCCACCGCAGACTGGGACACTCCATTGGGCGGAGCAATGGTGACTGACGAATTCTTGTCGCCGTACACCCGCCAGTTGTCAGGATAGGAGACCTCGAAATTGCTGTGGCTGAAGCTGCGCAGGCCGCCGCTGGGCTGGACGTCATCGCCGGAAGAGTTCGCGGACGAAGTTTGGTGTTCCGCGATCTGCTGGGCGCTGAGTGGATTCATGCCCCCGACGCGTTCCTTGATGTCGCGAAAGTCGGCGCTGTCGGTGCGATAGCTGGTCTTTCTGGGTAGAGTGGCGACTTCCTTCGCCACTGCCTGGGCGCGATTTCCCGGATCAGGGTGGTCGCTGAAGAACTGAGAGCCACGGTTGCCGCCCTTCTCTGCCAGCTTGGTGAAAAAATCCGACATGGCCCGAGGGTTGAAGCCGGTGTCGTACATGATGTCGGTGCCGAGCAGATCGGCCTCGGATTCAGCCTTGCGGGAGTTCTTTAAGAAGTAGGAGCCGACTACAAAACCCGTCCCCATTTGCATCATTTGCGCCAGAGCGCCCTGGCCCATCGCTCCGCCCAGGATGGCCAAAGGAAACTGTGCCGCCATCTGCTTGCTGGCTGCTCGGGTGCCATGCCGCTGCACTACGTGGGAAATTTCGTGGGCCATCACGCCCGCGAGTTCAGCTTCGTTGTCCGCCGCTTGGATCGTCCCCAGATTCACAAACACCGGCCCACCGGGAAGAGCGAAGGCGTTGATTTCTTTTTGATTCACAACGTGGAAGGTGTATGGCCACTTCTCGCCCGGAGCATGCGCCGCCAGTTGGCGTCCCAGGCGCTGCACGTAGAGCGTGACCGGGTCGGAGTCGGGAAGGACGGGTAGTTGTTTGCTGACCTGGGCGGCTGCCTGTTGTCCGGCTTGAACCTCCTCCTGGGCGGAAAACATATTGAAGCCGTGTGAGGGCTCGACTCGCGCTTCGAGCATGGTCGGTGTCGCCAGGACCATCGCGAGCCACAGAGCAAGGCCGCGTGCGACCATCGGGTTGAGCCTCATTGTTCCTCCTGGGATATCTTCCTGCTGGAACCCAATATCTTCTCACCGATTAGATGCGCATGGCACAGACCCACGTGGGGACAGCCGCCCTCGGCTGTCCAGCGGAGCAAAGCTCCGCAGGGTTCTCGGCGTGTTTGTATAGAGTTTTTCGATCCTGCGAGGAGCCTTATCTTTAATCGGCTCAGCGCATTTGCGGAAGAAAATCGCGGAGCTTCGCTCCGCCGGACAGCCGGGGGCGGCTGTCCCCACGTGGGTTGTGGCATCGAAATAAAGGGTGCCAGCTTTCCGGCACCCTTGAGGTTGTTCGATCTACTAGACGAGATTTATTTGCCGTCCAGCGTTCCGGTGGCGCCAAACTCGCGCCGGGCTACGGTCCGGGCCGGCCGCGCCATGGGAAGAGCTCCCGCGGCGGCGCCATGACGCTCCAGCAACATGGGAACCATGGCGTTCTCGGCCTCCTTGATGAACATGAGCTTGCCTTCCGGGCTCAGGTCGATGCGAATGAAATCGCCCAGCTTGACCTGTCCGGTTGCCACCAGGTTGGCCAACTGAAAGACGATGTGCCGCTCGATGGCGCGCTTCAGGTGGCGCGCGCCGTATTTCGGATCGGTACCCTCGTGCAGCAGAAAGCTTTTTACCTTCGGCGTGCAGCTGAAAACGAACTGGTTTACAGCGGACGCCATCAGAATGCGTTGCTGCACCATCCCCAGTTCGATTTCCAGAATCTGCTGCAAGTGTTCCGAGCGCAGAGTCCGGAACACGACCGATTTGTCGATGCGGTTCATGAACTCAGGACTGAACTTGCGTCGCGCGGCGTCAACCGCCGAGCGGTTGATCTTGTCGTCGAAGGCTGCGTCCACCTGCATGGGTTTTTGCGCAAAGCCCAGCCCGCCATCCACCATGTTGCTCATCTCACCCGCCCCCAGGTTCGAGGTCATGATGATGATGCACTGGGAAAGATCCACGCGACGGTTGTCGCCCAGCGTCAAAGTGGCTTTGTCCAGGATTCCGAGCAGCAACTGCCAGAGCGAGTCGGAGGCCTTTTCAATCTCGTCGAACAGGAGAATGGAAAGTTTCAGGGTCTCCGTGTGCCACTGGTTGAGCGCTTCCTGGGTGAGCAAAGGATGGGTCTCGCGATGGCCCAGGTAGCCCGGAGGCGAGCCGATCAGTTTGGCAATCTCGTGCGAGTGCTGAAATTCCGCGCAGTCGATCTTGATGCAGGCGCGCGCGTCACCGAACAGGGCTTCGGCCATGGCTTCCACAACCCGGGTCTTGCCCGAGCCGGTGGGCCCGAGGAACAAAAGGTTTCCGACTGGGCGGCCAGGAGGATTCAATCCCGCTAAAAACATCTGGTAGATTTCGACCACTTTCTCGACGGCCTGGTCCTGACCGACGATTCTGCGGCGAAGGGCGTTTTCGAACTCCCGGGCATCGTTGGAGCGGCGCGTGGGGTCAAGCATGGTGTTGACGACGGTTTTCATAAATGGGGTCTGGCCCTACTTTTCCTTTCCTGGGCCCTTACATCCTGGGAGAGAGGGTCCGCCGTCTCGTAATGAGAGAGGAACAAATATTGTCACCCACCCATCCTCGGCAATGCTGATCATTGCAAACGACTCGCCATCCGGTTGACCCCCTCTTTCCTAACCTTCTGAAAGAGTTAGATGCGGCGGTGTGACAAAGTGGACCATTTCACCCCGCAGGGCGCCACCTCAATGGGAGAATCGCAACCATGTTCGACAGTCTCCCGTCTGGCGGCGAATCGGCGGCTAACCAGGAATCCTTGGCGCGCTGCGCCTGGGTCTACAGCGCATATGGCCTTCTGGGTGCCTTCGGTGCCGTTCGTGCCTTTTTCTGGAGACACGGACCCGCACATATTTCTCAGTCGGTCTGCTTTCTGGTGGTATTCGTTCTGGCCGGCTGGTTCCTCTTTGAGGCCATAAAGAATGGTCCTCCGATACGACGGAAGTTGCACCGTCGCTGGTACCTGCTCTTTGTGCTGTCCATGTTGCCGCTGTGGGTGAAAGTGTTTCTCATGTAACAAAAGGGACACAAAAGACCAGCCAGAACCGACGATGGAACCGGCGTAGCACTGACCCGACGTTATCTGGCCGACTGATTTGACCGAGGGTAGCATCCGTGAAAACAGCGGTTTCCACGGAGAATCAATTTGCGTCACCTCGGGCCCCGATCACTTTTCAGTATCCTGTTTATTTCCTTTGGTTTGGTTGCATTCCACATCGCGGCGGTACCGGCCGCATCTGCCCA
>WNFA01004392.1_pt1 | contig 11794 bp, 10 predicted proteins | sample 5400481 | NCBI WGS metagenome assembly WNFA01 (sample SAMN13153340, study PRJNA577476) | soil metagenome | isolation source: 120 cm saprolite under Douglas fir tree site 2 hole 1 replicate 2 | place: USA:California | collected 2015-04-18
CGGCCGGGTTCCTGTCGATGGAAGCCTGCCGCAAGCCGTCGCCACCGCGCTCGAGCACATGCTGGCTGAGCATCGCATCGCGGCTAGCGTTATCTACTTACCGTCAGGCAAGCTCGGGAGTCCGCCCACCGAATACCGATATAGCGCCAAGGGAGACCTCCCTCTTATAACCTCCGTGGAATACGCGGGCGGCCCACTCGATCAGACCTACTTTTCCATCGCTACGGAGCGATTGCTGGGGCACTCATTTTCCTCGGCCTATGCGCGGTCTCTCGCGGAAAACGATCTCGACGTGATTTATCAAAATCACGGCTATCTCCGTGCCCATTTTACAGAAGCAAAACCTATATTCTCGCCTGGGACGAACGCCAACGATCCAGGGAGCGCAAAAGTCGTGTTCACGGTTGTTCCGGGGGTACAGTATTCATGGCACGGCTCAGATTGGAACGGGAACCGCATCTACTCTGCTGCCGAGCTGGATCAATCTCTCGGGATGAAGGCCGGTGATATTGCCGCAGCCGACAAAATCTCGGCGGGCATTGATGCCATCCATGAGGTCTATGGGAAAAAGGGCTATATAGCCGCCAATCTGTCTCCCAGTCAAATCTTTGATGATGGGGCGAGGCAGGTCCGTTACTCCTTCCAGCTAGATGAAGGCAGCCAATATCACATGGGGACGTTCACCGCCTCGGGCGTTGACGCACAGGTCGCCGAAAGAATTCGCAAGGCGTGGCGCCTGAAAGCAGGCGACGTATACGACGCGTCCTACATAAAGGAATTTGCGCGAAAAGATCTTCCAGGAGCAATTGCGGGAACCCCCGTTGCCAGCCCTACGGCCCACCCCTCATTGTCCATGCATCCGAATCCCAGCACACAGACGGTGGACATTTCGTTTTCTTCGAATAGATCCTGACGCGTGGACTTTGGCGAGAACATTCTCAAGGGAGGCCGTTCCGTTGCAGTTGCTCGCCTAACACATCGCCGTGTGCGGCGCGACTGTTACGTGGACCAGCCCCGCAACCTCGCGAAGTCCGTAACCGTGGAATAGCTCACTGCTGTCCAAGCACCCCTCCCTCCAAGTTCCCGATTTGCCTCTGTTATTGTGTCGCGAGCTGGACAAGCGTACGATGTGCGCGAGCAGGAGGGACAAATCGGCAATTTCGAGTTCATCCTTGGAATGGCCGGCAACCACGCGCGCGCATTTTCCAAACCCTGCCGGGCGAGCAATTCGAAACCTCCTTGGAATGGTTTTGCACGATGAATGCGCAAAGTAGAATCGCTTCCATGACAAAGTGGTTCGTTGCGACAGCGTTCGTGTTTCCGACCTTCTGTGGTGCTTCACCACAAGGATTGTGTAAGCCGAATTTTTCCGGACCGACGTTTTCGAAGGAGCTAACCTAAATGCAAAAGCAGAGAATCGCCTTGAAATTGGTTGTTCTGAGTGTTGTCGTCGTCGTATTCCCGCTGTCGGCGCAGGAACCGAAACCCACGTGCAATCACTGCTCGGGTACGTATATCCCCAAGAGCGAGCTGGATGCTTATACAAAGCGGGCTATCGAGAACAAGCTCGTCGACCAGCAAGTTCGCTCCGTGGATCTGGGGAAGTCACAAGTAGGCATCGGCATGGTCACCCGTGGGAAGCTCGATCTAGGCTCGACCAGTGGAGATGCGGTTGCCGAGCATGAGCAGATCAGCGAAGTCTATTACATCATCGAGGGCTCCGCGACGCTGTTGACAGGCCCGGACCTGGTGGGTGCGAAGCAGAGGCCGAGTACGCTGAAAACCGTGCGGGAACAAAATGGTCCCGGCTTCGGCGCCACATCAATCAAAAACCCAGAGACCCACGAACTCAAGGCTGGCGACATGATGATCATCCCGGCAGGGACCGGGCATTGGTTTACCAAAATCGACGACCACATCACCTATGTGATGGTGCGCATCGACCCTGACAAGGTGGTTCCGCTGAAGAGCGAGGCTCAATCACGGACTTACCTGAACAAACCGTACAACCCCGAACAGGGGAACTTCTGAGCAAAAAGCGGGAGGCGAAGCATTCCGATTCCCAAGACAAAAAGTCTTGGTGGTAGCTCAGTTTCCGCGAAGGCCCAATGCGCGGATGCGACCGTTTCGGTAGCGCTGGCGTCCCGCCGGCTCCATGCCCTTCCTGGAACATCAAAACTGCCGGCAAGATGCCGGCGCTACCTCAGCACGCTGCCGCATCAGTTCCGAACAATCTCTGGCCCATGCCTCATCAGTTCAAAAGGGCTGGCATCTTCAATCTGCGTCTCTACAAGACTCTTGCTGAGAGTGTGGGGCGGAACTCGGCATGTTCCATCTCCGTGAGTGTGTGATCGCCCCAGCAGGGGCGGGCATGTTCCGATAATGCGCTTATCAAGACCGGCCCTACCAATGGGGTGGTAACTTCTCGGCCACACGGTGTTCGCGTCGTACCGAGCTCTCACTTCATTCTCGCGTATTATTTCGGTCTAGCCCTCTTGGAGGATCCAGTGTCGTCCCGTCAGCTTGCCTATGCACAAAAACGTCGAAGCACGCGGATTGAGCAAGCCATGCCGCTCGCAGTACAGGGCGTGGGCGCTTTCCGTGAACCCTTTCAAGAGCAGGTTTCAACCCTGTCGATCAGTTGTCACGGCTGCACATACCAGTCGAAATACGAAGTCATTCAGGGTGAGGTTGTGTTTTTAGAAGTAAGACCGCCCGACAATGGCGCATCTGAATGTTCCAGCCGGGCGCGAGTGAAATGGGTACAAAAGGCCGAGACCAAGGACCGAGGTTTCCAGGTTGCCGTGGAGTTGGAAGTCGCTGGCAATATCTGGGGGATCGCGTCCCCGCCGGATGATTGGTTTCCAGTCCGTGTGCCTATCGCGAGTGACTCTGCTACCCCGGGGCGAGAGTTGCGGGTTGTTACCCGGACGGAACCGCAGCCGGCGCCGGCGCCGGACGCAGTACCTGGCGGGGTCTCTCAGCTGGAGAGAAACGACAAGGCGGCGATTCCGTTGGCGTCGCTTGCTCACCTGATGGCCGGCCTGGGTGAACAGATTCAAGTCATGGCCTCCGAAGCCGCGACATCCGCTTTCGCCAAGGAGACGAGCCGATTCCTGGAAGAATTCCGCGTGCAACTACGAGAGGAAGCGGCCAAGGCCATGCAGTCTGTGATACAGAATTCCAAGGACAATTTGACTCGCCGCGCCATGAAGGAACTGAACGAGGCGTATGAGGCGGGCGCCCGAACCCGCTATGCACGCTGGATAACGACAATCGAGCAAGACATGGCAAGCGCCAGGCAACACATGATGGTTCAGGGAAAAGAAGTCGCGCAACGCCTGGACGGCATGGCGGTCAGCACGATCGAGCGGGTGCAACGCAACATGGAAACAACCCGCGGAGAGGCGGTAGACCGCTTCGTGTCGCGGCTGCGGGAACAGGTGGAACCTCTGCTCTCGGAAGCAAAGGCCGCCCTCCAGGCGCTGGCGGATACCGAAGCCGCCTACAAAGGGGAATTTCAGGCAATTCATGCGGGACTCGAAAGCCAACTCGAAAGCTGCGCCCATGCGAGTTTGGCCAAGGCTCACGCTGAACTGGACAAACGCTCCGCTGCCGTTGCCGATCAGACCACCGAAACTTTGCTCAAAGTCTCACAAGACTTCGAAAAAGCTTCGAGGGAACATTTGCATTCTCTTCTAGTAACACTCGGAAACAATATCGCCAAGACGCTGGAAGACAGAAAGGCGGAGATCTCTCGCGAGTTCTCGATGGGCCTCGAAGAGTATACCCGAAGCTATCTTGAATTCATTGGCAGATCGATGGCCGAGATTCCGAGGAACGCGCCAGGTCACTCAGGCGATTAGTGGTGTAGACTGCCGCGACACCCTAGGAACCCTGCTCAAAGGCGCAAGAACATGCGAGTGATTCTTGCAGCGTTGCTTTTTTTTCAGACCCTTCAGGCAAGCCCCCTGCTGGAAAATGATTTCGTTCGCGTGTATCGGAACAGTGCGCCGTGCGCGGGGGGTGCGGCTTCCTGCGGAGATCGTGTTTTGGTTGCGCTTGGCACTATAGAGTTGAGTGGCCAAAAAATGGAGCGAGGCGACATTTAAGTATTCAAAACAGGCGAACGCTACTCTGCCCCCAAGAGTGGAGAATACCTCGAACTCGTCATTAAGCCTGGTCATCCCAAAGCGATCGCCCCAAGCGTTGGGACACCTCCTCCACCGGATAACAGGGCCTTGTACGATGGAAACGAATTCACCATTTTTGAAGAGAAGATGCAGCCTGGCGAGACCAGTTCGCGTCACAGTCTCAACCAACGCCTGGCTATTTTTCTCAAAAAAAACGCAAGTGCAGCAGTGGACGGATGGGAAATCGGAAACCCGGGACCTAATTCCTGATGTCGTGACGTTCCGGCCAGCGGTAGTTCATGTCTCCAAGGACGTCGGCAACATTCCTATTCGCAATATCCTAATTGAATTTAAGCCTTAAGCTCTGCGCCTGGATTGACTCGCCGACCCAACTGCCTGTACTAATAACTTCGGCCACCACGAGTTTGCCGCTCTGAATACGGAGGACGACCTGCGGGGTAAATCACACAGGCCTAAGCTTTCGCTATTCACTATCGATGTTCACCGCATAGTAGGCAACCGTTTTCGTCGGAACTTCCTTGAACCAGTGCGGAGTTTTTGCGGGAATCGTAATCACGTCGCCCTTGGTCAGGTGGTGGGTCACTCCGCCTTCAATTGAGGCGGCGCGCATCTGGTCGGGAGCGGTTCGCTTAGCGTCAACCATGGTCCCCCCGGTGATGAACGTCGCCTCGCCTTCGACCAGGATGAAAACGTGGTTGGTACGATCATGGTATTCAACCGGACCCGCTTCCCGGCGATTGGCCAAAACGATCAGGCCCGGGTCGCTCACGATCGGTCCGCCTTTGGCCATTACGGCCGAGACCTGTTCGTGGCCAATGTAGTGAACGGCTGCCGGTACGCCACCCCCGAGGGAGTCCGCAGCTGCGGTTAGAAAAACTGCCATGGTTAACAATGTCGCTAGCGTCAGCAAGAACTTCATTTCGTTTTCCCCTTTTTACGCCGGAAATTCATTTTAGCTGGGCGTTCCAGTTTGCTTTCCGTACCGACCGGCAACATACAACTGACCGCCCCGGAATGCAACGTCCCAATCCAATTCTCAACGCAAGCCGGGAGCCAGTTGCCGGTGACAGCGTATATTTGGGCCGAATCCCGAGAAGCCGGAAACTGGCCGAACGGCCGCGCGCCGGTAACGCCGCATTGCGAATTTCGGCGTCATTCAAACAGTGCGGCTAGCTTCTGTAGAGATTCCCTGCAGCCCATTTCATTATCTTCTGGTCGAATGCCTTCTGGTATGTCCTCGCAGAGCACGGTGACTTCCGTTCCGCCGTCGGCGTCCCCGAAGCTCACAATCATTCTCATCTCCCCCGCGAATCGCGGCTCCTGCGACTCGAACACAATGACTTCGACGATCCTTTCGTAAGGGATCAATTCGACAAATCTCCCTTGGAAGGTGTCCGTGTCTTCGGATGTCTTGCCGCTGAGCGAATGCACTTGGTCTTGGTACGTGAGCGAGATTCGGAATATGCCACCCTCGCGGGCGTCGAAGACGTGCACATGGCCTCTCATATTGTCCGGCGCAAGCCACGCGACAATGGAAACGGGGTCGAGAAAGGCCTGATAGACAGCCCTACGCGGCGCTTTGATAATCCTCGAGACTCGCGTGCTTGACCTATTGGCGGAAGATTCGGTCATGTGTGGTAGTCATTTTGTGAATGCGGGAAGTTACCGTCAAGCCGCCCTTCAACCTTTCTTTTATCACAATTCAAACTGAGTTAATACCCGCGCGTCACTCCCCTTCGCCAATTATGGGTTCCTCGCGTAGAATATAAATGTCGTGGGACGCAAACTTCTCCAACTCTTCGCCGCCATCCTGATCGTGTCGGCTGCGCCAGGGATGCATTCGCAGTCGCCGGCACAGACCGCGCCGAAGGCGTCCAAAATTTCCGCGATCACAGTCACCGGAACGCGCAAATTCCCCACCGACCAGATCATCACTGCCAGCGGACTCAAAGTCGGCGATGTCGTCAGCGTGGAGCAGATTCAAGGCGCTACGGACCGTCTCGCCGCGCTCGGCATCTTTTCGACGGTCAACTATCGCTTCTCTTCCAAAGGAGACACGATCTCTCTTGATTTCCAGGTTCAGGAAGCCCACACGGTCCCGCTGTCGTTCGATGATTTTCCGTGGTTCACGGACGATGAAATCGCCGCGGCCATTCGTCAGGAAGTAGGCCTCTTTACAGGCGAGTCGCCTGAAAGTGGCGCCATGGTCGATGAAATAGCCGGCGTGCTCGACAAGCTGCTCGCTTCCCGCCACATCAAGGGGGAGTTGACTCACCAACTTGTCGCTCCACCGGTCGGCGACGGTATGATTCTCCTGTTCCGCGTTGAAGATCCCGCGCTCCGGGTCCAATCGGTGCAGTTCGGCGACCCACTCGCTTCCGACTCCGAACGGCTCAAAGACCGCATTTCCGACATCAAGGGTCAGCCGTACTCGCGCTTCGCCATTGAAATTTTCGAGAACGAGCATGTTCTCCCGGTGTATGCCTCGAAGGGTTATCTCCATGCGAAGATCGGACCTCCCCAGCCCCGCATGACGGGAAATCCAGATGATTCGGGAGGATCGAATATTGAAGTCCTCATTCCCATCACACCCGGCCCGCTGTATTCGTGGAACGGCGTGTCCTGGAAGGGTAACGTCGCAGTTCCATCCGCCAGCCTGGATGGCGTAGTTACAATGAAAACAGGTGAACTGGCCGATGGGATGAAGATTGAAGCGTTATGGCAGGATGTTGAATTGGAATATGGGAAGCGGGGATATCTGGACGCCAAGCTCGACGCTCAGCCGGATTTTGAGGACGCCGCTCGCCACGTTTCTTACCGCGTCAACATCGTGGAAGGCCCCCAATATCGCATGGGTGAAATGATTGTCACCGGCCTTTCGCTCGATGCAGAAAAACAACTGCGACATGCATGGCAACTCGCACCAGGTCAGATATTCGACAATGCCTACTTCGAGAAGCTGCTCCCAATCCTGGCCAGGCCAAAACCGGAAATTTTCGGCGAAATGCCCGTCCATTACACCCAGTGCGGTCACTGGCTGCGGCCCAATCCCGATAGGCACACGGTAGATGTCCTGCTGGATTTCAAGTAGTTTTCCACAATGCAATGTTCTGCGTTGTAGGGGCACAGCATGCTGTGCCCCTACGGTGATAGCAAATTTCGCACGGCGATGAATTCATTTTCAGGAATGGATTTGCATTTCGAGTTACAATCCCGCTCTATGCGCAGCCGAATACGTATTCTTGTGTGCGTTTTGGCGCTGGGCGTTTCTGAAGCAGCGCTGGCGCGGCAGCAGCCTCCCTCCCCTCAATCCGATTCGCCGGCAAAACCACCCGCCGCACCGCAGAAAAAGCCGGCAGCACAGGCAGCGCCAAAGCCAAAGAGCACCCCCGCGCCTGCGGAGCCCCAGAGTGCAGCTCCTGACCCGGACACAGAGCTACAAGTGGCCGTGCAGCAGGCAGGCAACGATAGAGCTGCACTGATTCGCAATCTCGAAGCCTATCTCGTCAAGTATCCCGATTCCCCGCGCCGGGCGGCAATCTACCGCGCCCTCGTGGAATCCGAAATGCAGCTTCAAAACCAGAAGCGCGCGCTCGAATACGCCGAGCAGATCATCGCCATTCAACCCGAAGACAGCCAGACCCTATTCCTGGCGGCCTCGCTGCTCGAAAAAATGCCGGACGACGCAAGCCAGGCCCGCGCGATCGGTTACGACACGCACTTGATCGAACTTGTCGCCAAGGCCGACCCGGAATCACGCTCTCCGCAAATGACGCTTGAAGATTGGCAGGCCAGCCGCAATAAATTCACCATGAATCTCTACGTGCTGCGCGGGAAGATCGAAAGGCACCTGCACAAAAACGATGAAGCCGTGAAAGATCTGAGTCAAGGGTTTCGCCTCCTGCCCAATGTTGAGGCGGCTTTGAATCTCGGAGAAATCGCCGAGGAGAATAAAAACGCCGACGAAGCGGTTCGACAATACGCCGTCGCCTTCCTCCTGGCAGGACAAGACCCCGAAGATAATAGTGTGAGTCGTGACGCGCTGCGGCTCGAAATGGGAAACCTCTGGCGGCGCGCGCACGATTCCAACGCGGGCCTGGGCGACGTATTGCTCACCTCCTATGACAAAGCCAGAGCGTTGGCCAAAGCCGACAGTCCGGAAGTTCCCACGTATAACAAAGCTCTGACCGATCCGTTCCAATTTACCTTGCGCCACGTGGATGGAAGCGCTGCCCTGAAATTGGCCGATGCGCGCGGAAAGACGGTCATCCTCGACTTCTGGACCACGTGGTGCTCCTATTGCCGGATCACGGAAGCCATGTTGTCCGATGTCCGTAAGAAATTCGCCGGCCGCGACGATGTCATTTTCCTGGCGGTAAATAACGACGAAGAAGAAAGCCAAGTTAGCCTCTTCCTCAAGGAAAAACATTTCGAAGGAACGCTGGTCTTCGCGGACGGTCTCGACAGCTTGCTCAAGGTTGAATCGATTCCGACGATCATTGTCCTCGACCGCGCGGGAAAAGTCGCGTATCGCACCCAGGGCTTCGCGCCTGACAATTTCGCCGACGCTCTTTCGACCGCAATCACCAAAGCGTCAGGCAGCTCAGCTCAATAAGCAATTGCGCTAACCTGGAGTTCTCACAACGGATGAAGCATGCACTCTGCTCTCGTCCCATCGTGTGCACGGAGCATGGGTTGGTGGCGCCGGCGCCCCGCCGGCGGTTTTACGCGGCGATAAACATGCAAGAATCACCCCGGCCTGGCCGGGGCGCCACCAAACCCGGCAGTCCGCAGCAGAGTGTGGGGCCACCTGTCCACTTGTTCGAATCGCGGCAAAAGTGCAGTCGTAAGGCAGCGAGATTTCCAAAGTCACAATAAGGAGGGGTTCAGAGCTTTCCGGCCGAGGACTTCTGCACAACCACATCGCGGGCAGCGATAATCGTATTGACATGAATGCGAACCGTGTCGGCCACGCGCCTGGCGTAGCCGCCCGCCATCGTGGAGGCCACGGGAATCCCACGCTGGCGCGCGTGTTCGAACACCAGCCGGTCGCGCTTCTGCAGACCTTCCATCGTCAGGGCCAGCCCGCCTAGCTGGTCTTCGCGGTACGGGTCCGCCCCGCCCACGTAGAAGATCAGGTCCGGAGTCATCGTCTTCAGGGAATGAATCAAACCCTTTTCCAGCGCGTCCAGATATTCCGCGTCACGCGTGCCATCTTCAAGGCCAATGTCCTGATCCGAGGGAGGTTTCGGCATCGGATAATTATTTTCCTGATGGATCGAGAGCGTAAAAACACTGGCGTCATTCGCGAAGATTGCTGCCGTGCCGTTGCCATGATGCACATCCGTGTCCACTGTCATCGCCGTACGGATCGCCCCTCCAGATTGGAGAGTCCGAATCGCGATAGCTACGTCATGAAGCATGCAAAATCCTTCGCCATGTCCGGGATACGCGTGATGGAATCCTCCACTGAGGTTTGCGGCGAATCCATCCTGAAGAGCCTTGCGCCCCGCCAGGATGGATCCGCCTGCGGCCAGCCAGAAAGCCTGCACCGTTAATTCCGAGAGCGGGATTTCAAGCCTCATCCGCTCGCTCAGCGTCAGTGAATCGGTCTGCAGCTTCCGAACATACGCCGGGGTGTGCACGCGCAGAACGTCGTCATCCGCAGCGGGTGCGGGCTCAAGGAAATCGCTCTCGTCGGCCAGCCCCTCTTCCAAAAGCGCATCGTGAACCATCTTGAATTTTTGTGACGGGAAAACGTGCGGCCCGAGATCCAAATCGTAGCGGGGATGATAAACGACCTTGAACGGCAGCATGGCAACAGTCTGGAACTGTAGTAAGGTGCTGAAAAGTGTGTTCAAGTCTTCAGGGGTTAAAACGCCTGAAAAGAAAGCCATTTGTCGTGCCTAAAGGCACGACCCACAAATCTAACGACTTCCTCCGCAAGCTGTAAACAGGCTGCGGAAAAAGTCAATTCAAAGCGACACTCGGCAGCACAGGCACTCTTGCCTGTGCTGGTTTTGCTGCACTTATCATCCACGCACAGCCAAGAGTGGCTGTGCTACTCGACTTTCTCCGCAGCCTGTGAACCCGCGACATACAAACCCTATGCCCTTCTCCACCAGCCAGTTTAGAGAGGCCTCGGCCGCCATGTGGGTCGTGCTTTCAGGCACGACATAAGACCCGCATTTCATCAGGTGTTTTAACACCTGTGGACCTGGGCTAATTATCCCGTTCGAGAATGAAATCCGGGACTGCCAGCAGGGCGCGCCCGAAATCCGATTTCGAGTTTCCATTCAGGCTGGCCTTGGCGCGCCGGGCGAAGTCGTGTGCGGCGTTTCGCGTGCGATCCAGCGCCCCTGAATCGTGCACCAAGGCCGTGATTTCCTCCGGCCGCACGCTTTCGAATCCCTTTTCTTCCAACACGGTTTGCACCAGCCGCTGCCCTCCTGTCCCCGCGCTCTCGAGCGCGTAAATCAGCGGCAGCGTGACCTTGCCTTCCTTCAAATCGCTCAACACAGGCTTGCCAAGTTGTTCGGGGGACGCCGTGAAATCCAACACGTCGTCCACGAGCTGGAACGCGAGCCCCGCGAAGTGCCCGTAATCGGCCATGGCCTGCTGCCCTGCATCATCCAGGTTTCCCAGGACGGCGCCCAGCCGCGCGCAACCGGCAAACAAACAGGCCGTCTTGCGCGCCGCCAGCTCGACGGCGTCCTGCTCGGTCAAATCCATTCGTCCAAGCTTCGTCATCTGGACCAGTTCGCCTTCCACCATGTTCTGGGTGAGTTCGATCAGGACATCGAGAATCTTGAAATTGCGTTCGGCAAGCGCCATTTGAAACGACTGCATGTACAGCCAGTCGCCCGCCAACACGCTTCGGTGATTACCCCAGCGAGAATTTGCGGATGGCCGGCCCCGGCGCGTGTTCGCGCCATCAATGACATCGTCGTGGATCAGCGTCGCGCTATGAATCAGCTCGACGACAGCCCCCAGCCGGACGGCACTATCCCCGCTATAACCCGCATAATGCGCGGACAATAGCAGCAGCGCGGGCCGCAGGCGTTTGCCGCCTCCACCCAGCAGGTAACTGGAAATCTCCGCCACTGGCTCGATGGCAGAGCTGTTCTGGAGCGTAAGTTCCTGCTCGACTTTGCTCAAGTCCTCGCGAACCAGATCGAAGACTTCCTTGGCCGTCAGAAGTGAGATGGCGCTCCTCCCGGAACATCCATGTTTTGCCCCACGGAATTGACGAGGCCGAAAAACCTGCGAAAATTCTCCGCTGTCGCCCTGGCAACCTCGTCGGCTGCCAAGTCTCTCACATTCGCGATGGTTCGCGCTACTTCCGCCACGTATGCCGGCTCGTTTCGCTTTCCTCGATGCGGCAGGGGAGCAAGAAACGGCGAGTCGGTCTCGACCAGCAAACGGTCGAGCGGAATCTGCCGGGCCACATCACGCAAGTTTTGCGCCTTCGGATAGGTCACATTCCCAGCGAACGATACCAGAAACCCCATTTCCAAGCCCTGGCGCGCTTCCTCAATCGTTCCCGCATAACAGTGGAAAATTCCGCCCAGCGCTGAACTCCGCCAGTCCTCGTCCAGTATTTTTAGGCAGTCAGGCCACGCCTCCCGGCAATGAATCAC
>WNFA01008418.1_pt1 | contig 11794 bp, 7 predicted proteins | sample 5400481 | NCBI WGS metagenome assembly WNFA01 (sample SAMN13153340, study PRJNA577476) | soil metagenome | isolation source: 120 cm saprolite under Douglas fir tree site 2 hole 1 replicate 2 | place: USA:California | collected 2015-04-18
CTCGAACTTCGCACCGTCACGCTTGCAGACGAAGAGAATCCTGAGCTCGTCGCCATGACGCGACGCTTTTGGGTCGGCGTCGTGCTGACCGCGCCGCTCTTGATCATAGCGATGAGCGATTCTTTGCCGGGACGTTCCCTGGAGCGCATTGCGTCAAAGCAAACTCTGAGTTGGATCGAGTTCCTGCTCACGACGCCGACCGTGTTGTGGGGCGGCTGGCCGTTTTTTGTGCGCGCTTGGCAATCGATCGTCAATCGCAGCCTGAACATGTTCACGCTGATCGGGTTGGGAGTCGCCGTCGCTTATTTTTACAGCGTCACAGCTAAATTCCTTCCGGGAATTTTCCCGGAGTCGTTTCGCGAAGCCGGCGTGGTGCCGGTCTATTTCGAAGCCGCCGCCGTGATCACCACGCTCGTTTTGCTCGGCCAGGTTTTGGAATTGAAAGCCCGTAGCCGTACCGGCGCAGCGATCAAGGCCTTGCTCGGCCTCGCGCCGAAGACGGCCCGCCGCGTTCGCGAAGACGGCGCAGAAGAAGACATTCCGCTGGATCAACTGAAGGCCGGCGATCGTCTGCGCGTGCGTCCCGGGGAGAAAGTTCCGGTCGATGGAACCGTGATCGAAGGGGCGAGCGCCATCGATGAATCAATGGTGACCGGCGAAGCGATTCCGGTGGAAAAGCACGCCGGCGATCGCGTGATCGGCGCGACCATCAATGGCACCGGCTCTTTCGTAATGCGAGCCGAACGCGTCGGCGCGGAAACCTTGCTCGCTCAAATCGTGCAGATGGTCGCGGAAGCGCAACGGAGTCGCGCCCCGATACAAAAACTCGCTGATGTGGTCGCCGGTTATTTTGTCCCGATAGTTATCACGGCCGCGATAATCACGTTTGCGCTATGGGCGACAATGGGCCCACAGCCGCGTCTGGCTCATGCGCTGATCAATGCGGTCGCAGTTTTGATCATCGCCTGTCCGTGCGCGCTTGGCCTGGCGACGCCCATGTCGACCATGGTAGCGATGGGCAAAGGCGCCAACGCGGGCGTACTCTTCAAAAACGCGGAAGCGATTGAGGCGATGCGCCAGGTCAACACTCTGGTCGTTGACAAGACGGGCACGCTCACCGAAGGCAAACCAAAGTTAGTCTCAATCACACCAACAGAAGGTTGGGGTGAACAGAAGCTTTTGAGTTTGGCGGCGAGTCTCGAGCGCGTCAGCGAGCATCCGCTGGCTGCCGCAATTGTCGGCGGCGCCGGGGAGCGCGGCGTTGAGTTAACAAAAGTGGAATCGTTCGATTCGATTACCGGCAAAGGAGTACGCGGCCAGGTTGACGGGCACTTGGTAGCGCTCGGCAATCGCGCGTTGCTGGATGAACTTCAGATAGACGCCGGCGATTTGCTGACGAAGGCAGAGGCACTGCGAGCCGATGGCCAGACCGTGATGTTCGTCGCCGTTGACGGCCGGGTCACCGGGCTGGTCGGCGTCGCCGATCCAATCAAGAGCACCACCCCCGAAGCGATTCGCCAGTTACACCAGGAAGGGATTCGCATCGTGATGCTCACGGGCGACAGTCGTACCACCGCTGAAGCTGTGGCTAAGAAGCTCAATATCGACGAAGTGGTGGCCGAAGTTCTGCCCGATCAAAAGGCGCAGGCGGTGAAGCGATTTCAAACCGAAGGACGCGTGGTGGCGATGGCGGGCGACGGTATCAACGATGCTCCCGCATTGGCCCAGGCTGAGGTTGGGATAGCTATGGGCACCGGAACCGATGTGGCGATGAAGAGCGCCGGCGTGACTTTGGTGAAGGGCGATCTGCGCGGCATCCTCCGGGCCCGGCGCTTGAGCCGGGCCACCATGCGCAATATCAAACAAAATCTGTTCTGGGCCTTCGTCTACAATGCGCTTGGCGTGCCGATTGCTGCTGGTGCCCTCTATCCGGTTTTCGGCATCCTGCTGAGTCCGATGATCGCTGCCGCAGCTATGAGTTTCAGCTCAGTTTCAGTCATTGGTAACGCGCTGCGACTGCGGCGCGCGAGACTTTGACGCCCCTCGGGCGCGCTCCGATCTGGTGCGTAGCGTCGTCGATATGGGGTAAAGGCGAACCTCGGCAGGGTGCTCCGTGGCAATGAACAAAGGAGACGTCATGAAGCACTGTCAAGAATGCAATCTGGATTTTCCCGATTCTTATCGGTTCTGCGGATCCTGTGGCGGAGCGCTAAGTCATTCCCTTACTTGTCATGGTTGTGGCGAACTGGTGGAATCGAAATGGACGTTTTGCACAAACTGCGGTAGAGGGCTCTCGCCAGAGGTCCCAACCAGCCAGGCCATTCCATCTGAGGCCCCGGAGTTCCGCGAAATAACGGCAGCTGCAAGCCCTGCTATTCCAACTTCACAAACGACGCCGGCGCCCGCACTTGAGCAACGACCGGGAAAGGTTGCGCCGCCAGAGTGGTATGCGGCCCCCGATCTGTTTGAAGACAACGACGAAACCACCGCGACCCCGGCTCCGCAAGACCTGGTACCAAGAACTACGATTGCCGTTCCGATACCGGCTGCTCATCCGCGATCCGGGAATGGCAAAGCTCCTCCCACGCTGACGATGCTGGCAGCGTACGGTGAATCGGGGCGAACTGCGTCGCCGGAGTGGCAGCGACATCATCTCTTGCTCGTCGGGTTATTGTTGCTGGTGTTCTTTGGCGTGCTTGGACTTGGCGGCTGGTACTGGTGGACGCACCGCGCCGCAGTTGCGCAATCTCCTCCTCAGGCTGCTTCGACTAACGCTCCGGCAGTAGCGGACTCTTCTTCGTCTTCCGCGTCGACAGCTTCGTCGGCGCCGACCACCTCCGCGCCAATCGCCACAAGCGGAGGAGCCGAAGAAGAATGGAAACGGCTGCGGGAAAGACGAATCAGTGCCAAGCCTTCCGAAAGCAGCGCAATCATCGCTTCGCTCAAAAGGGATCACCAGTCATCACGAAGCCTTTGGCGCGCTGGCGCTAGCCGGAGAAAAAGCAATCGACAACGGCAAGGCGCAGGAGATGTTGGACAGTTTGAAAGCTGATGAGGACGGCGACTTCTACAAACTTTCGCGCGGCCATCACGAGTGGCAAGCGCTGGAAGAAGCTTTACAGAATAAAGACAAAGCCGGGCTCAAAGCGCTGCGTCATTAAGGCCTGCTTCGGCGCTGGTTTTCCTGCACTCTGACGTCATGGAGTCAGTACCGGGAGCGGACCGGGGTCCCCAAGCGGGCAGCCCGCTTGGGGTGGTGGATGCGACCGGGTTGACTCTCGCTAACCGCAACGCTACCCGAAACAATTTCATATTGACATTTTCCAGGCGCCGGTATTTACTTGTGCCCCCCAAAAGTCTTTGTTACTGAAATCTCAACTCGCTCAAGGTGACTAGAAGGAGGCACAAAATGAAAAAGTGGATCACTCTCTCAGCTACGATTCTTTTGGCTTTCGGAATAACTCTTACCTTTCACAAGGCTAAAGGCTCTACCGCAGCCGCAGGTCAGCCTGACCTGATTGTCGATCAAAAGCGGCTCTTGCAGAACTGGGTCGTACGCGTTGAAAACCTGCCCGCGAACTTCTGTAGCGTTCAGGAAGGCGGCGTTACCCCCGGCGAACATACGCTTTTGCGTTTCACCGTTTCTACGCCGAACATCGGTACCGCTGATGTAAACCTCGGTGATCCAAATGCACACATCGCCGCAGGTGATGGGCTATATGAGTATGCAACCTGCCACCGGCACTTTCATTTTCGTCACTACACTCTCTACGAGTTGATTGATCCGGCAACCGGCTTCGTCTGGCGCGCGGCCAAGCGTGGCTTTTGCATGATTGATGTCGAGAAATATCAAGCCTTCCCGGGCCCGGCAAATAACGATCGCAACTATCTGTCTTGTGGTGCACCCGCCACGGCGACAGAACCAGCTATTGTCGGAAATCAGGGCATCAGCCTTGGCTGGGCAGATACTTACGTTTGGAAGCTCGGTGGTCAGTATTTCGTTCTGGACGGGGGAGATGGGCAGGTGCCGGTTCCTCCAGGGACATACATTATTCGCATCACAGTGAACCCGCCGTTTACCGCTGCACCGGGCGAGCGTTGCCCTTTCACGGATTCGAACGGCTTCTGCCATCAGCTTCCAGAATTAAACTACGACAACAACGTGAGCGAAATCCAGATCACTATTCCCGATCACCCAGGCAAACAGGGCGTGGGGCCGCTCAAGAATCAGCCACAACTCACGGCCGAACCGATTGACTAAATGAGCATGTTCTAGAAGTGCCGGCACCGGCCGGCCAAATCGGCGAATGCGAAAAAGCCCGCGGAGAAAGTTCCCCGCCGGTTTTTTATGCCTGAGGGTCATCCCTTTTCGGTTTGCTCACGGGTTCTTCGGGGTTGCCGACGGAGCGGGCGCGCGCCTTGGCGCGCTCGAGTGCCAGTGCAACGATCTGCCAACGGCCGCCATCGAAAGCAGCCATGCGTCCTAATAATCCAAAACTGCTGATACCGATTGCCCTCTTGATCGTTCTGGTAGTCTTCTTCACCAACTTCCTTACCAGCGGCAAACCCTACTCAACAAATCTGCACGACTTGCGCTCGCAATTCAACCGGGATAAGGGGAAAGTGCGGTTACTGATGCTGTTGTCTCCCTCTTGACCGGGATGTCTTCGGGGGGCCTCCGAAGTCCAGAACAGAATTCTTAATCCGGTGAAGGATCAGAACGTGCGCGTTTATGCCGTGTGGGTGCCAATGCTTTGGATCGACAGCAGGGCGAGCGTGCCACAGGCAACCAGGCGTTTCGACGATTCGCGTGTCAGTCAATACTGGGACAGCAAAGCTGAAACGACGCGCACCTTTTCTTCGATCCTACAAATCAACAGCGCCGCTTGGGATGTCTATCTGCTCTTCGGGCGCGACGCCGAGTGGAAAGAGCAGCCACCCCCTCCCGCGTTTTGGATGGATCAACTGGGACTGGAAAACGGAAGACAGTTCGATGCCGACCAGCTGGCGGAGCAGATTCGCGCCTCCCTCGATTCAAACCAAAAACCGTGATTGTCGTTCCCCCATTAATTTCGTCAGGAAGAGTTTTAGCGGACGGGATGCTGCTTCAACCACTCAGCGCGTAAAAGAAAGCTGCCTTCCGTCACTACTCGCTCGCCAACATTCAAGCCTTCCAACACGGGATAGACGCCGTTGCTCTCTGTTCCCAAACGGACCGCACGCAAAAGGAATTCGTTCGGCTTATCTGTCGCAACAAAAACAAATTGCTGGTTGGCAATGTTCTGCACCGCATCTTTGGGAACAACAGGCGTAGTCTTTTCAGCAGCACCAAGAGTCGCAAAGGCGACATTCACGTACATGCCAATCTTCAGCGCCTGTCCGGGATTCCGTAGCTCAATGCGTACTGGCGCCGTGCGCGTCGCCGGATCGATTTTGGGATCGACATAAGAGATGCGACCACGGAAGACTCGACCGGGATGAGCATCCGAAGTGATGTTTGCCCCGCTGCCCACACGAATCGTCGCCAGATCCTTTTCGTAAACTTGGCCGACAACCCAGACGATGGAGAGATCAGTCACGCGCATCAGCTCCTTATTGGCTTCGATCACCTGGCCGGGATTCACACTCCGGCTGGTTATGGTGCCGGACGACGGCGAAGCCACCGTCACTTCTGAACTGATCTGCGAAGTCGAATTCAGCGCGTCGATCCGTGGAGACGACATGCCGAGCAACATCAGCTTTTGCCGCAGATTGGCGACGTTCGATTCGGCTTCGCGGTATTTCGAAGATGCCTCTTCCAGTTCCTGACGGCTGGCTGCGCCGATCTCTACCAGCTTCATCGTGCGCATGTGATGGCGATGATGCTCGTCGAGCGCCGCTGTTGCGGTGAGATAGCGCGACTCAGCGTCAGCGAGTTCATTACTGAAAACAACGGCCACGGTTTGTCCGCGTTTCAAGCTCTGACCCAGCTCGCCACGGACGCTGCGCACAATCCCGCCCACCAGCGAGACGACCGGAGTTTCCTTGTAGCTATTCGCTTGCACCACGCCCGTAGCCATCTGTCCGCTCGCGTCGGTCGTGGGCCGCTCGCCAACCGTTTCGATCTTTAATCCCGCGCCCTGCGTTTGCTCGGGCGTCAGTATTAGTTTCTGGTCGCCAGTGATGGCGGCCGGTTGATTCGCCGGTTCGTCGAACGAAACCGAGCGGGGCGCAGGCACGGGCTTGCCGGCTTTGCCGGGCCAGAAAAGCCAGATGGCGAGGCCCGCAATGGAGATCGCCGCGATGGCGACTACTCCGACAGCAATTCTAGGGTGTCTCATTTCTTTATCAACTCCGGTGAAACAGAAGCCCGCGCAATTTCCACGCGAGCGTTGTAGACGGCCAGCTCGGTATCAATGAAGTCGTTTTCCAGTTCGATGAAACGGCGTTGTTCGCCGATGTAATCAATCAGGGTTTTTGATCCCAGCTCGTACGTTTGCCTGACAACATCCAGATTCGCTCTGGCCGGCTCGCGCACCCCGACGCGAAAGATTTCCATCGCACGCGCGGCACGTTGGTACTGAGCATAGGCCGAAGCAACTTCGCGGCGCACCGTCAGTTCGGCGAACTCGCGCCGATGCCCTACGGCTTCTGATTCGGCCACGGCCGCTTCAATCGCGCCCTGGTTCTTGTTACGAACAGGCAAATCGAGCGAGATGCCGAACTTCAAGAAGTGAAATACATCCTGGACCGGCTGCAGCTGTCCATTCTCATTCACTCCAAAGACTGGAAAGCTGGAATTCATGCGCTCGTAGCCAGCCGAAACGCTCGCATCCAGCCGGCCTTCCGCGCGCGCCTGCTCGATGCGCGCAACAGCGAGACTCTCAGCCGCACGAAAAGCCTGCAAGTCGGGCCGCTCGCGCAATGCACGCTCAGTCGCATCGGCAACCGGCGGCAGTTGATCTATCAAATTTCCGAAGTCGCCTTGCAAACGCAACAGCTCTTCCGGTTTCATGCCGATTAGATTTCTCAACTCGAACATCGTCACTTCGAGCTTCCCTTCGGCGCTCTCCCGCATCGAGCGGAGACGATTCAATTCGACGAGCGCCATGTTCTGTTCAAGCGGTGGCGTGGCGCCCTCGACGACTCGCGCGGCGATGAGGTTGAAACTCTGCTGATTCGCTTCCACGAGTTCGCCGGTGAACGAAAGCTTCAGGGCGAGGGCAAGTGCTTCGCCGAACTTCGCGCGCACTTCGGCGGCCAGCAACCGCTCGCGATTGGCGACTTCGCGTTCGCGGACCTCGACTTCTCGCTCGGCCACCGCGATGCGGGCGGGCCGCCGGCCACCCAGTTCCAAAGGCAACATCGCGTTCGCTCCGAGAATGTTGTCTTTACCGTTAATCTGTCGCGTCCCATCGATATCGAGCTTTGGATTTGCGCGCAGTCGCGCTTGCTTCACCATCGCGCGAGCCGCGTCGATCTCCTTGCGTGCTGCTTCAAGGCCGCCGTTGTGCGCGAGCGCGTAAGCAACGGCGCTGTCCGCGGTCGTGCCGTTGGTTTGATCAAGATAGCGAGATAAGGTTGGACTCTGACTCGGATTCGGCGGCGCGTTCGCAGTCGGAGTGGTCTGCGCTGAAACGATGAATGAAGCGGAAAGGCCAGCAAGCAAGAGAGCGGCAACCAGCCAGCGAAGCAGGCCGCAGAGTTTATATTCTCTGCCCCTCCGCGCCTTTGCGCCTTTGCGTGACACTGCTTCGTTCATCTCAGTCTCAATCCTCAACCGCCGCATTCGCTCTTTCCTTCTTCATTTCTCGCTCGCGCAGCCAGAAAAAGATCACCGGCGTCACGATCAGCACGTGCAGCAGACTGGAAAGCATGCCGCCCAGCACCGGCGTCGCCAAAGGCTTCATCACTTCTGCGCCCGCGCTCGTGCTCCACATGATCGGCAGCAAAGAAGCCACGACCGTCGACACCGTCATCAACTTCGGTCGTAAGCGCAGCAGCGCGCCTTCGGTTACTGCTTCAATCAACGACGCGCGATCCAGATCCCCCAGCTTGTCTCGTTTGCGCTCGACCGCTTCGTTCAGATAAATGACCATCACGACGGCGGTCTGCACGGCGGTGCCGAACAGCGCAATGAAGCCGACCCACACCGCAACCGAAAAGTTGTAGTTCAAGAGCCAAAGCAGATACACGCCTCCGGTCAGGGCGAACGGCACGGCAAGCAGGACGTGCGCAGCTTCCAGCGCTGAGTGATAGGTGATGTAAAGCAAAGCGAAGATGATCACCAGCACGATTGGCACCACAATCAGCAAACGGCTGCGCGCGCGCTGCTGGTTCTCGTACTCGCCGCTCCACTCGACGTAGTAACCGGCGGGCAGTTGCGCCTGTTGAGCAATTGCATTCTTTGCTTCGTCAACGAAACTCCCGACATCACGACCGCGCACGTTCAAGAGCACCGTGCCGCGCAACAGACCGTTCTCGCTGGAGATCATCGTTGGGCCCTGGACTTCACTGATGTCGGCAAGTTGAGCCAATGGAACCGGCGCGCCGGTAGGCGACCCGATCGGAATCTGCGCAAGCGCTTCGGGACTCCCGCGAAACTCCGCTCCGTAGCGCACTCGCACCGGAAAGCGGCGGCGGCCTTCGATTGTGACCGAGAGGTTGGTTTCGCCGATGCCTTTTTCGATCGCGTCCTCGATCGTTCTGGTGTCGATGCCATAACGCGCCGCTGCGGTTCGATTGACACGGATATCGATGAAAGGTGCGCCGCTGATTTGTTCGGGGTAAACATCCTTCGCTCCGGGCACCGTACGCACAACATCCGCGACGCGCCGCGACAACGCTTCCAGCGTCTTCAGATCGTTGCCGAAGATCTTGATGCCCACTTGCGAGCGAATGCCGGTTGAGAGCATGTCGATGCGGTTTTTGATCGGCTGCGTCCAGATGTTGGTCACGCCCGGCAGGCGCAGTTTTTCGTCCATCTCTGCGATGAGCGATTCGCGGGTTAGCCCCGCGCGCCACTGTTCAGTCGGTTTCAAATGAACGATCGTCTCGTTCATGTTTACCGGCGCGGGGTCGGTTGACGTGTCGGCGCGGCCGGCCTTTCCGACCGCCCACTCGACTTCGGGAAAGCTCTTGAGAATCTCGTCTTCCCTGCTCATGATGACGCGCGCCTGATCGATCGAGATCGCTGGATCGGTGACCGGCATGTACATCAGATCGCCTTCATTCAAAGGCGGCATAAATTCTTTGCCGATGCCGGTCGCCAGGAAAATGGCGCCCGCGAAAAGCAAAGCCGCAAACGATACCGTCAGCACGCGATGGTTCAGCGCAAAGCTCAAAACCGGCCGGTAGATAAAGTGAAAAGCGCGCATCACCGGGTTCGCTTGCTCGGCGTGAAACCTCCCGCGCAACAGCAGAGTGCAGAGCACGGGCACGAGCGTGACGGCGATTACCGTTGCGCCCGCCACTGCAAACGTCTTGGTGAAGGCGAGCGGGTGAAACAGCTTCCCTTCTTCGCCGGTGAGCGCGAACACCGGGACGAACGCGAGAATGATGATCGCCATCGAAAAGAAAATCGGGCGGCCTACGAGTCGCGTGGATTCCAGCACCGTCTGCCACACCAGCCGGCGGTTTGTGGGATCGATCTTTCGCTGTTCGATAAAGCGGAAAGCATTCTCCGTAACCACGATGCCCGCATCCACCAGCACCCCGATGGCAATGGCAATACCTGAAAGCGACATCAGGTTTGAGCTGATGCCGGCGTAGTTCATGAAGAGAAAAGCCAAAAGCACCGCCAGCGGGAGCGGAATCGTGACAATAAGAATCGAGCGGAAGTGCGCGAGAAACAGAATGTGCGCGAGAGTGACGAGGATAAGTTCTTCGATGAGCGCGCGCTTGAGCGTGTGGGTGGCCCGTTGAATCAACTGCGTCCGATCGTAAAAGGCCACGACCTGCACGCCTTTTGGCAGCCCGGCTTGCAACGCGTTGATCTTTTGTTTGACCGCATCGATCACTTCCAGCGTGTTCACGCCATACCGCGCGATCACGACGCCGCCAACCGCTTCTTTGCCGTTCTTGTCCAGCGCGCCGGTGCGAAAGGCGTTGCCGAGTTTTACATTGGCGACGTTCTTAACGTAAATCGGAGTGCCGTTAGGCGCGCTCAAGACGATGTTCTCGACATCGGCGACGGATTGAATAAGACCGACGCCACGCACGACCGACCATTGACCTGATTGCTCGACGACGTTGCCGCCGACGTTGTTGTTGGAACGTTCGACTGCTTCGACCACCACCGACAGGGGCAACGAATAAGATCGCAGCCTGTTCGGATCGACATCGACCTGGTACTGCTGGACGTAACCGCCGACGCTGGCAACTTCGGCGACGCCGGGTACTGAGTTCAGTTGATAACGAACGAACCAGTCTTGCAGCGTGCGCAGATCGCGCAAGCTCATCTGATCGCTTTCCAGCGTGTACCAGAAGATCTGCCCGACGCCGGTAGCGTCAGGGCCGAGCGTGGGCGTGACACCATCGGGCAATTGCTTCGCGAGAAGGTTCAAGCGCTCCAGCACCCGCGTCCGCGCCCGGTAGAGATCGACGCTGTCTTCGAAGATCACGTTGATCATCGAGAAGCCGAATGCCGAACTCGCGCGCACCACGCGCACGCCCGGCAGCCCTTGCAGATTCGTGACCAGCGGATACGTAACCTGATCTTCGACTTCCTGTGGCGACCGCCCGGTCCAGTCCGTAAACACGATCACCTGGTTCTCGGAGAGATCAGGGATCGCATCGACAGGCGTGCGCAGCAGGGCCCAGTAACCCCAGGCCGCGAGGGCGAGATAGATCGCGATCACCAGGCCACGATGGCGCAGGCTGAATTCGATTAGCCAGTTAATCATTGTACCGGCACGCTAAACGTCGTCTTTCCTTGTCCCGCCGGCCCTTCGTAAGCGAGTTGCGCCTGCCACTCGCCGCCGACTTCGATATTGACCTTGCCGCGGACGACCCCCGGCGTCCTCGTCGTCGTGAAAGTCGCTGAGTCGTTCATCGCGGACATCGTGCCCATCTGGTCCATGTGAAAGTTTAGCGATATGGCGCCTCCGTCGACGAGCTTGCCGGACGCGTCCGTGAACGAGATCGTGAGTTCCTGATTTCCCCGCTTGAGCACGCCGCTGTCGTTTGAAAGCGTCGCGGTCAGATTGCCCACGGGCACGGTCTTGATCACCTTGCCGGTCGGGACGTTGCTGCCGCTGGTTTCGGTCCCTGTCTTTGAACCACACGCCGCCGCGATCAAGAGAACGACGCTCAATGCGATTGTGATAACGATTAAAGATTTCTTCACGCTGCTAACCTCCATCCATCCAAAGCAGTTGGTTTCTCGCGCGCAAAGCACACGAATGCACAAGCGCGCTCGCAGCTTCTGGAGAAGCCGCAAGAAGACACAGTTCGGATGCGGGAAGCGCGGGTGTGCCTGGCTGATAGTCCGAAACTGCAGCTTGTGACTGGGGCGAGACGCGCAAACCCGATGGTGGCGTCGATCCGTCGTGCGAACAGTTAGTGGCACAGCACAGGCGCGCAGCGGTGACTTCGGGGCTCTCGCCTCCCATCAAGGCAGCCTTGCAGCAATCCATTCCGGCCATTGCCTGGCCCATGCTGCATTCGCTCTCGCCAGAGTGCATCGGAACGCCAGCAAACGCGCTGCCGGCCAGCACAAGCAAGAGCGCCAAACATGTGAACCGCTTCCTCATTCTAGTCTTCACTCTATGGAATAGTCGTAATGCCTGTCAAGATCCGCCTCGGCTCGGTAGTG
>WNFA01004393.1_pt1 | contig 11793 bp, 13 predicted proteins | sample 5400481 | NCBI WGS metagenome assembly WNFA01 (sample SAMN13153340, study PRJNA577476) | soil metagenome | isolation source: 120 cm saprolite under Douglas fir tree site 2 hole 1 replicate 2 | place: USA:California | collected 2015-04-18
ACTACGACATGCCTGAGGAACCCAAAATGTACTTCCACCGAATCGGCCGAACCGCCCGCGCGGGAAAACCCGGCGTGGCGCTCTCCTTGATCACACGCCAAGACGAGGACGGCTTCAAGCGGATCAGAAAGATGACATCATCCGATCTCCGCGAGGTCACAGACGGAATTCCACCCGAAAATCGGGTCGGTTCGAAATTCTTACTCCCAACGCGCCCCTCACAACGACAGACCGGCCAGAGATTATCTTCAGGACGACGGCCACGACGATATAATCGCCGGGAGAGGTCGTTCAGGCGAAACCGTCGGCGTTAAGGATACGTCAAGTCGGTTCGGGGCCTAGCAGGTCTGATTCTAATCCGGGAAAGGCCGAACTACCGGCTTCGGCCTTTAGCCTGTTCGGCAGGCTTTGACCTTGCTCTCTTGTTTGCGGGGCGAGAATTTTGTTTCTTGCGAGATGACTCCTCGCCTGTACTGTCAGTCGCCAGCGAGGCTGCGACAGGGCTTTCTCTTCGCATGGAGTATAATCGGAATAGGCGGTTCAACTTCGTAGGCAAGGACGTCATATTCATAGGATGTAGTTGCAGGTAAGCTGCCTGTTACTACTAGTTCGAAGCCTGTTGGGCGCTCATGGTTCGGGGCCTTGTTCTTGCAGCTTCTTCAGAAAGAAAGTCCATCCCTGTACGTGTTCGTCCCTTGTCTTTTTCGCTTCCGAGTTTTTCGAGTAGCCTTCGTGGTGAAGCGTGAGTTCTGTGCCCCCGTTCGGTATTGGGTGGAAGAGCAGTGTGACCCTGGTCACGTCGATGGATTCATGATCCCACTTCCATGTGAAGCCGAGCGTCTTCCCTCTGTCGAACATGGTGAACTTGCCCCTAAGATGCCAGTCTTGCTTGGGCCAGGAAAAATGATAGGTCCCACCCAACACTGGCTGCAACTCTGCCGCTGGAGGCCACCATTTCTTGAGCAGATCAGCATTCGTCCAATAGTCGAAGAGGAGGGCCGGGTTGAGATTAGGAAAATCTGCCAAGATGGCGATTCTGTCTCTAGCTATTCCAACTAGTTCCAACTTGGGCCTGCTCGTTGCCATGCTGAGAAACCGCCTGCGCCTGCAACATTTTGATTCCGGGCGTAGTTATGTGTTAAGCCCAGCTCTCAAGATTCTAGCAAGAGCATAATCCAAGTATTGTCTTTCCAATCTGAGCTCCGCGTGCGCATCCTACTCTTCACAACAGTCAATGGACCTTATTCTCTAGAACCAGTCGGGACTGTATTATCTAGGAACAGTCGGCGACCATTGAATATCCCATGATCGCTGGATCAACTTGATCCAGAACCATTCTGAAAAAGGGAAGAACTAGGGAATGATTCCAAATTCGAGCTATCCTGATACAGGAGAATCGGGCGATGCATACGACGTCGAGCAGCACTCGCTCCCCCTAGCCGTTGAGAAACACATTCTAGATGACATGCAACGACGGGCTACGCCGATTACGCGAGAATGATCTGCTTGCTTAGAGACGTTCTCTATCAGCATTGTGGGAAGGGCGGCGCTGGAAGCCATACGGAAGAAGGGCGGAGGACTAGTCGAAGCCTGTCCGGTGAGCAAGACTGATCAAGGATCAAACCACATCTATTCCGGAACAGTCAAGTGTTTGAGGAGGCCGGATTCAAGACGATCGCACCGCTGGCGACGGCCAGAGCAGCTACGGGAGTAGCGAGAAGAACGATTTGAATTCATGGGTAGGGCATTCGACGATTACTAGGCCTCGATTCCGGGGCGCAGACCGAGCCTTACGAGCCGGTATTTCTCAGGCGAGAACTGTTCTCGGGCTTGCTGGTCTCCGGGGGCAAGCCTGGGGGGCAGACGACATCTGTCTGGTTATCAGGGCACCGGTCGCAGGTTGGAGGATTGATCGCATTATTGGCGCACCATCGGTTACACTTGGGTGCATTGACACCTCCGTTCGTGCAGAAGCATGAGTTTGTTGATGAACTGTACGTCTCCCGTGAACCGCAAATATCGCACGAAGGATAGTTCACCGTACTATTCGAACACGAGGGACCTGACGGGCGAGCAGAAAGATACAATCCAGCACCGACAGTTGAGACTGCGACCACGACAACTACTATCATCGCAACAATCCTTGTCCCGGTCCAGAATGGTCGGAACCGCTGACGAGACACGCGCCTACTCATTGGTTTCGAAGGATCCTCGAGAATCTCACGCACAGCTCCCCCACAGACTCCACACACTCGAGCGGTCTGCCCAATCGATCCGCAGACAGCACACCGGAACATGCCGAAACTCCATTCACAGCAAGGCTCCAGGCCTCTTATCCTTATCCAAATTCCATACGCTATTCAATCAAGACATCAAACTACATCTAGTCCGGAACGGTCAGAATGTTCGAGAAAGCCGGTTTCAAAACTAATGCACTGCTAGCGACCGGCAGAACAAGCACCGTGGTAATGCGCAAAACGATTTGAGTTTAGGGCGTGGCGTTCTTGAGAAAGACTGTTCTGGCGGTTGCATTCGCTACTGTGGTGGTGCTTGTTGCGGCCGGCGCAACTTACTACTACGTTTCTCACAACGGATCTCCCCCGTCGACCCAGTCTAGTTGCAATGACCCTGACTCCATATCGAGCCACGTCTACAATCCGTATCGTTTGACAGTCATCCAGTCGTGCATAACAGCTTCAGGATTTGTCGACAATGTCTTCCAAGAGGCCGACGGAGACTACCACGTACGGCTGGCCCTCGACCCTCAGTACAACAATCTCACCAACAGGGCGAACGACCAATACCAGTACGGCGATCTAGTCGTCGAGATAATCTGCGCACTACCCATAACCCAGTCAGACGCGGTGTCAGCGTGCCAGAACTACACCAACACCATAACAATCCCCAGCGTCAACGACCACATCACAGTCACCGGACCATATGTCTTGGATACGGCCCACTCTAACTGGGGCGAGATCCACCCAGTCTACACTCTCACAATATCGTAACCTCCCGCCCCGCGTTAAAGGGAAGGCTCTCGGACGGCACTATTCTGAGGATCATGTTGGGGTCTCACGGTTCCAATCCGCACTACGCATCTGCTAATTGGGAGGTAGGTACCAGGGAATATGCGGGGAAATCCGATTCTAACATTTGGCAAATTTAGGAGGCTACGGTTGTAGTGGGTGAAAATGGTAGACGTGGTTATTCGTTTCGGATAAGATTAGAAGGATAATGCCTTATACTTTCATACGCGCGCCGGGCAGACTGAAGTGGCTAAATGGTTAACCCGCCTCGCGACGTTATCAAGGAACTCGGACCTGGAGAACAGCTCCAACTTTTCATCAAGACAAAAATCTACCATCCAAGGATCAATGTCAACTCGGTGGTCCTAACCAACGAGCGGATAATCCTACGACAGCCAAACCGTATCCTCCGCAAGATACACAATCCAGTATACCTCTATACAGACCTGAGCCCTCCAACCCTCGACAAGGGCCCGCTCAGATCATCCATCAAAAGCCAGCTCAAATCAACGGGCAAGCCGTTTGTTCTCGATAACCTGCCCAATGCAGATGCAGAGAAGGCCTTCGGAGTTATCCAGTCGAACATTGCGCGATACCAAACACCATTTTCGGCAGGACCTGTCGCAAACGACCTCTTTGGAACAGCTCCAAGCCTGGCAACGGGCCCGATCTGTCGAAAATGCGGGCACGGATCTCGCCAGCAAGCCAAGTTCTGTGACTCATGCGGTGCCAAGCTCAACTGACCGCAGCCGCCTCTGGCTAGTCCGCAGAGTTCTAGAGGGCAACGAATTCGTCACTCACTTGGTGAGCACCCGTGTCAGCAGCATGCTCTTTCGTTAGCTCTCCAGACTGTCAAAGATCACTATGTTCCCGACGAGAACCATTGAACGCTCCATCTGAAAAATGTGAAATACTCTCCCCAAACGAGAAGACGGGAGACTAGAATGCCTGTTGGAAAGATAATTGAGCTCGTAGGAACGTCCAGTAGAGGATTCGAAGATGCCATCAATGAGGCCGTCAAGAGGTCAGCAAGGACAGTCAAGAACATTCGCGGAGTAGACGTAGTGGGACAGAAAGTGATCGTCAAAGACGGCAAAGTCGCCGAATACAGGGTCAACCTGAAACTCTCATTCGGAGTAGAATAGCACCAACCAAATCCGTCGACTCACCCGCTTGAAGCAGGACGCCAATACCTGATTGTTGAGCGCCTCTATTCGATGCCACGATAGAGTTGTAGTGCCTCTGTGAGCCGCTGGCGCGCTTCAGCGGTGTAAGGCTCGCACTGGAACATGATGTGCTAGACGCCGAGTTCCGCATAGCCGCGCATTGCCGCCGTGATCTCTTGAACTGTACCTGTCAGGGGATTGTCGAAGAAGCTCGGTTTCTTTGCTTGGAGATCTGGATACCAGAGGCCAATAAGCGCCGTGACGCCTAGCGTCGCGTGGTCGCGCTTGATCTCGCGGCAGGCGGCCTCCATCTTGACTCTACGATCGGCCAAGGTTTCAGGCTTGCCCATGTAGCCGGTGTTCCAGAGATCAGCGTACTCTGCGGTCAGCTTGAGCATGCGCGGTTTGTCGGCTCCGACCATCAACGGCGGTCCTTCCGCCCGGGGTCCGCGGCGTACGATCTCGCAGTTCCGCGCCTGATAATAGTGTCCTGTGAAATCGACATGCCCTTCGCGGAGTAGTGGCTTGAGAATCTGCAAGGTCTCTTCGAACCGGTCCACTCGATGATGGAAAGGCAAGCCGAACGCGTGATACTCTGGCTCGTTCCATCCCGCGCCGACACCCAGGATCAAGCGTCCGTGGCTCACCTCGTCAAGGGTCGTTGCCATCTTCGCCAGGATCGCAGGATGCCTGAAGGAGTTGCAAGCCACCAAGGTGCCGATCTCCACTCGACGGGTCGCCTCGGCCAGCGCCGACAGCATCGTCCAGCATTCCCATATTCCCCGCGTCGGCTCACCAGGATTACGATAGAAGAAATGGTCAGGAAGCCAGATACTATCGAATCCGTCCGCCTCGGCTCGCTGCGCAACTGCGCGGATCGAATCATACGAGCGCTTGCTGTTGTCTTCGCGGGTGTTCGCGAGAAAGACCATCAGTCCAATCTTCAGGGCTTGCTCACGAACCTTCTCTTGCAAAATTGGCTATTTCTGGCGGTGAGGACCGAAAGTAATCAGGCCTTCTTAAAGGGCGGCAAGGATCGAACCGTTTCGTAGTGCAACACTAGCTCGCCATTCTTGAGACCCTTGACCGACAAGAGCTTGAGGATCAACTTGGACGCGATCTAGAATCGAACGCTACATTTCGAAGCACTCTCTTCTTCGCAAGAGTTATCGATAGGCTGATCTAAGGATTTGCAGATCCAGTTGGCAGAAGGCGAGCGTAGACTCGCTGCGATAATGTTCACCGACATTGTAGGATACACTGCACTAGCACGGAAGAGTGAGACCGATGCCTTGCGACTGGTCGAGGATCATAGGCAGATAATCAGACCCATCATTTCTAGGCACAACGGTCGGGAAATCAAGACAATGGGCGATGCTTTTCTTGTCGAATTCTCAAGCGCTCTGGAGGCCGCTAGATGTGCGTTCGACATACAACAATCGTTGCATGAGTCGAATCTTAACCGCTCCGCAGGAGAGAGAGTTCTGTTACGTGTAGGCGTTCATCTCGGCGATGTTATTCACAGCCAGAAGGATGTTTACGGCGATGCCGTCAACATTGCGTCTAGAATCGAGCCTCTCGCCGAACCAGGAGGAGTCTGCGTCACTGTACAGGTATACGACCAGATCAAGAACAAGTTCGAGTTCCCATTTTCAAGTCTCGGTAAGAAGGAGCTGAAGAACGTCAGCGAGTCTACTGAAGTGCTTAGAATGGTCTTACCCTGGCAGAGAGTTGAGAGCAAGGCGAGGTTCGATGAGCATCGGCTAGCTGTCCTCCCACTTTCCAGTATCAGCCCTGACCCGAACGACGCGTATTTTGCGGACGGAATGACCGAGGAACTGATTACCGTTCTATCGCAACTGCAAGATCTCCGAGTGATTGCCCGGACATCCGTCGACCAATACAAAGTCAAGGAGAAGAGGGTATCTAAGATCGCCGAGGAACTTCAAGTGGGTTCTCTAATAGAGGGTAGCGTTCGCAAGGCCGGAGAGAGAATCCGCGTAACTCTCCAGTTAATCAACGCAAACAACGAGGAGCACATTTGGTCCGAGAGCTACGACCGTAGACTGGACGACATCTTCGCAATCCAGACAGACATAGCGAAACATGTGGCGAAATCCCTCAAAGTGAAGCTGCTCGAGGGCGAGGTCGAGCGGATAGAGAGCCGAGCGCCAGAGAATCCATCTGCTTACTCCGCCTATCTCAAAGGGAGAACATTGCTGGTGTCACGCGTGGAGGCAGATCTGAAGGCGGCCAAGGAGCTCTTCGAGTCGGCCATCGCACAGGACCCTGCTTATGCACCCGCCTACTCTGGTCTCGCCGATGCGTACATCCTCCTAGGCGAGTACTCTTCTGCCATTCCCTTCTCAACCGCAAACCGACAAGCGCGAGAACTAGTCTCGAAAGCGCTGGGAACTAACCCTGATCTTGCTGAGGCGCGAGCTACTCTCGGTTTGCTACTTGCACAGGAGTACGAGTTCACGGAAGCTGAGAAGGAGTTCAGAAGAGCGATATCGCTAAACCCGAGTTATTCAAATGCACACCTCTGGTTCGGACAGTTCGTTCTAGCATTCCAAGGTCGATACCGAGAAAGTCTCGAAGAACTCAACCTGGCTGAGCTGGCCGATCCTATGTCGATAGCAGTCCTCGTCGACCAGCTCGACTGGCTACTCTTGTACACCGGGAATCTAGAACTGTCGGCTCAGAAAGTTGCCAGGGCCAATCAGCTCTATCCTGAGCATCAATTGACTAAGGGAATGAACATATTCTTCCAAATTGTGACCCGAAACTATTCCCGTGCAATTGAATTATGCCTAGAAGCTATCGGACGTGATGAAACACCCCATACCATCGGTCTCATGATATGGCTGGTTGAAGCGTACTCTGCAATCGGCAATCGAGAAGAGGCAAGAAAATGGCTGGCCAAGCTGCGGACCGTCCCTGAGAGAACACCATACAGGTCGGCTTTCATTGCTTACGCGCATGCCGGGCTCGGCGAGTTGAACGAGTTTTTCACCTGGGCGAGACGCGCTTCAGAAGAGAAAGCCATCAATCTTGGCCTCCTCCGCTTGATCGACAAGGAGATGCCCCCGATGCGTAACATACGTCAAGATCCTCGATTCATTGAGCTGTTCAAGAAGGTAGGTCTCGAAGCGTGATTCGTAAGCCCACTTGCCAGCGGCCACGAAGGGTTTGGATAGACGAGTAATGAAAGAGTCGACTGCTCTTGGTGTTGGTGCATCCTCGAAGGGCCGTGCAGGGTCACAGGCGAAGCGCCGGAGACAGTCAACAATGGGATTTCAGATCAAGGAACTCGGAACACCTACATGGCCCGACTTTGAGCGCATGGTCGAAAAACACAATGGGGTGTGGGGTGGCTGCTGGTGCACTTTCTTCCACCTCGCCCCTAGTGAAGCGAAACAGTGGTCTGGGAAGCATCAGGAGTACAAGGAGAAGCTTGTTCGAGCGAACCGGTCCCACGCAGCCCTCGTCTACGGGGGGGCGGATGTCGTTGGGTGGTGTCAGTTCGGACCCCTCGTCGAGCTCCCGGGTCGGATGAGGGGTTATGGCGATATGAACGTCTCTCCGCCGGACTGGAGGACTACCTGCTTCTTCGTCGACCGCGACCATAGACGCGAGGGAGTTGCGCGGGCCGCACTGCAAGGCGCACTCGGCTTCATCGCCGCAAGAGGGGGCGGGACGGTTGACGGATATCCAATCGCCATTCCCCGAGGGAAAAAATACTCGAGCTCATTTATCTGGGGCGGAACCGAGTCAATGTACCTAGACCTAGGGTTCCGTCCACTCGGTTCCTTCGGCACAAGCAATCGGGTGATGGTGATGCGAAAAGTCGTTCGCGGCCGATGATGTCGTCCTGGCATCACTTGGCTGAGAAAAAATCGCTGATCGTATCCTTGGAGGGTGGACGAGTCGAATCCAAGCAAGCCGAAAAATGGAAACAAGGGCAAACGCGACCACGGCCCAGAAGAGATAGTCTAGTATCATGTATGCAGGGTCGTAAAGTATGGGACATCCAAGAGGCCATCCCGGGCTGAAACAGCTGGAATCTGGTTGAGTGTAGGACAAAGGATAACCGACCTGAGCATTCCTAACGGTACTCAGGGAGACAAAATCACTGACTCCTAGGAGCGTAAATCCTCCTACAAGACCAATCACGAGGTCCCGGAGGAACTGGCGAGATCGACCACGGACCCTCAATGAAACACGGTTCGTGATTTCAGGGGTTGCCGCGACACGCCATGCTGCCAGTGCAACGCCAAATCCCACTCCGATAAGAGAGCCTATGATGAAGCTAATGAGAACGGTAAATGGTATCAGGAGAGAGAACACAGCTACGTTGAACAGCCACCGCTGACGCCGATCGTCCCTCCACTCGGCTTCCAATTAGAGCTCAGAGGGTTCCTCTGTCAACACGACTAGGTATCAACTGTCTTCCATGTAGCTTCTAGTTCTTTGATGGGAGCTCCTCCAACTTGATGGAAAGCTTAAGCCGTGTCTGGTCCGTTGCAGACCTTTGCATTTGTCGGCAACCAGGACAGTGCGAATTCAGAGGAAAAGGCGAAAGCGCAAGGAGAGTATTTCCAAGTCGGCTTTTCGAGTCAAATATCTGCGACGCAGCCGGAAGCTATGGAATCGATATCTCAACTCTAGGCCGTGGGTGAACCAGCTCTACGAATCATTCCTAGACATTAGGCCCGGCCAGAAGATCGTTGATGTCGGTTGCGGTCCGGGAGACTTTACTCGCTACCTTGCCAGATTATCAGATGGAAAATCGAAGATTCTAGGGGTAGACTCTAACCCGAAATCGATAAAGGCTGGAATCGCAGATACCAAGAAGGCGCATCTGTCCCATGCTGTATCCTACAAGCTCGGTGACGCCTACAAGATTCCCATACATGACGACTATGCCGATCTAACATGTTGTCGTACCTTGCTCATGCATCTCGACAACCCGTTGAAGGCGGTCAGAGAGATGGCGAGGATCACTACGCCAGGCGGACACGTCGTCGCAGTCGAGCAGGGAAAGATGGGCATCTACTATGATCCGAACGATAAGCGCTTCTCTCGCCTATCCGACCAAGTATGGGAAGCACAGCTACGAGGGATACGTAAGCTGGAAGGAAAGGAGTTCAGGATCGGCGAGAAACTACCAGGCATCTTCCAGGAGGCTGGACTGGTCGAGATGAAGGCGGAGATACAGAACAACGTCTACCTAGCCTCTGACCCACGACAGCCACTGAACGAAGTCAAAGAGGAGCTCCGATTCTATCTCGCATTCTTCAAAGAGAGAATGGAGAAGGACCGGAAGTATCAGGTTGCGGGCGGTCTCTCAAACGCAAAAATATCAGAGTACAACAAGGAATACCTGTCCAAGACTGAAGGCCTGCTCGCGGACGATCAGAAGCTCCGTCGCGATCCAACTATCATTACTGATGCCCTCTACATAGTTTCCGGGACGAAGCCTAGGCAGACCTAACGGATCCAACAAAACTGAGAAAAAAGTGTCGCTGGTAGTAGGAAGGCGCAGAGGTTATTTTGGAAAACACTCTTCTTAAGCCGGGTAAGCCTTGACACAGATCTCTAATGAAAACATAATTCAAGCCTTAAACGAAATCAGGCACGAGGTTCTGTCTCATGAACTGTTTCTGGGTTGTTTTTCTGACGCGGTTAAGAGACGAGAGATCAAAGGTTTGACAAGATCTTCTCTCTTCCGGATGGCTCTCGCCTACTTTCTCTTGGTTCCAGATGGTAAAGAAAAGTTCCTGAAAGAATTAGAGAAGCAATTGAAGACGAAGACCCTTCATGGACCGAAGTCATGCTGACCCTAGACGCTGGCGGAAATCTCATATGTGAAGACTAGCTTCCCAGCGGTGCTAAGCCCATTTGATGAGAGTTTGCTAGGTAGGAGGCTTGACGGCCTCCTTAATTGGACGTCTTCCATCGATATCCTGAAAGCCGTATTCTTCGGCAAGGACGTCGGCCTTGAAAGCTCGGCCTGTTCTCTCCATGATCTTAGGATCGGAGGCCAGAGCTACTACTGCTCGACCGTTGAATATTGGTGACCAAGCCTTACTCAGGTCGGGAAGAGGTCAGGGTGTGCTAGTACTCCTTCTGTCTTGGTTAGCCTTGGCCAGAGCGACACGACCGCGACGTTATGGGGTTGTAGTTCTTCCGCCGTCCCGATGGTCAACATGTCCACGCCAGCCTTGACCACGTTGTAGGAGACCGAGCCAGTGTATTTTATCGCGCCAATTGAAGAAATGTTTACGATCAGACCTCTACGCTTAGGGATCATCATTCGTGCAGCAAACATACTTGCTACATAGTGCGATCGTAGTCCGACCGCGTTCATCTCATCCCAATCCTGAAGAGCCGATTCCCAGAAAGGATGATCCTCAGGAGGCCCGATATCCGTAGAATAAGAGGTCGCATTATTCACTAGAATATCCAGACGATTTTGTTCCTTCTGTACACGCTGGAAGGCTGCCTCTGTCTGTGAGTCCTCATGATGATCACATACCAGCGCAATACCACGCCCTCCAATCTTAGTTACCTCCTCCGCGGTCGCGGTGACTGAACCAGGCCGGTTGCTGTCTCCGTTCCGGAACGTCTTCCCCGTCACATAGACCGTACATCCTTCTTCGCCTAGACCGAGCGCGACACCCTTACCGATACCACGACTCGCACCCGTGACTAGAGCGACTTTTCCGCCTAACCTTGCTGGCATTCGAAACGGAACAAGTTTCCATTCGCGAGCTAAAAAGGCAGAATCCGTACGGTGCTAGGGTTCCATAGGGGTCCGGAGCCACGAGACTATTGTGGCGAAGATATCATTGACGTTAACAAGGCTCGGGGGATGGCCAGTTGCACGACTGTGCAGACGGTGTCACAAGAAAAAGATTCTTGCGGAGTTCCCGACTCAAGGGGCCGGCGCCGGCGATGTCGCCATCGGCGGCTTCACGTGCCTCGGCTGGTACCAATAAACGAGGACCGCCAGGATCACAACATAAAGGATCACGCCGCCGACCACCGCCAGTATGACCGAGCCTGTTTGGCCGATCGGACCGCCTGGTGAGATATATCCGAGAAACGCCGACAGCACAACTGTGGCGACCAAACCCAAAATGACTTGGACCCGGCTCGGCCTGCGTTTGTAGAATGCCAGCGAAATGATGCCAGGGACAAACATGGGCACGGCGAGAACCTTGCTCGGTATAAAGAATGGTTTACGAAACGACCCAATTGGAGCGTGCTGATCGTTACCAAAGCATGTCTAGAGTGGGGGAGAATGAAGATCGTCTTGCAGTGCAAGATGCGTGCGCTGCTCTCTTAACCTCTTGAAGAAATTGAGGCGGTGAGATACGAACCGCCTTGGGGACAGGTCTCCAGGGCGTCTTGAACTCTCGCCTACTCCAGCTACAGTTTCCCTTTAGTCACTAGGTCTCGTCCGCCGACCGTCAGCTCCGCTCCTCTAACGACCGCGGTGAACCCGAAGCCTCCGGCGGTTACCGAGCCAGCTACCATTCTATCCTGTCCAAATAAGTAATCCATTCTGGGATTGATCCCCACATTCAGGGTCG
>WNFA01004398.1_pt1 | contig 11787 bp, 6 predicted proteins | sample 5400481 | NCBI WGS metagenome assembly WNFA01 (sample SAMN13153340, study PRJNA577476) | soil metagenome | isolation source: 120 cm saprolite under Douglas fir tree site 2 hole 1 replicate 2 | place: USA:California | collected 2015-04-18
AGGAGCCAGCGTGCGGAATTGGTGACATCTGCGGCGGCCTATGGGCCTTTTGAATGGGTGGCACTGGGATATTTGGCCCTATCCAGCGCGTTGATCGTCATTTTCGCGGCGAACCTGGCACGTCCACTGCGAGTGCTTAGTGTGCAGGCGCTGGTGGCGCTATTGATTGTGGCTTTGTGCCAAGCTGAGGTTAATGTCTGGACTCCTGCCACCACGTCAGCGATTGAGAGGCTCAACGCGAGCAGGAACGGCACTCGCACTCTGACGCAGAGATTCTGGCATTTTTGGCGGCACTGGTATCCGCATCTCTTTTTCCTATTTTGCTTTGAGGAGCTGGGCGAGCTCGTGCACTTGGTGTCGCCGCGATGGCAAGACGCAAAACTCATTGCGTTCGATCACGGGCTGACGGGAGTGCACCCGGCGATTTGGCTGGAGCAGTTTGCCACGGCAGGCCGCAATGAGTTCATGCAATTTGCATACTTGACGTACTTCGTTTATCTGCTTTTGCTTGGCGGAATTTTGTATTACCGCGAAGACTGGCGCGGGTATTGGTCGGTGATGACGTATTCGGCAGTTGCGTACGCGATCGGATACGTCATTGCGATTTTTTTTCCCATCGAGAGCCCGTGGTTTACGATGGCGGGTTCGTGGCACGGGGAATTGCCCGGCGGGCCGTTTACGGCGGCGATCAACTTTATTGAGCATTATGGTCGCGTGCGCGGGGCTGCGTTTCCTTCCGAGCATGTGGCGGGGTCGTTTGCAGCTTTGTGGGGCGCGTGGCGTCACCGGCGATGGCTGTTTTGGGTGATGCTGCCGTTGGTGTTGTGCATGTGCGTTTCGACGGTGTGGGGACGGTATCACTATGTTGCCGACATTTTTGGGGGAATCGTCACGGGGACGGTTGGGTATGTGATTGGGAAGTGGCTGATGAAAAGACGTCAAGAGGTTTACGTTCGACAGTCAAAAGTCGAGAGCGCGGAGTTCTCGCTAGTCCGTCAGTGAGTTGCAATCTTATTTAGAGCTCGGTCGTCGAAGCACAGGCATGATTGCCTGTGCCACTTGGGCGATTTGCAGGAGGAGACGTTCGTGGTTTGCCCGGCCGATTAGTTGGAGACCGACAGGCAGACCAGCCTCAGTGAAGCCGCACGGTATGGAGATTGCCGGAATACCGGCCAGATTCGCTGGGCGATTCAAGCGCAGCAGGAGCGCGCGAGTCGGGTGATTTTCCTTTCCTACCGGCGTGGATTCTTCACCGATTAGCGGAGCGGCGATGGGCGTCGTCGGAACGACGAGGGCATCGACATCAGCGTCTGTCATTGCCAGATGGAATTGCTGGATGAACTTTTCGCGTAATTCAAGGGCTTTGAGATAGGCCGTCGCGGAGACTCCCGTGCCCATCTCCAGGCGCGCGCGGACGTCCTCGCCATAGTCTGCTGCGTGAGCGGGAAACCATCCGGCTTTTTGGTGGTGGTGAGTAGCCTCGGCCCAGGCGATGTGGTTGCCGGCTTGTTCCGTTTCGCTGAGTAGGGGGATCGAGACTTTCTTGAGCGTCACGCGTTGTTTCTGCAGAGATTGAATAGCCTCGTGAAACGCAGTGTAAACGCATTCGGAAATCACATCGAAGAAGAACTCCTTGGGCGCGCCGAGTTTGAATTTACGGAACGATGAGGCGGGGGATTTTCGCGCGAGCCGAAGGCTCAAGTCTTTTTTGCCGCAAAAGAAAACCGGATCAAGGAGAAGGGCTGCATCCCCAGTGGAGCGGGTCAGGGAGCCGACGAAGTCGAGGTGCGGTGAAAGGGGCACAACTCCTTCAGAGGAGACTTGGCCGATGCCGGGTTTGAAGCCGACGATGCCGCACAGGGCGGCAGGGATGCGGATGGAGCCGCCGGTGTCCGTGCCGATGCTTCCATAGCAGAGGCCGGCGGCTACGGCCGCTGCGGAGCCACCGCTGGAGCCGCCGGGAATCCGGGCCAGGTCCCAGGGATTGCGCGTGGGGCCGTAGTGAGGGTTGTTCGTGGTGACGCCGTAGGCGAATTCGTGGAGGTTGGTTTTGCCCAAGAGGATCGCACCGGCCTCGCGAAGCTTGTCCCAGACCACTGCATCATGCTGCGGAATAAAATCTTTCAGGATCTTCGAGCCAGCGGTGGTGCGGATGCCTTTGGTGTAGATGTTGTCCTTCAGGGAGATAGGGATGCCGTGGAGGGGGCCGCGGTCGCGGTGGCCTTTACGGCCGCGCGGGGCGAAGAGCTCGGCTTCGGCTTTTCTGGCTTGAGCGCGGGCGAGTTCGGAGGTGACGGTGATGTAGGCGTTGAGTTTCGGATTCAGTTGCTCGATTCTCGCGAGGATGAGTTTGGTTAGCTCGACCGGGGAGAGCTCGCGCTTGCGATAGAGGCGGGCGACTTCTTCGGTGGAGGCGAAGGCTAGGTCGGTGTCGGTCATTTGGCGCAAACGAAAAGAATCTAACACAGAGCACACAGAGGAGGCACAGAGGACACGGAGAAGAAGAGGCTAGAAGATTTTTTCCTGGTGGCGGAGGTTTCCGAAGGTGCCGATGTTGGCGATGATGAAGGCGACGCGGAACTGATTGTCGGTGCGCACCTGGCCGAGTTCGATGCGGCGGTATTCGACGGCGATGCCGCAGCACTTGCCGTTGTAGCTGATTTGCACGAGTTGATTTTGCAGCGCGCTGCTGGTGATGTCGTAGCTGATGCCGGTAGTGACGTTGAAACCGCGGCGGGTTTCGCTGCCGTAGCCCATGAGCACGCGCACCTGATTGGACAGCGGCTGCAGGATGGGATCGGCTTGCAAACGAAAGTGGGCAATGGTAGCGAAGAATTCGCTATAGGGCTTGATCTTCACCAGCGTGCCTATGACCGTGACTTTATGGAGCTGGGGATCATATTCGAGCAAATGCTCGGTATCAAAGAGGCCGCCAGGGGTGATCTTGAAGTCGCTGACGATGGGCGAAGAGTTGCGCGGTCCGAGAGCGAAGGCGAATGGGGAGACCGAGTCGAGAGGTTCGAAGACGTTGCGCTGGCCGTTGAGAATGGCTCCGCCGAACGTAGGATCGAAATAATGCTTTTGCACCAGGCTCCAGGAGAGTAGCTCTTGCGGTTGGTCATCGCCGGATTTCATCCAGAGGCGTTGCGTGACGCCATATTCGACCTCATTGGTGTCGGTGCGGGTAGCGTCAGCGTCAAAGCGGATGAATTGCAGGAAATTGTCAATGCCGGTGACATCGCGATAGGTGAGGTGCGGCTCGATGGTGTGCTTATAGCGCTTGCGCGGTTTGGTTTTGTCGGACGACACGGGACCGAAGAAACGCTCCAACGTCGGGAGGCGAAGATCAAAAGTGAATTCGCCGTCGTTGCGCACGAGGGATTGCGTGCTGACGGCACCGGCAGGAGTGAGGGACCCTCCGTAGTAGGTGGTGCGAAAAGCGGCGGTAGCCGTGGCGCTGAGCCACGGCCCGAAATGGAAGGGCAGCATCACACGCGGCGCAAACTCCGTGCGCGGGACAAAATTCGGAGTCTCGATCGGCAGATACATGGCGCTCGGAGAAAAACCGATGTCGTCGCGCTTGACGGCGCCGGCGAAAGCGTCAAACCCAAAATAGAAGGGCACCCGCCGCCAAGGTTGCTGCTCGACGGAGCCGAACCTGGCTTGCGGCGCATTGCGTAACAGCACGCTCAGTTGCGGGTTGGTATTGAGGAAACTCCTGTCATTCAGGTATGCGAGGTTGAAACTGAAGCCGTTGAAATTGTGGGTGAGAAAAATGGAGCTGCGAATGTCGGAATTGATGGCCTCGCCGAAAGTGTCAGAGAAAGCCAGACGGAAGGTAAGTGAGGAAAGCTCGTTGGCGTCGGCAATAAAGCGCCAGCTGTGCGGCAGCAGCGACTGCATGGAGAAGCGCTGCTCGTGGCCACCCTGACGCTCTCGGTCGATCACGCCGAAATAGTTGTAGCGGAGGCTGGTGTTCTCCCAAGGCGTGGCGCGGAACTGGGCGCGTTCCTCGGAGCCGCGCCTGCTGAGGAGCTCCGCGCCGAGGGTAGTGTCCATCCAGTTTGCCGGGGCCCAATAAAGTTCATCGCCGAAGACGAAGCCCTTACTGGAGCTGTTTCCCGCGACCGGCACGAGAAGGCCGGATTGGCGGATCTTGGAGCCGGCGGGCGCGGTGGCGTACGGCGTCCAGATGAGCGGGACATGAAACAAACGGAAATTCGCGTTGACCAGGGCCATCGTCTTGCCGAGGCGCACGTTTGCGCGCGGTGCGTAGAACTGCCATTTAGGTTGACGCGGGTCACAAACGGTGATCCACGCCTGGTGAATAATGTAAAAGTCGTTTCCAAACCGTTCCACCACGCGAGCTTCGAAATAGAGCGGATTATCAGTAACGAGGATAGTGGGATTCGGCTGACGCTCGATTTTTACCGTGCCGTGAACGTTGATGAACGTACCGCGGCCGGTGCCAACGTTATAGTGAGCTTCCTCGGCTTCGAGGTGCTGATTTTCGAAGTCGTATCGCACGTGGCCGCGGGCGAAAGCTTCCGTGGTCTCATCGTTGTACTCGATGTGATCGGCGCGCAGGCGCTGGCCGGCGTAAAGGATGTCGACGTTGTCGTCGGCGATGAAGAGACTGCCCTGGCGGCGCTGCGGGCCGTCCGCAGAGAGTTCGGCGACACCGCCTTTGGCAGTGGGCCGGTGGATTTGTTGCGCAGCGGCGAAAGTCACGCCGGCGAAAATGAGGGTGAAAGGAAGCAGCATTAAACGCAAAGGAGATCGGAGCGCGGAGGATTCCCGAGCATGAGAGTGGCGATTCACGCTGAAGATGCGGCCAATGGAGTAAGCCGAATAGCCTAGCATGGGCGTTCGGGGTTGTGTAGCGAGCGACGAAACCGTAGAGCGGATCCGCGCGTCTGTTTCAGCACGGGACCGGGTTGTTTCCACAAACAAATAATGCGCGTTGGAAAGCACCGGAGTATGATTCCGCGCCGCGCGATGAGGGAGAGAATCATGAAGCGAGTGTCGTTTGCTTTGAAGTTGGCAGCAGTCGCGGGGTTGTTTGGCGGATCGCTTATTGCTGGAGCAGAGCCTCGACCTGCAGACCAGCCGAATCCCGCCGACAAATTTAAGAACCTGGAACTGCGCGAGATCGGTCCTGCGGTGATGGGCGGGCGCATCGATGACTTTGCGGTCGTGGAGAGCAATCCAAGCATTGTTTTTGTTGGCGTAGCTTCCGGCGGTGTGTGGAAGACCACCAACAATGGCACCACGTGGACGCCGGTGTTCGACAAAGAGGCGGTGTCGACGATTGGCGACATCGCGATCGCGCCGTCCGACCCATCGGTAGTGTGGGTCGGATCCGGCGAGCCGAACAACCGGCAGAGTTCGTCGTGGGGCGACGGCGCGTACAAGTCGCTCGACGGTGGCAAGACCTGGCAGAACATGGGGCTGCGCGCGACGCATCACATCGGGCGCATTGTGATCCACCCGCGAAATCCGGATGTGGTGTACGTCGCGGCACAGGGACATCTGTGGGGGCCGAATGCGGAGCGCGGCGTGTACAAGACGACGGACGGCGGAAAGACTTGGTCGCGGGCCTTGAAGATAAATGACGACACCGGCGTGAGCGATATCGCCATGGACCCGCAGAGCCCGGACATTCTTTACGCCGCGGCGTATGAGCGCCGGCGCACGCCTTTCGGGTTCAACGGCGGCGGCCCGGACAGCGGGATATACAAAACGACTGACGGCGGCGCGACGTGGAAGAAACTGACGAAGGGCTTGCCGTACGAGAACGGCGGCGACACCGGGCGTATCGGCCTGGACATCTACCGCAAGGACCCGAACATCGTCTACGCGGTGGTGCAACACGAGAAGGGTGGAACATTCCGCAGCGAAGACAAGGGTGAGACTTGGAAGAAAATGGGCGACACGAATCCACGGCCCTCGTACTACAGCCAGATTCGCATCGATCCCAATAATGATTTGCGCATCTGGGAACTGGGCGCGCAGATGTTTTACTCCGAGGACGGCGGGAAGAAATTCGCGACGGATCGCGTGCGGGGCATTCACGGCGATTTTCATGCGATGTGGATCGACCCGGCGGATTCGAATCACATGCTCGCGGGCAGCGACGGCGGAATCCACTGGAGCTACGATGCCGGGCGCACGTGGGACTTCGTCAACACCATCGCCATCGGCCAGTTTTATGAGATTGCCCTCGACAACGAGAAGCCCTATCACATCTGCGGCGGACTGCAGGACAACGGGAGCTGGTGCGGGCCGAGCCAGTCTCTGACGCGCGACGGCATCACCAATGAAGATTGGTTTGTGATCCATGGGGGCGACGGATTTTACGCGGCAATCGATCCCGTCGAGCCATGGATCGTGTATACGGAATCGCAAGACGGTAACATTGACCGGCGCGATTTGCGAACCGCGCAGCAGCGCTCGATAACGCCGGAAGCGAAATACGGCGAGCCACATTACCGCTTCCAGTGGAATTCGCCGGTGGCGGTTTCCGCGCACAATCACACAACGATCTACTACGGCGGAAATTATTTGTTCAAATCCACGGACCGCGGTGATACCTGGACGCGGCTCGGCGGGGACTTGACCGCCGGCGTGGACCGCAACAAGCTGCAAATCTTTGGGAAGACACCGGACAAGAACGCGCTGTCGCGGCACGACGGCGTGCAGGAATATCCCACCATCACAACGCTCAGCGAATCGCCTTTGACGCCAAATGTGCTGTGGGTCGGCACAGATGATGGGAACCTGCACGTGACCCGCGACGGGGGAAAGACCTGGCAGAATGTGGCTTCGCGCGTCCCGGCTGTGCCCAAGGGCACGTACGTCAGCCGCGTGGTGGCGTCGAAAACTGGAGAGGGGGCGGCATTCGCAACGTTCGATGGACATCGCAACGACGACTACGGAGTCTACATTTTCGTGACGAATGATTATGGCGAGAACTGGAAAGCGATTCGCAACGGCATGCCAGATTCCGCGGGAAGCGTGCACGTGGTTCGCGAGCACCCACGGAATCAAAACCTGCTGTTTGCCGGAATGGAGTTCGGACTGTGGGTCTCCTGGGATCGCGGCGCGAACTGGACGGCGCTGAAAAACAATTTTCCAACGGTGCCGGTGGACGATATTCAAATACAAGCGCGCGAAAACGATCTGGTGCTAGCCACGCACGGGCGCTCGATATGGATTTTTGACGACATCACGCCAATCGAAAAGATGGACGCCAGCGTGTTGAACGGTGATCTGACGTTCTTTCCGCCACACGCGGCTACCATTTTCAACATCAGGATGCGGCGCTGGAGCGGAGGGCAGAAATTTTTTACTGCGAAAAATCCGCCTTACGGCGCCCTTCTGAACTATTACTTGAAGGAAGCCGTGCCTCCCGAGCCGCCGAAGACCGAGCAAAAGACCGACAAGGACGATAAGGACAAGACTCCGGCAGCAAAAACTGAGGAAAAGGGGAAAGGGACCACGGAGGAAAAAGGGAAATCCCCCGTGGAGCCAAGGAAAGAGGGAAAGGTCAAGATCACCGTTACCGACAAGGATGGAAAGGTGCTGCGGGAGTTTGACGGGCCGGGTGCTATCGGCGTGAATCGTGCGAATTGGGACCTGCGTTATAACCCTGCCGCCGAGCCCACGCCGGAACAGATGGAGGCTATCAATGCCGGTTACGGGCAAGGTCCACGCGGCCCGCTGGTAGAACCCGGAACGTACACGGTGAAAATCAAGGCTGGAGCGAGGGAAGCAACGCAGGAAGTAGTGGTCGAGGATGACCCGCACATGCGGCTTTCCCCGGAGGATCGCACGGCGCGACGTGCAGCCATGGATCAGTTGTACGCCATGGAAAAGAGCGCGGCCAAAGACCGCAAGACGATCCAGGGACTGAAGGACGCGTTGAGCGCGGCGCGCGCGCAATGGAAGGCGGATGCCGGCAAGCCCGACGTAGCAAAAATCCCGGAAGACATACAAAAGGCGGCGGAAGAGCTGCAAAAGAAGGTGGACAAAGTTGCGGAGAAATACATCCGCGAACGTGAAGGGCTCGGCAATGCGGGCCCGCCATTTGAATGGAAGCCCGAGCCTTTGCCCAACCAGGTGCAGAGTCTCTTGCAGGATCTGGATGGATTCGCGGCGGCTCCCGGTGGGCAACAGAAAGAGAAACTCGCAGAACTAGGGCCGCTCGTCAGCGACGCTTCCGCGCAGGTCAAGAAGTTGGTCGACGAGGATCTGCCGGCTCTGAACAAGAAGATGAATGACGCGGGGATCCCGCATATCGTGGCAAAGCCGGCAAGCCAGCGGCGCGATGACGGAGCTCGCGAGGAGCCGGACCGGTAGGCTGGTCGCTTGCCGCAGTAGATTTCATAAGCTCGATAAACGACGGAGCGAGAGGGTCGCTCCACTTTTCTTTTCAGGATTTCGTGGGAGTCGGCGCGGGCAGGGCAGCGGGCGGAAGCGTCGCGTTGGCCTTGAGTTGCGCCGCGCGATACCAATCGAAGGTGCGCCGCAAGCCCTCTTCAAACGCAACGGACGGCTCGTAACCGAGAAATTCGCGGGCCTGCGAGATGTCCGCCTGCGAGTCACGAATATCGCCGTCGCGCGGCGGTTCATATTTCATCTCGAGGCTCTTGCCGGAGATCTTGTTTAGCAGCGCCACGGTCTGATTCAACGAGAAGCGGCCGCCTACACCGACGTTGAATACTTTGCCGGAAACATTGGGAGCTTCACAGGCCAGTAGATTGGCTTGCACGGCGTTATCCACATAAGTGAAATCGCGCGTTTGCTCGCCGTCGCCGAAAATCACAGGCTGCGTATCTTCCAGGAAGGCAGTGCAAAATTTAGCCAGCACGCCGGAATACGGCGAACTGGGATCCTGGCGAGGGCCAAAAATATTGAAATAGCGCAGCGACACGTTCTCGAGCCCATAGCACCGGCCGAAAGTTTGCGCGTACAACTCTCCGACATATTTTGTGACACCGTACGGCGAGATGGGCTGCGGGTCCATCTTTTCGATCTTGGGCAGCGTGGGCGTTTCTCCGTATGCGGAAGAGGATGCTGCGAAGACGATACGCTTCACTTTGGCGTCGCGCGCGGCCACCAAAACGTTCAACGTGCCGTCGATGTTGATCCGGTTCGTCTCAATGGGATCCTTGACCGATCTGGGAACCGAAGTGCGCGCCGCCAGGTGCAGCACGTATTCGGCTTCGTGCATGGCTTTACGAACCACTTCGATGTCGGTAATGCTGCCCTTGATCAAAGTAATTTTGTTGCGGATTTCCGCGAGGTTCTCTTCCTTACCTGAGGAAAGGTCGTCCAGCACCACCACGCCGTGGCCGCGGCGCACCAGTTCGTCCACCGTATTCGACCCGATAAAACCGGCGCCACCTGTAACGACGAAGCGCATCCAGGGAATCCTCCTGCAAGGTCGCGGCAGAAGGTGGCTGCCGCGGAGAGCAAAGCGCGCTTGGGAAAGACGAGCGCATCGCGTTTTGATACTCTCAAAATTCGCTCACATCCGCCGATTGTTCGGCGCTCGCTTTGCGCGCAAAATGTATTGTACGACGGAAGGCAGCGAGGCAACGGATTGTTTCAGACCGGGTTCACACAAATAGCATGACCAAGCCCTCCGCAACGATCGCGATACTGTCCGCGCTGGCCTGCGCCGCGGGAGCGTATTACTGGGCCCATGGGCTCGGCGTCTTCGGCCGAGTGTCGAAGGCTGCGCAGCCTGCCCTGGCTGCTCCCATGGCAAGGGGCAAAGCGGCGGAAGCGCCCGCTCTTTCAAAAACGACCGAGCCCGGCATTTCTGTCGCAACCGCAGACGCCAGCATGCCTTTGCGCCCCGGTGAAGTGCTGGAGTTTTCCGCCGACGTGGCCAACCTCAGCAACGTCGCTAATCTGCGTCTGCAAATTGTCGATCGCCGCGACTTCTTCGGGAAGAATGCCTGGCACCTGCAAGCGTTCGCGCGCACGGAGAATCCTCTGCGCATGGTATTCGAACTTGACGATCAGTTTGATTCCTACAGCGATGCAGCCACTCTCTCGAGCCTGCAATATGAAATGCATTTAAACGAGCGCGGAGAGAAACAGGAGTCCATCCAGCGCATGACGACCACCAGCACGGAGCGCGCGGCGGCAAACGCGACGCAGACTCGCGTTGTACCGGGAACCCGCGATCCCCTGGGCCTGATGCAGTATTTGCGCACGGTCGATTGGACGAAGACCCACGAAGTGCGCGGCCCGGTTTACGACGGCCACAAATTGTACGACGTTAGAGCGAGGCTTGACGGCCCGGCGCAGAATATTACCGTGCCGGCAGGCAGCTTCTCCGCTTCCAAGATCGAAATTCGCGTGTTCGACGCAGGAGCGGAATTGCAGGACGCCCATTTCGCGCTGTATCTAGCGAGCAACGCTGCGCGAACCCCAATACTACTAGCGGCGGTAATGCCGTTCGCGACCGCGCGGGTGGCCTTGGTGAAAATAAAGTAGAAGTAAACCTGGAAACATAGTCGCAGTTACTTCTGCAACGCGAGCTGCTCGATGAGCGAGCAAGCGATGTGCCCGACAGTGATGTGCGCCTCCTGAATGCGCTGGGGATCGCGAGAGGGAACGTTCAGCAGCAGGTCTACCTTGCTCGCCAACGCGCCGCCCGATTCACCCGTAAGCGCCACGAGAAAAGCGTGCCGCTCGCGCCCTGCTTCGATGCCTCGCAACATGTTTGCGCTCTCGCCGCTGGTGGAGAGAGCGACCAGTACATCCTGCGCCGAAACAAGCGATTCGATCTGACGCGCGAAAATCTGCTCGAACCCATAATCGTTTCCCGCCGCTGTCAGCACCGATGGATTGGTGGTCAACGCCAACGCCGCTAGCCCGCGCCGGTCGTCGCGCAGTTTCACCACCAGCTCGGCCGCGAGGTGCAACGCATCGGCGGCGCTGCCACCGTTGCCAAAAAACACGACTTTGCCGCCGCCGCGCAAAGCGACGGCGCATTTTTGGGAGAATTGCAGAATGTTTCGGATCAACACGTCGGAGAAAGCCTGCTTGACGCGAGCGCTTTCCTCCAGCTGGCGGCGAATTTCTTCGGCAGACGGGGTCATGTGCGGCTAACAGAGCACGATTTTGTCGCGGTGACGCGCCACGCGACGCGTGGCGTTGCGGGTGTCCACAACCAGCTTGGCGGCATCGACAATCGCGGAGTAATCGTAGCTGGAATGATCCGTGGCCACAATCACCGCGTCATAGCTGCCAATCGTCTGCGGATTCAACTGCACGGATTTCATATTCTCGTAATTGTAATGCCGCATTTTGTGGAGCTGCGGGAAATACGGATCGTTGTAATCGAGCTGTGCGCCACGTTGTTGCAACAGCTGCATGATCTTGAGCGTCGGCGACTCGCGCAAATCGTCCACGTCCTTCTTGTACGCCACGCCCAGAATCAAAATCCTCGCACCCTTCAAGCTTTTCTTGTGATTGTTCAGCGCCGCGGCAATCGCGTCAACGACGTGATACGGCATGGCCGTATTGACTTCACCGGCAAGCTCGATGAAGCGCGTCGAAAAGTCATACTCGCGCGCCTTCCAGGAAAGATAATACGGATCCACCGGAATGCAGTGGCCGCCAAGTCCCGGCCCAGGATAGAAAGGCATGAACCCGAACGGTTTCGTCGCCGCGGCGTCAATCACTTCCCAGATATCGATACCCATACGCAGGCTGAGCATCTTCAGCTCGTTCACCATGGCGATGTTCACACAGCGGAAAATATTT
>WNFA01007454.1_pt1 | contig 11787 bp, 9 predicted proteins | sample 5400481 | NCBI WGS metagenome assembly WNFA01 (sample SAMN13153340, study PRJNA577476) | soil metagenome | isolation source: 120 cm saprolite under Douglas fir tree site 2 hole 1 replicate 2 | place: USA:California | collected 2015-04-18
TCGAACTCAACGTTCGTTGTGAGGGTCCAAATTTAGTGCGAACTAAGGGCGAGGTCTGTACTCAATTGCGGATTGCCGGATTGGGTTCTCTTTGTGCGTCAACCGTTTCATGTGATAGCTTTCCCTTAAGGCTTGTCGCCACTTCACCTGATACAGAGCGGCACTGCGGCACTTGTACATCCTGTCTCCTCCGTAGGCAGGCAATATTTGCCTCGCATCTTCAAAAGGAAGACGAATCTGTGCATTATGAATACGACGTTTGCGAGCCCCCAAAGAGTGCCCAATCGAGGTATCTCGAGCAACTCAAAATGATGCTCGATCAAGTGAATTTGATGAAGAACGCCGTATCCTCATTTCAGGCAAATTATGCGCTGCTCTTGGAATTCCCTGAACTATTAACAGCCATTGAGGCCATTGAGAAAGCGCCCAATGATTTTGGAGTTTCGGATTTGAATGTTACGGAAGCTGTTATTGATCTTATTCACCGATACTCACAAGAGTGGGAACTATTTCCCTATCGATTGGGACCGACGTGAGTGTAGATGTCACTGATAGCCATCTTAATCTAGTGCATTTCATTATAGTATTGTAGAGAAAAGTAAATAATGTCTTCGACCTACAACGCCGAGAGGAGAAAGGCCATGCTCCAAGACACATATTCCAAAATCGATCCCCGTATACTTGGACAGCGTTTACAGGCTGCTCGCAAAAATGCCAACCTGACGCAGCAATCCGTTGCAGAGGTAACCGGACTGGCACGTACGACTATTGTTGCGATAGAAAAGGGAGAACGTCTTCCGAAGGAAGATGAACTACTGCAATTCAGCGATCTCTATCATCGTTCAGCCCATGAATTACTGCGTCAGCAAGTGCCATCTGAACCGCTCTCAACGAGATAAGGAAATCGAAAAGAAGCTCGAAGAGTTCCAGGATCTTTGTAATGATTACTTGCAGCTAGAGCAGATTCTTGAGTGTCCTCTGCCTCAAACGCAAATCCCTATTTATCCGCTCGAAGGAACATCTCCTGAACTTCTAGGCGAGGATGTAGCAGCAAGAGAGCGTAATCGCCTTGGATTGGGTGACGCTCCCATTCTCAATCTTCGTGAACTGCTTGAAGATGAGGGGCTGCGCATCTTTCAACTCAAGCTCCCATCGCGCATAAGTGGCTTTTTTGGATTTACCCAAACATTGGGCCCTTGCATTGCTCTCAACAGTGACCACCCGGCGGAGCGGCGTCAGTGGTCACTAGCACACGAATATGCTCATTTTCTCACACAGCGCCATCAACTTGATATCTCGGTACATCATAGCTACCAGCACGTGCCTGAAAGTGAGCGCTTTGCTGACGCATTCGCACGCGCATTCCTGATGCCTGCATCGAGTGTGAGCCGCCGCTTTCATGAAAAGAAACGGATGAGAGGAAATTTCCTTCCTGCTGATCTGTATCTCTTGGCCCACTTCTTCTTCGTCTCAGTTGAAGCCATGGCGCGTCGCTTAGAAAGTCTCCAACTCTTACGCCCGGGAGCCTATGACAGGATCATCGCAAACGGTTTTAGTCCAGACGAGGCCCGCTCGAGGCTGCGCCTTGATCCGCACCCCGCAAATACAGAAGAATTTCCGTGGCGTTATAAATATCTCGCAACGGAAGCACTTTCCAAGGGAGATATCACGGAAGATGAGTACGCGCACTTCTTACGCACTTCTGATTTGGCGAAGGCCCGCAATATGTACCGTAAGCTGCGCACCGAGTCTATCGTGGCACCATCTGGCGAGGACGCAGTAATAGATCGCTCTATATGGATAGAGGTGTTCTACTCAACCTTGGTGCTACTGGGCATATCATAGAGATCCTGAAAATTTTGCCTTATCAGTGCATAGTCTTGGATGACGAGTGCAAGTTGCCTATTTCCCTCTGGACGCATTCCCAAGAGGATGAGGAGCCATCCAGGCGCGAAGAAATTTCCATCACCTCCCTTATGAGCGCCGGTGTACTCGAAGTTGAACATTTTGAGCGAGAACGCTATGAGCAAGCGTTTGTGGCTTTCGCATTCCATGTTAGAGATGAGCAAGCCAGGCTGCTGACACTGGTTGAACAGCCTGGGGCAACGCTCGCAACCGACGATAAACGGTTACGAAAGGTTTTGTGTTGTCTTGCTCCTCATGTACCCGTGATGAGCACACTTGCTTGCTTGTACGCATGGCAGACGAATCTTCAACTACCAGATGCAGATTTGCGAGCTATTGTAAGGAATGTAGCGCACAAGGCTCAATTCACACCCTCTGAAGATGATCCCTTAGTTGCCTGGTGGCAGCAGCTCATAAGGTAGCTCATCTGTATTAGAACAGAAGGTTTTTAGCGCTTCGAGAGGAGGACATGTCTGCTTCAAATGTGGAAGGCAGACTGGTTGCCCCTGTTGCATCATTACCAATACGTACTAACAAAGTATGTAAATTAACTCTAGTTTTGATAAACTCGTTATATTCATCGAGAGATTTATTCAAAGTAGCGAATTGAAAAGTAGACAAGGGTATGTTAGATAAAACTTCGGCAGCTTTGGTAATTGAGCCTGCTACCTGGATATGGTCAAAATGGCTTAAACTACGGGATCAATCACAATTCAAGTATCGTCATTTTACTCATTATGAGTTTATAGAGGATGAGTGCCCAACTGAAGTACCGCCAACTGGCTTCGGTACTCACCAGAAGCGGTGACATGCGTCCTCATGATACTAAAACCCGTTCAGGAAACCTCGTAGAGATATTGGCCTGCGAATTCGCAAAAAAGCTAGGATATGATATTCCTATCCTTCGTTTGCAGTATAACCCTAACCCAGAGCAAAGTATGAAAGGCGACGATATCCTGGGTTTTCAATTCTCTGAAAGTGGCGGTGGGCGAGATGCATTCTTGGTAGGCGAGGGAAAGTTCCGGGGTCAATTTAACAGGAGAGCAGTTATAGAGGCATATGAGGGTCTCACAAGAAAGACTCGTTCATATCCCGTCTCTACAGAGTTCACCGCCACGATTCTCACATTACGGGGGCAACAATCTACAGCCGTAAAGATCAGACAATTAAGCAGGAAGCTCGCGTCACAAGATAAAAGTGTTGATCGCGTAAACTTGCTATTTCTCGGCACTGTTGGACAGCCACAAAATCCATTTGAGTATCTCGAAGAGTGTGGAAGCGATCTGTTGCCTGGGCTAATGGCTGTGAACATCGTCTTTAAAAATACCTTCCAAAATTGGATCAATGAAGTGTATTCAAAGGAGTATTGGGATTGAATACTCCGCAAGAGAATGATTTCGGTGAAGTTTCCGAACATATGACCGGTCCTCGCTATATAGACCTGTATGCTAAAGTACATGCCTTTGATATTCATGAGTCCAGGGGAACTCCCGACGAGCTACGTCCTCGAATAAGTCGGCTCAGTCTTACAAGAGCTCACGACCTGGCTTATGAGCGTATCGTGTTAGCCTTAAAGTATTTTGAAGAAGGGTATGCGAATGAGGAAACGGACAAAGAACTACAGCATGCCGCGCAACTATTAGAAAAGCTCTATCTCAATAGATCAGTGGATGATCCTCATAGAACAAAAGAACTCCACACCGCTGCACTCTCATATTATCTTGCTGGACACTATGCCCGTGCTTTCGTATTAATGCGAGGGGTAACCGAATCGACTGATAGCTCAACAAACCTGATGAGATTACTCTTTCTGCGCGAGCTGTCTCAAGTCAAAAGCCTAACATTGCTTGTATTAAGTCAAAACAACTGTATCGATAAACTGTTAGCGAATTCAGTCTGGGAAGGTGAGATCGATGAAATTGAGTCAGTTAACTATGCTTTAGAAGGCACTATAAATCGTGTTTATCTCTTCTTTTATGAGTATGCTCGTACTGGCAAAGAAAATTTAATCGAACAGGCTATCGCTTATTCGCATGTGGGCCGCCGACTGAGCATTGAACAGCGACTTCCTGATTGGTGGTGGGTATTCCAATGTACCACAGCACTACTACGTGAATACCACAGAAGCTCGCTTTGGGCCTGTTTACGTCCGCTCATGGATGGTGACGTATCAGACTTTGTTAAGCGTTATATACAAGCAGCCTTTATGAGGCATCCTCTACCCATTCTTGAGCTATGGAGAACTCAGTCACACGTAGTAGAAAATATTAAAGATGGCAAAAGCTATTGTTTGAAAATGCCGACCAGTGCCGGGAAGACACGTATTGCCGAGCTAGCAATACTGAAGTTTTTAGTGGATACCCAGGCAACGCCAGAGAAAAAATGTCTTTATATAGCTCCTTATAGATCATTAGCAGTAGAGTTAGAGGAAAGCCTGAGGCGTAGTTTCGAACCAATTGAGATAGGCGTTTCCCAACTGTATGGAAGCTATGACTTGAACCCCGCCGAATCCTGGTTAGTTGACAAGTCAAAAATCCTCATCGCCACTCCTGAAAAGATAGATGCGTTCCTCCGCTACAAGAGCGATTTGGTACAACAAATCGGCCTGATCATTGTAGATGAAGGACACATTATCGATCCGGGCGAGCGCGGCTTACGCTATGAGTTATTTCTGCATCGTTATATCAGGCGCTACGAACGTAATGGCGTTCGTTTTTTGTTCATATCAGCGGTGATGCCTAATGTCGAGCAATTTGCTCAGTGGATCACTGGACGTGATACCGATGCCGTACTAGCGTCAGATTGGCGAGCATCTCAATTGCTGCTGGGAACCTTGCGCTGGGATGGGCAAAGCGGTCGGGTTAATTACAGGTATCGCGATCAGGAAAAAGTTGATCAAAGCTTCTTCATCTCAAATTATTTTACCAGATTTGATCCACAAAAACTAAAGGCCGCGGGATGTAATCGCCGCCTTTACCCTGGCAGCAATGCAACCAGGGGTGTTTTGACTGCTTTGGCGGCTATCCAGGCAACAAGTGAGGGATCTACATTAGTCTTTACTCCTCAGAAAGATCATCTGGCATCTATCGCAAAGTCAATTATCGAAGTAGTGGAACTACAAGAGCAAATTAATCGGCACTTCGGACAGGTTCGAGAAGTACTACCAAGGTGCGTAGATGATGCTGAAAAAGCCCACAAATTAAGTCGTTGCATTCGCTATGCCGAAGAAACTACCGGGGCTGATTCCATAGTCGTCAAGTCGCTAAAGTGCGGTTTCGTCTTGCATAGTGGAAATGTACCCAAAGCGTTGCGCGTCCATCTGGAAGAATTAATCCGAGAGGGCATACTTCAGCTCGTCGTTGCAAATACTACGCTTGCCCAGGGCGTAAATTTACCAGTGAGAACAATAATCATACACAGCTTATATAATAAAGGAGAAAAATTAAGACCTAGAGATTTCTGGAATCTTTGTGGCCGTGCTGGAAGAGCTATGCATGAAACAGAGGGCCATGTTTACCTTATCGCAGATGTCTCAAGATCAGAAGATGAGTACGATGATGCAAATAGCCTGCTCGACTTTTATGTTAATAAGCAAAAACAAACAGAAAAGATTATTAGTTCGATTCGGCAGCTCTTGGAAGATATAGTGAGATCATGGCAGAGGTTCTTCCCGCAGTTTGGCTCACGAGATATTGCAGAGCTATGCCAGATACTTGCAAATGATGAAGAAAGAAACTGGTTGAGCCCTGAACTTCAAAGAAAGCTGAGGATTTTGGACGCATCACTACTTGCATTGATACAAGAGCAAGATCTGGATATTGCTGATGCAGAAACTGACTATACGGGCGTTATTGCGGCGTTGTTCAAGGATTCGATGCTTTATATCCAATTGAACAGCGACGTTGGAACTTTCATATCAAGTACAGAGGCCAGTAGTTTGATTGTACAACGCGTACAACATATCTCACGCGTGTGCAAAACAAAGCAGCGCCGACAATGCTACTACAGTATGGCTCTGTCTATTGAGGGCTGTATAACCATCGAAAAGTTGAAAAAAAGCCTGGCTAAATATCTTAAATGCTCCGAAAACTTTATGGACTGGTCTGACGAAGTGAGAGCAAGGTACATTGTAAAGTTGTCTGCCGAGTTTCTTATGAGAGTCGATGATATACGGCTTTCGAGTGATAATAAGGAACCTCCCGATTGCTGGCCCCTGATATTGGAACAATGGCTGATGGGAAAAGATGCTTCAGAAATCGCAAAGAATACGAAGATAGCCGATGATTGGCGCGCTCCTATGAAGATTAGCGCTGTAATTGATGATTTATGCGATTATCGCTTACCCTGGGGATTAAATGCAATATCCATGTTCTGGAAAACATCAGGCACGCTTACAGAAGACCCAGATGAAATGGCTTTTACCCCTCCAGACATCGTTAACTACTTCGGTTCAATGTTGAGATATGGAGTTCATGATCCGGTTGCAACTGTTGCTCTAGCATTGGGCATAGATGACAGAAAAGCAGCATTACAGTTATCTACGCTCTATCATGGAGCTATGGACCCTACTAGCATACTTATTTGGCTAGAAGGACTCGATCAGGATACAGCAATGCTCGCGACTGAGAGTTCGATGCTACAAGACTTGTTAAGCGATTTCATTCTTTCAATGCGACGAAGAAAACAGTTCATATTTCCAGGGTTTGGAACCTCAGCAATCAAGACGTTGGAAGCACTGCCTCATATTCAGGAAACCGATGTGGCAGAAAACATGGTGCTCATCAGTGCAGTTGAAAATAAAGAGGTTCATCTCTATACACCGGCACCAGATGCTGTCTATATAAATGTAATCATATTGCAGAATGATGACTTGCTGAATAACCTGAAACGTGGAACAGCCTCAGTGATTATTAAGAGCGTTAATCAAAACGACAATCATCTGCTCCTGACTTTGTTTATAGGCTAGAGGTTCTCTAAAGGTATGCTGTACAGAGACAATAATGTCCTGTACCACACAATAATATTCGGTACTACATGAATATTTACAGCAGTAAGCGACTCAGCGTGGCCTCCCGACATCCCCCCCGTTTTCCTCTTGAGCAAAAGAGGCGGGAGCATATCCAAGAAGCTTGGGTGAAGGAAACAGTTTTGAACGACGGGGTGGCGGGTCCTGAACAGAGAGGGGTACTCGCTATTGGAAGAGATGTCTGTTATACCACCCATTTTGGGACACCCCTTGTTCGATGGAGTATTTTTACGTTTTATTTGGTAATAGAAAATATTTACCGGATAAGAAAGGTTAATAACGATGCAAATACAATCCGAGAGCCATTTAGAGAATGAAATCTATATGAAAATCTGGCAAGCAGATCAAGAGTATCTGAGAACGAGGTGGACAGTCACAACTTTTTTTATGAGTGTGAGCTTTGCCATTTTTGGGTTCTCGTTCCAGGCTAAGTTAGCCCCAATAGACTCTCTAACTCTTCACATCGCTGGTTTAATGATCTATTGGTTTGCCATTGTCATGCATTTGCACTTTTTGCAATATTCGAAATTTCTACGTTCCTACTTACTCGACATGGAAAAGTCAGGGCGCACCTCACTAGATATTCAAGGAAAAACTGGATTAGAAATCCCTCCGAATACAAGTAAGTGGATCTCGACTATGCATCTGTAAAATACGGTAAGAAACTCAGCAAGAATCCGGTTTAAAATGCAGCATCACTGAAGTATACTCTACAGTATCAAAAACACTGTGGAGGCAGAGAGGATGCTACGTTATATGGAACGATCAACGATTTACTACCTGAAACAGAAAGGCTGGACGAATGTCCAGATCGCGGAATTTACTGGTCACCACCGGGACACGATTGCGCGTGTGCTGCGAGAAGACGTAGATACACAACCGAAAACACGCACTCGCAGCAGTGCGGTGGCGGTGTTTGATGCCCAGATTGCGGAGTGGCTCGACAAGAATGTGCTAGTCAGCCGCATGCTTGAGCTAGCGCGAGCGGATGTGGAGCATCCCTACACGGGTGGGGAAACCGCGTTCTACGATTATATACGCAAGGTGCGCCGAGCGCGTAAGCAGACGCCACGTGATCTCGCGCTACGTTTTGAGGGTGTGCCAGGCGAATTCTTGCAAATCGATTGGGGCGAAGTGCGTGACATGGCGTTCACCAAACCTGAATTGGAGGGGCAAACGCGCTACTTTTTTGCCGCACGGCTCAAATACAGTCGCTTCATGTTGGTGAGTTTTCACACCGATATGCGGGAAGAAACGCTCTTGCGGTGCCTGATTGCCTGTTTTACCACGATTGGTGGTGTGCCGTGGGTGGTGGTCACGGATAATATGAAAACGGCGGTGTTGGGTCGAAACGCGCAGCACGAGCCGGTCTGGAATCCGGCCTACCAGAAGCTCGCCGTGGAGTTCAAATTTCATCCAGAGGCGTGTGCTCCTGCTTCTGGGAACCAGAAAGGAGCGGTTGAGAACCTGGTCAAATTCGTCAAGGGAAACTTCATCGCGGGACGCACCTTTTATGATGACGCGGATCTAGCAGAGCAATGTACGGAGTGGTTGAGCCACGTCAACACAGAACGACCCTCGGATGCCACCGGCCAGGAGCCCGTTGTGAGGCTTGTAGAAGAGCAAGCCACCTTCAGTGCGCTCCCCGTCACGGCACAGGACTACGGCTTCTTTGATTGTGTGGTGGTGAGCCGCGAGGGATTGGTAGCCATCGAAACTAATCGCTATTCGGTGCCAGCGCATCTGATCGGTCGTGCCTTAACGGCGCGCATTCACGCCACGCGCATCGAACTGTTCAGCGATCACGAACTAGTGGCAACGCATGTGAGATCGCGCGAACAGTATGCGCGCATCATCACTCCGTCCCATTTCGAGGCGGCCTTCAGTACCAAGCCACGCGGCCGGGTGATGGTCTACCGTGACTGGTTGTGCGACCTCGCGCCCGCGGTGTCGAGCTATGTGCGAGCACTCTGTCACAAGCGCAGAGCTGACATGAAAGAGCAGCTGCTTGCGCTGTATGACCTGGCGCAGGAGAGCGGCCGCGCCGATTTTGTGGCGGCGCTGGAATTGGCAGCGGAACAGCAGATGTACGGCGCAGAATACGTGCGAGCCATTCTCGCGCCGCCAGCTCCCCCTACGCCTGATGAGGCAGTGGAAGTCCGTGTGAGTCAGTTGCTCTCCTGTGTGCCAACGCAACAGGAAGTGGAGCGTGACCTGGCACAGTATGAGCGCTATGTGGCCAATCGCGATCGTGTGCTGGATCCAGTGCTCGTGGGCAGAGGAGAGGAGGTATGACAGAGACGCTTGACCACAAACTGGCCACCCTCAAACTCGGACGCATGCGGCAGGTCTATACCAGTTGGATTGAGCAGGCCGCTCAGACCGAGATGGGCTATGGTGAATTCCTGGAGCACCTGGTCACCGAAGAGGTGCTGGCGCGGCAGGAGAACCAGTTGCGCCGCAAGATGCAAACCGCCGGGTTTCCGTATGCAGCCACCATTGACCAGTTCGATTTTACGCTGCGCCCCGAACTCAAACGCACGGTCATGCTGCGTTTCTTTGACAGCAGTTTCATTGCCACGGCTTCCTCGCTCTTGCTCATCGGAGCAAGCGGATTAGGGAAAACGCACCTGGCGGTGGCTTTAGGCACCAAAATGGTGCAGTTGGGCTACACGGTGCGCTTTGTGATGACGCAACACATAGCCAACGCCGTCTTAATCGCCACCACACGCAGCGAGATCACACGCCTGATCGAGCCCCTCGTCAAGTGTGACCTGCTGATCTTGGATGAGTTCGGCTATTTGAGCATGGAACCGCAGGTCGGGCCAGTGTTGTATGAGATCATCAGTGGACGCTACCAGAAAGGGGCGACCGTTATCACCTCGAACAAAAGTCTGGCGAGTTGGGGAGAACTCGTGGGGGATACGGCTTTGATGATGGCGATCATTGATCGCTTGTTACATCATGGGGAGGTGTTTTACTTCCGAGGTTCTTCGTACCGCATGCGTGGCAAAGAACCAGTCACTTTGAATGCGAAAGGAGAAGGCTTCCTGTCAGCAGAGAAGGTCTAACCAGGCTTTCTCACAACCATGCGACGATACAATCTCTAGTGTAGGAGTGCTTGATGTCATTTTCATCAAAACCTGATGCCGTATTTTAAGCCGCAGTTCTGCCTACTTGACAACCGTATTTTACAGCATCTGTTCTTCTACTTCGGTGCGCTCTATACGGTTGGGGTAGTCCTACTTTGGCTTCTAAGTTTGTAGGGTAGGGGTCAAGTACATCATCTCAGATACCTCCGTTTTCCAGCCACTCCGCTCCCTACAAATTTTGAGTTTAAAGGCCCATGGACGAGTGTTTGCTTGCGATCGAGATCTGATGAGATTATTCAGCATAGTCTGCATCAATCTCCGCAGCAACAGTTATGAGCTCATCTAGTTTCTTCGAGATGAAAAAGGCAAATATATGCGCTGTTTTTTCGTTTATATTAGGTGTTTCACCTTTTTCTATATGCTGGAAATATGCTTCTAACTCCGCCATTGGATAGGCAAGTAAGTTATAAAGATCTTCTATAATATCATATGTCCCAAGCTCGCTTCCCCTTCTCTCCAGAGCCGTTTGAAAGTCCTCCAATGCTTTTTTAATCACGTGTAAGTTCACTGCGGCAAATTGGGCATTTTCTCGATTGGGGATATGTAGAAAAACCTTTTCCATGTGATACCCCAAGCTTGATGGAAAGCTGTCCACTAATTTCTCCTCTTTAAACTGATTTTTATGAGCGATGACTGCTTGTTCCAATTTTTCTATCATCGAGTTGAGTATGAGAGAAATATCCCTGTTTTGGTCAGCCAGGAGATCCGGTATCGAGATCCGATTAAATTTATATGCTCCTGTTTCATCACTTGTAAATAATTGAAATCCCTCGTAACTGAGAGAAATACGTGAGATACCATGATAGGAGTTTGGAGCTTTTTTACCTTTTTTCGTTCTATCTCTTTTCGTTGGATGGCCAATACTATCATTTCTTATTTCCCGAATCTCCTCAAGCCTCGGATACTTGCTTCTAATACCCTTCATGTCTAATGATTCGCCCAAATGGAAAACAGCATCTTGCTGTAAGACAAGCGATTGAAGTAATCCGTAGACTGCCAGGTAAAGAGAGCCTTTATCAGAACCCATCTTCTGTGCAGTGTATGCCGCAATAGCTATCTCTGTATCGCCGATAATATCTAAGCAGCTACAGAGCTGCTGCCACAAGCCTTTCTGTTTGATAAGTGAGTATTGTGTACGCGGTTCATTGATAAGATCACGAATTCTTCCTTCCTGTTTCCCAATGGAGTTATCTGTCAAGTGTGCTACCACTGTCATTATCCTTATGAAGAACTCTTCCCTTTTTGTGCAGCTACTCGTGTTCACTCACTTGGGAAGTCTGTTTACTCGCTATCCAATTGCTCAGAATACGACTAATAAAATCCTTTGCCTCCCATAACGTCATGGGAAGAATCCGCTCTTTATTGTTACTTCCCTTGGCAATTTCAACGTATGGCGTCCCTTCCACTTTTTCTACTTTTTCTGATGTCTCCAGAGAATGCCGAGCAAAGGAAACGCCACTGATATACGCGTTATTAGCTGACTCGGTAAAATCTTTTTCTCTATTCCTATCATTTATTGTCGTCCACTCATCTGGTAAGAGTTCATAGTTTCTTTTATTCGTTATGCCCTTAGATTTATTATAATCTTCTCGTATGACTTCATACGTGTTAAATAGGCTATTCCAGCTTACCTCATCACCGTAATGGGTGAGCGCATTTGTAAAGGCCGTTGAGGCATTCCCTTCTTGTTTTGCCCATGACCTT
>WNFA01027921.1_pt1 | contig 11785 bp, 14 predicted proteins | sample 5400481 | NCBI WGS metagenome assembly WNFA01 (sample SAMN13153340, study PRJNA577476) | soil metagenome | isolation source: 120 cm saprolite under Douglas fir tree site 2 hole 1 replicate 2 | place: USA:California | collected 2015-04-18
ATGTCCGCCGCGATCCAGTTGACGGGAGCTCCGAATCCCGAGAATCGCCCGTGGACGATGACGATATCCCCCTCGGCTACGATCATCCCCGCCTGGTATTTCAGCGTCGCCGGGAGGCTCTTGATGAGGTCGAATAGGCCGTCCCGCCCCGGGGCGATGTGCGCGCTGTGTTGAACATAGTCGGGCGACCAGAACCCTTCGGCCGCCGTATAGTCCCGCTTGTTGAAGAGGATCTCGAAGGCCTCGAGGACCAACGCTTTGTTCTTTGCTTCTCTCGATTGGTTCATGCGTTCAGCTCCTGTCTCGCGGACCGGGCCGTTCCGTGCGGTACCACGCCAGACGGGGACCACGGCTCGGCCAGAGCCAATTCCGAAGCGCTCATGTTGCGGGGCGCTCCTCGATCGCGTCGACACGATCAGGGTAGAAGGCGAGATGGTCCTTGATCTCGGCGACCGCGGCGTAAGGCGCCTCATAGGTCCAGACGGCATTCACCGATCCCTCCCCGCCGAGTGGGATGCTGTAGTAGTTGCATTCGCCCTTGTAGGGGCAATAGGTCTGGTGCGTGGTCCGCTGCAGCCGCGCCATGTCCACGTCCTTGCGTGGGATGTAGTAACACGGGCGGATAGGCTGCTTCCTTCAGGATCAGGGCGGCGCGCGTGTCGGCAATCGTCCGGCCGGCCGCGATGACCGTGACGCGCCCGCGGGCAGGGGTCACGGTGATGGGATGGTCGGGACCGGGGATCCTCACTGGTCTGCTCATGGCCTTGCTCCGGTCTGGTCAGGGGAGAACCACATCGATACTGGGCTCATTGCGCATATCGCCTTGGTGGAGCCCGCTTAGAGCTTGGAACCGCCATCGACATGCAGCGAGTCGCCGGTGATCCAGCGCGCATCCTCGGAGGCCAGGAACGCCACCACCGGCGCGATGTCGTCCGGCTGCGCCAGGCGCTTGAGGGCCTGCATGCCGAGCGCAGTCTCGCGCCCGGCCTCGGTCTTGGTGAAACTCGACATGTCGGTCTCCACCACGCCCGGGGCAACGGCGTTGACCCGGATGCCGCGGGAGCCCAGCGCGGCGGCGAAGTGCTTCACCAGGGTGTCGATGGCGCCCTTGGTCGCGGCATAGGCCGGCAAGGTGCCGGCCGAAGCGCGGGCGACGAGCGAGGACGTGAAGATGATCGTGCTGCCCTTGCTCAGCACCGGCAGCAACTGCTGCACCAGGAAGTACGGCGCGCGGACGTTGACGGCGAACAGCCTGTCGAAGTCCTCGAGCGTGGTGTCCTCGATGCTGGCCGCCTTGGAGATACCGGCGTGGGCGACCAGGATGTCGAGGCGGTCCCCGACGATGGCGCGGACCTGCCTGGCCAGGGCGTGCGGACCTTCGGGCTTGCGCAGGTCGGCACCGACCTTTTCGGCCTTGCCGCCGGCCTCGCGGATCACGGCAATGACGGCGTCCGCCTCCTTCTCGCTGCTGCCATAATGCACCAGCACCTGGGCGCCGGCTGCGGCGAGCGCCAGCGCGCTCGCGCGACCGATGCCGCGCGAGGCGCCGGTGACCAGGGCCGTTTTTCCGGAAAGACTGGCCATGGTCATGGTCCTCAGGCGTTGGTGCCGCCGTCGACGGTCAGGCTGGCGCCCGTGATGTAGCTCGCGTCCGGGCCGGCGACGAAGGCCACCAGTGCGGCGACGTCTTCGACATGGCCGTATCGCTTCAGCGCCGTGTTGGCGATCTGCGGCGTCGCCCAGTCGCCGTCGGCGGGGTTCAGTTCGGTGTCGATCGGGCCGGGCTGGACGTTGTTCACCGTGATGCCGCGGGGGCCGACCTCGCGGGACAGGCCTTGCGTGAACATCTTCACCGCGCCCTTGGTCGCGGAGTAAGCCGCCAGGCCCGGCGTCATCATCCGCTCGCCCACGCAGGAGCCGATGCTGATGATGCGGCCGCCGTCCCGCAGGTGCTTGAGCGCGGCCTGGGTGGCGATGAACACGCCGCGCACGTTGAGGTCGATCATCCGATCCAGCTCTTCCAGGGTGGCCTCTTCGAAGGGCTTGGGGAGGGCGGTGCCCGCATTGTTCACCAGGATGTCGAGCCGGCCGAACGTCTTGACGGTCTTTTCCACCGCGGCGCTGACGGCCTTGGCGTCGGTCGCATCCGCCTGGATCGCGATTGCCTTGCCGCCGGCGCCCTCGATGTCTTTCACCACCCGGGCGGCGGCATCGGCGCCCTTGGTATAGGTGATCGCCACGCTGGCGCCGTCGGCGGCCAGCCGCTTGGCGATGGCCGCGCCGATGCCACGGGAAGCGCCGGTGACGAGAGCTGTCTTGTTGGTCAGGTTTGCCATGGGATGTGTCCTTTCAAGGTGATGGATGAGGGAAGCTCAGTTCACGACCCTCATCACGTGCCCAGCGTACCTTGACTGCAGGCCGGACGATAGGATCGAAGTGTCCGGATATTGTGCTCGATCGTCCACCGAGCTAACGTACCCCGCGTCTGGACGTTCTTACGGACATACTGACGCGCGTCCGCCTGAGCGGGACTCTCCTCTTCCACTACGAGCTGAGCCTGCCCTGGAGTCTGGCTTTGCCCGCGCTGCCAGACGCGGTGTTCCACTACCTGAGCCGGGGGTCGGCCACGCTCGCTTTCCAGGGGGGGAAGGAGGTCCGCATGGATGAGGGCGATTTCGTCCTCATCGCTCGCGGCGACCCTCATGTTCTTGGGTCAGATCACAAGACGAAACCGTTCCCGCTTCACGATCTCCATCGACCACCCGCCCACGTCGATATCGTTCGTTACGGGGGTGGGGGACAACCGTTCTCGACGATGATTTGCGGCTACTTCAGTCTGTCGCGACCTTCCCGAAGCAGCGTGTTCGATTTGCTTCCACCCATGCTTCGGCTGAAGCCGATGGCAGGACGCGATTGGCTCGAGGCGCTTCTGAAGCGCATGGTGACCGAGTGTGAACTCGGACTACCCGGCCAAATGGCGGCGCTCTCGAGAATGACCGAAATGCTCTTCGTCGAGGTTCTCCGGAATTGGACCATATCTCTGCGTCCTGGCGAAGGCGGATGGCTCGGCGCACTCAGAGACCCGCACATCGGAAAGGCCCTTCAGTTGATCCATGAACGACCCGATCAGCCTTGGACTCTCCGCGAGCTCGGGCGGCACGTGGGCCTGGGCCGCTCAGCGTTCGCAGGCCGCTTTACCACCCTCGTTGGCCAACCCATGAACCGTTATCTGATCGCACACCGGATGGATGAGGCCGCCTCTCTGATCGAATCCAGCGACGATGGAATAGCCGAGATCGCCGCTCGCGTTGGCTACGAAACGACCTCGGCGTTCTCGAAGCTCTTCCGTCGATATCATGGCACGTCACCCGGCCGTTTCAGAACCGCACGCAGAACGACGAGCCATTCGCAATAGTGGAAACCTGTCGCGGGTCGGCGAGCACTTGGCGCCGCAGACAAGTGTGGCTCGAGCGCCTTCTAGCCCGGCCTGCGGTCCGCGACACGTCCCGCCGCCGATCCATCGTGACGAGAGTGCGGCTGCAACCGTCCGCCGGCGCGGATGCGAGGCGTTTCCAGAACTTTCGTGAAGACCGACCACAAACTGTAGCTCTGGCGTGGGCTCCCGGGCGCCCGTTCAGCCGTTCACGAGAGTGTGGGTATGAAACGCCCGTGGAGTTCGGGCACGGTTGAGAGTCCTTCCAGATCACCACGCCGCGTTCAGGGGAGTGAGGGCGACATGAAAGGGTGGCAACTCGATCGACTGGGGGGTCGCTTGCGTCGATCGACTGGGGGGTCGCTTGCGGTTCAACGACTTGCCACTGCCGGAGGTACGGCCGGGCAGCGTGCTCGTTCGCGTCGAAGCGTCGGTGCTGATGACGTGCATGAAGCCTTACGTCGAAGGGAAGCTTCCAATCTACAACGCGCCCAAGTCGGACTTCACGCCGGGAGGGAACGGCGTCGGCGTCGTGACGGCCGTGGGCAAGGACGTCTGGCACGTCAAGCGGGGCCAGCGCGTCGTCATCTCCTCCCACGTCATGGCGGGCGAGAACGTGGAGGACCCCGGGCAGTTCCTCTTGGGCGTGACCGCGATCGGGTCCTTCGCGGAGGCCATGCAGGCCGATTGGCCGAACGGGACGCTCGCCGAGTACGCCCTCGTTCCAAAGAGCACCGTCACAATCGTCGAAGGGCTGGACCACCTATCGGCAACGGAGCTCGCTGCGACGATGCGGTTCATCGTGCCATTCGGGTCGCGGCGAACTTCACCCCCCGCTACAGGACAGCCGCGGAGAAGGTCGCCCCGTTCCGCGGCCTGTTTCGCGGGCGCCCGGGACTCGCAAGTCACTCGATCGAACGCGCATTACTAAGGTTCCGCTGATGCAAACCAAACTCCAATCGCGACCCGACTTGTTTCTACTCCTCTCCTTGCTGCTGGCCATCCTGTTGACTCCGGTGTTGGACCGCGATGGTTGGCGCCGACTGGTGCTCGCGGGAGTAACCTTCATACCAGTCGTCTTATCCACCGTCCGGTTGTCGCAGATGAAATTGTGGGTGTGGCCGTCGGTCTTGTTGATGCTGATCAATATGGCCTTTGTAGTCGCAGGTAACACTTTCAGCAGCCGAGCATTAACCGGGAGTCGATGGGGATCTCTGGCGGCGTTCTTCGCGCTCACTGCCGCGGGCCTTTTCTCATATTTAAGGAGTTCGCGCATTGTCACGCAGGCTCACCTCTATACGGCCGTCAACATTTACCTGCTGCTGGGGCTGTTATGGACGTCGCTATACTTGGCGATGGATGCGTTCTATCCGGGTTCAATCCAGATCGGCAGCCACCCGGCCGAGCGTGACACAGATCTGCTGTATTTCAGCCTGATAACGCTCTCGACAATCGGGTACGGCGATGTAGTGCCGCTTGGCGGAGAAGCCCGCATACTGGCGGCACTGGAGGGGGTCACCGGCGTTCTCTATATCGCGATTACGGTAGCGCTCTTAGTCAGCAGGCTCAGGACAGAGCCTTCAGATTCGCCTGACCTAACGAACTGACTGGCGACGATAGCCGTTATCATAAGTGATCCTGGTCGGAGTAGCCGCAGCAACCCGTGCTAGCACCTCTTCCATCGGGAGGCGCACAATGCGACTTGCGGGGAGGTAGTAGATTGGGGCGTAGACCATGTCGATCAGAATCTGTCTTCGATGAGACAGCTCGAATTTGAGTGATCTTCAGACGCCGAAGAGCGCCGGAATGCTGATCGAGGAGCTCAACTCGCGCTTCGCGAGCGTGGGTGGGGTGCAATTCGCGGCCGGCTCGGGCGGATTCGTTCACGCCGCCGTGTCGACGCCGTTCGCAGAGGGGCACGTCTACCTGCACGGCGCTCACGTGACGCACTACCAGCCGGCCGGCGCGACGCCCGTGCTGTTCACGAGCCCGCACAGCCAATTCGCGCCCGGCAAGGCAATTCGCGGCGGGGTGCCGGTGATCTTCCCTTGGTTCGGACCTCGCGCTGGGCATCTTGCCGCTCCCGAGCACGGCTTCGCGCGGGTCGCCGAGTGGTCGGTCGAGTCGGTCGACCGCGCGCTCGACGGCGCCGTGATCCTCGTACTGCGGCTCGACCCGACCGAGATCACGCGAACGCTCTGGCCGTACGACTTCAGCGTGTGGCACCGCGTGCGCATCGGGCCGCGTCTCGAGTTGGAGCTCGAGGTCGAGAACCGCTCCAACGAGCCATTCGGGTTCGAGGAAGCGTTGCACACGTATCTCCGGGTGGGAGACGTGCGGGAGGCGACGGTCTCCGGCCTCGCGGGGACGACCTACATCGACAAGACCGACGCCATGAGGCGGAAGGTTCAAACGGACGAGCCGCTCCGTCTGAGCGGCGCCACCGATCGCGTCTTCCTCGCCACGCGCGGCCCGTGCGTGGTCGACGATCCCGTACTGGACCGGCGGCTCGTGATCGAGAAGCGCGGCTCGGCGACGACTGTGGTATGGAATCCGTGGCACGAGAAGGCGGCGGCGATGGCCGACCTTGGAGGGGACGTGTGGCCCTGGATGCTTTGCGTGGAGACGGCGAACGCCGCCGATGATGCCGTACGCCTCGCGCCGGGCCAGCGCCACCGTATGACGGCGGTGGTAGGGGCAGAGTCGCGCCGCGTTCCCTCTGCGCCTGGGTGATCGTCCTTCTTTCTGCTGTTCATACTACGACGTGAGCACCAATTACGTCGGCGACGCCGAGAAGCGGGACCACGTCGACGGCGATGCGGGCGAACATGAGCGCCCGCGGATCTTTCAGCAGGTCGATCGCCCCTCGGGCAGCCGTTCGACCCCTGCGCGGGCCGTCTCTCAGACCTTCAACAGCGGCGGCAGCTCGTTCACAAGGTGATCCCGGAGAAGCACGACGCGCTTCGGTAGAAACCGCGCGGTCGGATACACGAGCTGGAGCGGTACGCCCACGGTCGCGTACTCCGGGAGCACGCGCTGGAGGTCGTCCTTCTCGCGCCCCTGGCACGCGAAGATCGGGAGCAGCGTGAGCCCCTGCCCTGCCGCGGCCGCCTCGCGGATGAACTCGTTGTCGTCCGCGGCGACCGCGCCCCGGACCTCGACCTTCTGCCGCCCCGCCGGACCGACGAGCTCCCAGACCGCCCGACCCGACACGCTGCGGAAGAGCACGCAGTCGTGGTCAGCGACGTCGGCGACCGAGCGCGGCCGGCCCCGTCGCTTGAGGTACCGCGGCGCCGCGAAGATGCCCGCGCGGACGAGCCCGAGCGCTCTCGCGACCAGCCGGTTGTCCGCGAGCTTTCCGATCCGGAGCGCCAGATCGAAGCCCTCGTGCACGAGATCGACGATCCGTTGCGTGAGCGAAACCTCGATATGCACCTCCGGATACCGTGTCGCGAAACTCACGAGACTTGGTGCGAGGAGCCAGTGTCCGAGGTCCGCGGGAGCGGTGATCCGCACCCGCCCACGTGGCGCATCCTGGAGCTCGGACACGGCGGCCGCTGCCTCGTCCATGCCGGAGAGCGCGCGCGAGACCGATTCGTAGTAGACGCGGCCTGCTTCCGTCAGCTGGAGCCGGCGTGTGGTCCGCTGGATCAGCCGGACCGCGAGCTCGCGCTCGAGCGCCGCGACCGCGCGGCTGACCGAGGACGTCGGCAGCCCGGAGAGGCGCGCCGCGCCGGTGAAGCTGCCCGCCTCGGCTACGCGGACGAAGAGGCGCACGCGGTTCAGGTCGATTGTGGACATGCCAGCAACAGTCTTTTCGTCTCTACGCGGCTAGTGCTCATCGAGCAACAGCCGTACGGTGCGGGCTGTGAGAGAGGATGTTCGAACCGAGCTGGATGCCGCGGCCCTCGACCAGCTCTTCCGCGCGGCGCGCACCCACTCGGCGAGACGCTGCAGGCGCCCGTGACCGCGATCGTCGCCCACGACCTCCGGTTCTACGACGAGCTCCCGCGGCTCTTCCCGCATGTCGACGCCCGGTCGTGGTTCGTGGGGAACGAGCCGCTGGTCGAGGCGACGGCGTTCCGGAACGGCTCCCTTCAGGGCGCCTATCTCATCCTTGCCGCTCGCGCCGTCGGTCTCGACGCCGGTCCGATGTCCGGGTTCGACAACGAGAAGGTCGACCGCGAGTTCTTTCCCGACGGCCGGCTCAGGTCGAACTTCCTCGTGAACCTGGGCTACGGAGACCGCTCGCGATTGCACGCGCGGAGTCCACGACTTTCATTCGAGGAGGCAGCACACGTCCTATGACCCATCCAGCATCCATGGTCCGTCGCTCGCGAGAGATCGAACGCCAGGTGACCGGGCAGGCTACGTCCGACGGCGCGGGTGTCCGGCTCACGCGCGTCCTCACCCACGATCTACAGCGCCGTCTCGACCCGTTTCTGCTGCTCGACGCCTTCGGCTCGGATGATCCGAAGGAATACATCGCCGGCTTCCCCGATCATCCTCACCGCGGCTTCGAGACTGTGACGTACATGCTCGCTGGACGCATACGCCACCGGGACAGCGCCGGCCACGAGGGCGTCGTCTCCGCGGGAGGCGTCCAGTGGATGACGGCGGCACGGGGCGTCGTCCATTCGGAGATGCCCGAGCAGGAGAACGGCCTGATGCAGGGCTTCCAGCTCTGGCTGAATCTTCCGGCGAGGGACAAGATGAGCGCGCCGACGTACCGCGACATCCCCGCGGCGGAGATTCCGACCTTCACGGACGAGGGCGTCCGCGTGAAGGTGATCGCCGGCGAGGTTCGCGGCATGGCGGGCGCGGTCTCGAAGCCGGTCACAGAGCCGGTGATTCTCGACATCGAGTTGCCCGCGGATCGCCGCTGGGCCGCTTCGCTGACGACGGGACACAACGCCTTCGTCTATGTCCACGAGGGCGTGGTGCGGGTTGGCGATCGCGCCGTCCCGGTCGCCGCGGGGCGGATGGGGATCCTCACCACCGACCCGGCCGCGGACGGCGTCGTGCTGCGGGCGGCCGAACCCGTGTCCTCCTCATCGCGGGCGCGCCGCTCCGCGAGCCGATCGTGCAGTACGGCCCGTTCGTCATGAACAACCGCGCCGAGATCCGGCAGGCGATCGACGATGCGGCCGCCGGCCACCTCGGCGCCATTCCGCCCCGCAACCTGGGGGCCAGAGAGGAGATCCAATGAAGACTGCTGTAGTGATCGCGCGAACCCTGCTCGGGATCATCTTCGTCGTGTTCGGGCTGAATGGCTTCCTTCAGTTCCTTCCGCAGCCCGAGATGCCACAAGCGGCCGTCGCTTTCTTCGGCGGCCTGGCGGCGAGCGGCTTCATGCTCCCGACGCTCTTCGCCACGCAGCTGGTCGGCGGAGCGCTGCTGCTGCTCGGCATGGTGCCGCTCGGGGTCGTCATCCTCGCGCCTGTGATCGTCCACATCGTTGAGTTCCACGTCTTCCTGGCGCCGGCGGGTTTGCCCCTTGCCGTCGTCGTCGCGACGCTCGCAATGTTCCTTGCTTGGACCCATCGTGCGGCGTACCGCCCCTTGTTCGCAGCGTCGCCGGCCGCGAGCGCATTGATGGGTACCCCGGCAGAGGATGCACGAGTACCCCGTCGCGCCTAGGTCGAAGTCGGGCTCCTTCGAGTAGAGGAGACAAGCCATGTCCTACAGCATATCGACCTTGCTGACGCGCAATCTTCACGACGTCTTCGGTGAAAACGACCCCGGGCGTCGGCGCGCGGCCATCGACGAGATCTACACTGAAGATTGCGTGTTCTACGATCCCAGGGGGGGCGTCTACCGTGGCCGCGACGAGATCGATCGCGTCGCGGGCGCGATCAGGGCTACGCATCCTGACTTTCGATACCAGCCAATTGCCGGACCCGAGGAATTGGGCAACGGAGGGCGGATCCAATGGGTATCGGGCCGCCCTGGTGAGGCGCCAGCGTACGCCGGGACTGATTTCATCATCGCCCGGGACGGCCGGATTGCCGCCCTTTATCTCTTTTTCGACAGGCTACCCTGAGCTGGACTCTGCTGTGTGTCGTCGTACCGCGTAGGTCTGGACATCATCCAGTCGCGGACCTGGGCGCGCCACGCCGCGTTCCCGTGCAGCTCCAGGCCACGTCCACGCAAGTAATGTACGGCGCCATCTCGGCACCCTCGGGGTGATCACTACGCGGCGCCCGAGGCGAGCGATGCCGTGGGGGCGGTCGTGAAGGGAAGATGCATCCCCCTTGCCTGGGTCACCTGACGGGGCATGATTTGTAGACGCGCAGGTGGCGGTCTCTTCACGACCTGCCTTCAAAGGAGACTCGCATGCCGACCGGCACCATTAGGAACCCGGCCCTTGCCCAGGAATTGCTCAACGCTCTGGACGCGCTGTCCGGGCTGCACCCCGGCTTTCGGCCGGCGCATGCCAAGGGACTCATGTGCTCGGGCACGTTCACGCCGTCAGCCGAGGCGGCGAAGCTGACCCGGGCACCGCACGCGACGGCGCCGTCTACGCCGGTGACGGTCAGGTATTCGGACGGGACGGGCGTGCCAAACATCCCGGACAACGATCCGGCGCGGTCCGGGCCACGGGGCATCGCGATTCGGTTCCACCTGGGCGACCACGCTCACACCGACATCATCGCCCACTCCACAAACGGTTTCCCGGTCCGCACCGGCGAGGAGTTCGTGGCGTTCCTCCGCGCCGTCGCGAAGTTCGGGGCAGGACAGCCTGAGGCGCTCGGCGCGTTCCTTGCCGCTCACCCGAACGCGCAACGGTTCGTCGAGGCGCCGAAGCCGATCCCGACGAGCTTCGCGCGAGAGGCATTCTTTGCCGTCGCGTCGTTCAAGTTCACCAACGCCGTCGGCGTCAGCCGCCAGGGACGGTTCCGCATCAGGCCCGCAGGGGGGACGGAGTACCTCTCCAACGACGACGCGGCCGCGAAGTCTGCCAACTTCCTCTTCGACGAGATCGGCGAACGCCTCGCGCGAGGACCGATCCGGCTCGGCGTGTTCGTGCAGATGGCGGAGCCGGGGGACAACGTTGCCGATGCCAGCGCAACTTGGCCAGAGGGCCGAACGGAAATCCCCTTCGGCACAATAAGCCTGACGGCGCGCGTGGACGACCAGATGCCGGACCGGCGGAAGATCATCTTCGACCCGTTGCCCCGGATCGACGGCATCGATTCGTCAGGCGATCCGCTCACGGACGTGCGCGCCGACATTTATCTTCTCAGCGGGCGCAGGCGACCCCGCCCTGGGCGACGGAAGGCGTTGACGGCTGATATGACGACAGTGCAGGGTCTTGAGCAGGGTGGACTTCTGCCACCGAAAACGGTGGCCGATCAGTTCAGCGCGGGTCCGGGCTTCTTCCCCGGGCTGTCCTTCAGGGCTACACCGTGACGGCTAGAAGGCTAGAAGGGACACGTCAAACGGTTTGACTTTTCGCCCCTCAAAGAGGGGGTTTGACGTGACATTTGGTGATGACCGGTTCGGCCCGAAAATTCGCTAATATTCCGACAACGCTATCGTTTCGTGCGTTTACGTCGTGGCCCCCGAGAGCCTCGGAGCCGTTCGTAATCAGTAGGTCGCCGGTTCGACTCCGGCGGGTGGCTCTCTCCGAAGTTCCTGCCTTCGCTACGCAATCGAGCAACGCCCCACTGAGTCCCGGTTCCACGCGGTCGGAAGGTTTGACTTCAGGTTTGACGTTTCGCCCCCCGCCAAGCGCTGCCTCGATCAGATCGAAGTTGCCTGCCTAGGCATGTAGCAGCCGCAGTGCTTCTCGCCCCGAGCATGCTACGGGGTCGATGCCGTGAGCACGATCGTCAGTTCGGCAGCGCAGAATGCTCGACCACGGTTCGAGTGCCTCGTCGAAGCGCGGGTCGATCGCGGCTCCCGCAAGTCGAGTCGGCCCAACCAAAGCCGCAACTACCGAGAACGGCGATTCTCGAAAGCGATGCCCGACCGCGGGTCGGCGGCTCAGGACGCATCCCGTCCTTGTTTACACGATTGTGCGCCCGGGCTCTGCCGAAAATTCGCTCGCCGCGTGTACGTGGCGAACGGGCCGTATCAGAAGCGACCGATCAGGGTATCGCCCGTCCGGGTGACGAATTCGAGCAGCTCCTTCTCCCCGCCCCCCTCGAAGGGGATCAGGCGCCCGACGCCGAGGTCGGCATAGCGGCGCACCGTGTCCGCGTCGAGGCGGACCGCCGGCGTGACGCTGATCTCGAACCCTGCGAGACCGCCCGGACGGCCGAGATCGCGTGCCGCCTGCTCGAGACCGGCGACGCAGCGCGCCGTCTGGTCGACATCGAGCGCGAAACCGTACCAGCCCGACGCATG
>WNFA01005322.1_pt1 | contig 11775 bp, 8 predicted proteins | sample 5400481 | NCBI WGS metagenome assembly WNFA01 (sample SAMN13153340, study PRJNA577476) | soil metagenome | isolation source: 120 cm saprolite under Douglas fir tree site 2 hole 1 replicate 2 | place: USA:California | collected 2015-04-18
AGCATCCCTGCAGGCTGGCGCGCAGGCTGAATCGCCCATCCTTATTCGTTGCGGCCAGGCTCGACGCGCGGCTGTCCGGTTCAGCTGCTCGTGCCCGGTTTTCGGATTAGCCCCCCAGAAATCCCCGTCGCCGGCCTTGTCTAGGAGGTATCAAGGCGACGACACGAGCCGTGGCTGTCGAACGATGAAACTTGCGGCCCCGCATGCGAGGCAGAGCACGAAACTGCCAACCAGGGCGGCCGAGTAGCTGCTGGTCAAGTCGATGCTTGCTGCGAACGGAAGCGGCCCCAGGGCCGCGCCGCTGATCCCGAAGATGAACGATGCTCCGCGAATGGCCCCGAGGTGATCGCGGCCAAAATACTGCGCGTATCCGGCTGCTCCGATCGCTTGCTGCGAGCCGTATGCGCCCCCAAGCTCAGCGCGTATATCCAACTGACGGCCACGCCGCTGCCGATTGCCGGTAGCGCACACGCCGTCCCGAGCAGGCACATTGCGAGAGGCACCAACCGGCGCGGCTCATACCGGTCGAGCAATGCCCCGGTGCCCAGCGTGACTGCGGCCTGTACGCCCGCGTAAAATCCCAACACATAGATCGCGCCCTCGCGGGCGATCCCGGCCGTCTTCATGATCGAGAAGTGGTTGAGCAGCAGGGCGGTCCCGATGGCGTTGGTCAGGAAGGCTACGGCGGTCAGCAGCCAAAAGACGCTGGTGCGGAGTGCCTGATCGCGCGTGAATGAAGGTTCTTCGCGGATTTCTCTCTCGGGTGGTGGGAGACCGGCATCCGTGGTGAGCCCGAATCTTTCGGGACGGTCGCGGAACAGTGCGGCAGCCACCGGCAGAATTGTCAGCGCCACAAACAGGGCCAGCGCGAGATAAGCGCCACGCCAACCCCAGGCGGAAATTAGGGAATTGATTAGCTGCGGAAAGACCATAGACCCGGCCGCAAGGCCGAGACTCGCTGCCGCGGCTGCAATCCCCCGGCGCTGCACGAACCACAGATTGACGACTTGCTGGCTGACGAGGCTGAGCCCGCCGATGGCCGTCCCGCGCAACAGCGCGAAACCGAGGAGCAGCATGATCCCGGACTGGACCAAGGCCATGTAGGCGCACGCCAGAGCGAGCGAGGCCGCGATGATCGTTCCGGTCGGCCGCGGGCCGCGCCGATCAATCCATCGACCGATCAGCGGTGCTGGCAGAATACCCGCGAGTGTACCAGCCGCGTAGGCGGTCGACGCCCATGTGCGTGAAATGCCGAGATCGGCGGTGATCGGGTCGAAGAAAACTGAAACACCCGCCGTCTGCCCCGGCAACGTCATAAACGAGCCGAACGTGCCAGCGGCGAGGATTATCCAGCCGTAATGGATGGGAGCCTTCGTCAGTTTAGGCTACGGCGCTCGGCCGAGTTGTTGTTCTTCAAAGGAGACATCCGATTCGAGTCTGGCCCGTCCGTATTTGCGCTGAGGGTAGTTCCTCAGTTTCCCCTGGCGCCACCCGGCGGGCGGTTTGCCGCCTTCCCTATGCCGGGTAATCCGCCGGTCGGATGCGGGCCGGAGCCAGCACGACGACGCCGGTGATTATGCACGCGGATAAGGCGATGCCGGCGGAAATCACCAGGTTCGCCTCGAAGCCGGCGAGCGCGACGGCCTGCCCGCCGACCAGCGATCCGAGGGTTATGCCGAAAAACAGCGCGCTGTTGTTCCATGCCATCATGGTTGCCCGTCGGGTCGGGAAGTCGTTGGCGAGGCCGGCCTGTTGGGCTGGAAAGAACAGCTGTGCGACGGCCGAGGTCAGCCCCAGAGTGAGCTCGACCAGAGCGCCGGCCTGGACTGCGAGCGCAAGAACCAGAAAACACAGCGAAAGACCGAGGAAGCTCGCCGTCGCCGTCAATCTCGCTCCGAACCGGTCCGCCAGGCGCCCTCCGATTAGGATTCCGGCGATCGCCCCGCATCCGTAAAAAAGGATCGCGCGGGCGATCTGTTCGGTCGAAAATCCGGCTGCGGCAAGCCCGGCGCCGAGATAGGTGTACATGCCGTATAGGGCGGTGCTCCACATGACCATCGGCATCAGGCGGCGCGCGACCAACGCCGCGGGGAGGGTGTGAAGGCGCGCACCGCTGCCCTCCGCTGCGCCGTGGTCGCGCGGCCAAACCGCGAAATTCGGCCACACCAGGCAGAGGCTCAACCCGGCGAGAACCGCAAAGACCGTCCCCCAGCCGATTGATGCCCCGGCCCAGGCGCCGATCGGTGCGCCGAGTGCGAGCGACAGCAAGAGCCCCGATACGACCAGCGCCATCCAGGTGGCTCGCCGATCCGGCGGAGCGGCGCTGCCGACGAGCGCGTAGACCGAGGGCGTAACGCCGGCCGCCGCCACGCCGGCAGCCACGCGCGCGGCGAGCAGCCACATCACGCTGGCGGCGACCGCGGTCAACAAATTGGCCGCCGCGAAGGCGGCGAGGCAGCAAACCAGCATCCGTCGTCGGCCGATCCGATCCGCGACCTGACCGAAAAACGGCGCGCTGACCATATAGCTCAGCGAAAATACGGTGACGCTCAATCCCGCCACTGCCGGCGATACGCGATAATCCGCGGCGATCATCGGCAACAGCGGCGAGACGACGAAAAGGTCGGTGCCGACCACGAACATCGTCAGCCAGCCGACCATCAAACTGGCCGGCGGACCCATACGCAACGCATTCATGTGGCGGCAGCTCCTCGCACGCGGCAAGCGCATCGGCGTTGGCCAATGGCTAATTCGGTCGAGAATGCGGCATCGTGATTAACGATCTATTGACGCGCACCTGCTCAGCCGGCTGCCTGGCAAATATATATTCAATGCAAGACAAATATCGCGCCAAAACAGCACACGATGGTGTGCGTTTAATCAACCGTTCACAGATCTCCCCGACTATGGCGCATCGGCATCTGGTCGACTTCGGCTTCCTTGCAGAGCAAATTTAGGAGAGCATTGAGATGGCAACGCGGAGCAGCTTGGCTTACAAAGAGTTAGATAATTTCGAGCCGGAGCCGGATGCGGTCGAGGGCTTCCAGAGCGCGATGATCGCGCTGCTGGACCAGCACCGGCCGTCGCGGATGCCGTTCTTCCGGCACTTGGCGCAATTGCCTTCGGCGGTCGCCAGAGACCCGCAGTTTCTCGGCGAGATTCATTTGATCTATCAGGCGGCCATGCATGCCACGCGTGCGGCTGTTTATTATCTGCCGCATCTCGACAGTCCGGCGCTGCGCCAGCGTAAGCTGCGGATATTCAACGATGATGATGGCTTGCCGGATGGCGATACCCACCACTACCAGCTGTCGCGGGCGTTCCGTAACGTCGGCGCCAAGCTCCTGCTCGACGACGAGGAGTTCGGCGCACCCGAGGAGCTGTGCCAGCATCTCGACGCGGAAACCGCACATTTCGTGCGCCTCGCCCAGAAGCTTTATTCCCGTTCGCTCGGCCCCTGGTGCGCCGTCGAGGTGATGTCGGTCGACTGGATGCGGGCGCTCGCCGAGGCTTTGTCGGTTCACTTCCCGCAATTCGTGCACGAGCCTTATTTCGAGGATTGCTTTGCACAGCACGTTGAAGAGCGTCACGCCGACGAATCGCTCGAGGTCACGCAAATGGTCATGAGACAGCACCCCGAACTGCTGTCCGAAACATTGCTCGACGCACAGATGATGGCCGAGGCGCTCGACGGGGTGTGGAACAATATGGACCGGGTCGTTCAGGCGGCGCGGCGGCGCCCGCGCCCGCTGTAACCGGCGCAAGCTGCTGACAGGAGCGGCGCCGTACGGCGCCGCTCCGCGTTTCGGCTGGGCCGGCTCGGCGGAGGGGAGCGGTCCCGCGCTCGGCCTAGTCGAAGCTGGCCCGCCAGACCGATCTCGCATAATCATTGATCGCGCGATCGGCAGAAAACCATCCCATGCCGGCGATGTTCAGAATGCAGGTCCTCGCCCAATCGTCGGGTTTGCGCCACAGTTCGTCGACCGCGCGCTGCGCCTGCCAGTAGGCGTCGAAATCGGCGACAACCATATACTGATCGGACCCCCGCAGCCGATCCGTCAACATCGCGAAGCGATCCGGCTCGCCAGGCGAAAAGACGCCTGTCTCGATCATCTCGAGGACCTCGGACAGTGCCGGCGACGGGGCGATCGTGCGGGCGGCTTCGACCTGGGCGCGGCGCTGTTCGGCCACCTCGTCGGCGGTGAGGCCGAAGATGAAGAGGTTGTCCGCGCCGACCCGGTCGCGGATTTCGATATTGGCGCCGTCGAGCGTCCCGATGGTCAGGGCGCCATTGAGGGCGAGTTTCATGTTGCCGGTGCCGGAAGCCTCCATCCCCGCGGTCGAGATCTGCTCCGAGAGATCGGCGGCCGGGATGATGAGCTCGGCCAGGCTGACGTTGTAATTCGCCAGGAAGACCACCTTTAAGAGGTCGCGCACCGCCGGGTCGCGATTGATCACCTCGGCGATGTCGTGGGCCAGCTTGACGATCAGCTTTGCCACCGCATAGCTGGCGGCGGCCTTGCCGGCAAAGATCTTGACGCGCGGGACCCACTCTCGGGTCGGGTCGGCGCGCATCGCGTTGTAGAGGGCCACCGTCTCCAGCAGGTTGAGCAACTGGCGCTTATACTCGTGGATCCGCTTGATCTGCACGTCGAAGATCGCCTCGGGATCAACCAGGAGCCCGAGCTGGTCGTTGATCAGGCGACCGAGCGGCAATTTGGCGACGCGTTTGACCATTCGCAGGCGCTCGTGCAGTGCGCGGTCCTCCGCCTTGTCGGCAAGGAGCGCGATGGCGGCCGGGTTGTCGCGAACGTCTTCGCCGCAGGCGGCCGACAACAGGCGCGTCAATCCCGGATTGGCCTGGTAGAGCCAACGGCGGAAGGTTATGCCGTTGGTCACGTTGACGATCCGGTCCGGGTAAAGCGCGTGGAGGTCGCGAAACACCGTCTGGCGCATCAGCTCGGTGTGCATCGCGGACACGCCGTTGATGCGGGCGCAGCCGAGAAACGCCAGGTGCCCCATCTTGACGCGTTGACCATCCTCACGCTCGTCGATCAGCGAAATTGACGCGATCCCGGCGGCATCGAGCCCATGAATCCGCTCGACGGCCTCAAGATGACGGGCGTTGATCAGGTAGATGATCTGCAGATGCCGCGGCAGAACCCGCTCGAACAGTGCCACCGACCAGCTTTCGAGCGCCTCGGGCAGCAGCGTGTGGTTCGTGTACCGGCAGGTGTCGACGGTGATCTGCCAGGCGTCGTCCCACGTGATGTTGTGGAGATCGACGAGAATTCGCATCAGCTCGGGGATTACGATGCTCGGGTGGGTGTCATTGAGCTGGATGGCGGCCCGCTCCGAGAGGGTGTGGAGCGAGCCGTAAGCGCGGCGATGGCGCTGGACGAGGTCCTGCAGCGAGGCGGCAACAAAGAAATACTCCTGGCGCAGGCGCAGCTCTCGCCCGGCGGTGGTCTCGTCGCTTGGATAGAGGATCTTGGAGAGCGCCTCGGCACGCACCTGTTCGCTCAGCGCGCCGAGATGGTCGCCGCGGTTGAAGACCTCGAGCCGGATCGGATCGACGGCGCGGGCCGACCACAGCCGCAACGGATTGACGTGCGCCCCGCGCCAGCCGACGACCGGTGTATCGTAGGCAACCGCCTCGATGGTTTCTTCGGGATGCCAGACAAAGCGCCTATGTCCGGAGCGCGCCGCGATCGTCTCGACCGATCCGCCAAAGTTGATGTCGTAGGTCACCTCCGACCGCTCGAACTCCCACGGGTTTTGGAACGACAGCCATTCTTCGGGAAATTCCTGCTGCCAGCCGTCCTTGATGATCTGGCGAAACAGCCCGTGGTCGTACCTGATCCCGTAGCCGTAAGCCGGGATGCCGAGGCTCGCCATGCTCTCCAGAAAACACGCGGCGAGCCGGCCAAGGCCGCCATTGCCCAGTGCCGCATCGGGTTCGGCAAAGCGCACTCGGTCGAAATTCACCCCAAGATCGTCGAGCGCCCGGTGAACGACATCGGTCATCCGCAGGTTTCCGGCGACATCGTTCAACAGCCGGCCGATCAGAAACTCGAGCGACAGGTAATAGATATGCTTGCGGCCCTGGGCGAGGTTCTCGCGATCGACCTGCAGCCAGCGATGGATCACCCGGTCGCGCAGCGACAGCGTGGTGGCGACAAACCAATCCCGATCGGTGGCGGTGGTTGCGTCCTTGCCGACCGCCAGCGTCAGCTTGTTCAGGATGGTTTGCTTGAAATGCTCGATGTCCTCTTCGGTTGCCGGCTCGTCCGGCACAGCCGATCGCCACTGCACCCGCTCGGCGCGCCCCGCGCGTTCGGGTACCCCTTCGGCCTCGCCCTCACTCCGCTCGCTAGCCGTCAATGGAACAGGCTCCCTTGCTCACGCGAAAACCGCACCCGCGCGCGGCGTCACCTTAGACAAACGCCGAACGACAGCAAACCGCATCGTTCACATGACGCACCTTGCAAAACCTGGTCCGTCGGCATCCCATGCGGCCCCGGGTCAGACCCGGCCAAGGCGATCTGTGGGTACCGGCACGGCGTGAACCAGCTGACAAGCCGTAAAATGAACCTCCCCTCTCCGCCCTTCCTCGTCATCTCCGACCGCGGCCAGGCGCGGCGGCCGCTGATCGCGATCGCCGAGGCGGCGTTCCGCGGCGGGTGCCGCTGGTTCAGCCTGCGCGAGAAGGACCTGCCCGCGGTCGAGCGGCGCGACTTGCTGCGCGCGCTGGCCGTGCTCGGGCATCGCTTCGGCGCGACCGTCACCGCGCATGAAGACATCGCTTCTGTCGTCGCGGCCGGCGCCGACGGGGTGCATCTGCCGGGCGGCGGCGATCCGGCGGCGGCGCGGCGGCAGCTGCCTCAGGGGCTGATCGGGGTCTCGGCGCACACTCCGCAAGAGGCCGCCGCGCAGCTCGCTGCCGGGGCCGATTACGTGACGCTGAGCCCGATTTTCCTCAGCGCGAGCAAGCCCGGTTACGGCCCGGCGGTGGGCACCGACGCGCTCGCCGCCGCGGCGCGCCTCTCGCGGGGGGGCCCCGCGGAGGCGGGGAGCATCGCGCTCGGCGGCATCGACGCAGACAATGCGGCTTCCTGTCTTCTTGCCGGAGCGGACGGCATCGCAGTGATGGGCGAGGTGATGCGCGCCGCCGACCCCGAGGAGACCGTCCGCCGGCTGCTCGCCGCGATCGCGGCGAAATAGCTATAGCCACATTGTCATCGAAGGCCGGGATCCATGTATCAACGAGCACGGCGCCGCCCGGCTGACCCGGTGGCTGAGCAATACCGACAAGCCGGCTACTTGCACAACGGTGGATCCCGGCCTTCGCCGGGATGACAGCAGGGAAACATGGCGAACTCCGTGTCCTCCGTGTCTCCGTGGTGTATGAAAACCGCGCTCCAGCAGGGATAGGGAAATCATGGATGCGGATTATGTGGTGGTCGGGGCGGGCTCCGCCGGATGCGTCGTCGCCAGCCGCCTGTCCGAGGACGGCGCGCGCGTGGTGTTGCTCGAAGCGGGGCCGCCCGACCGCGACCCGATGATCCACGTCCCGGCAGGGGTCTTGCGCGTCCTCAACAACGCCAAGATCAATTGGAACTACTTGAGCGAGGGCGAGCCGGGCACCGCCGGGCGTGCGCTGCAATGGCCGCGCGGCAAGACATTGGGCGGCACCAGCTCGATCAACGGCATGCTCTACGTGCGCGGCAACCCGGCCGATTACGACGGCTGGGCGCAGATGGGCTGCCGGGGCTGGAGTTACGACGAGGTCCTGCCGTTTTTCCGCAAATCGGAAACCTATCGCGGCGGCGGGGACCCGGAATACCGCAGCCAGGGTGGTCCGCTGATTGTCGAGGATTACCGTACGATCCTCCCGCTGACGCATCATTTTGTCGAAGCGGCACAGCAGGCCGGCTTCCCGCTCACACCCGACTACAACGGCAAGACTCAGGAAGGTGTCGCTTACTCGCAGATGACCCGGCGCGGAAGGCTGCGCGGCTCGACCGCGCGAACCTTTCTCGCGCAGGCCAAACGGCGCGCAAACCTCCGGGTCGAAACCGACGCGATCGCTACCAAACTCATCTTCGACGGCAGACGCTGCACCGGCGTCAGCTATCGCCAGCGCGGCACCGATCGCCGGGAGCTGGCGGCGCGCGAGGTCATCGTCTGCGGTGGTGCCGTCAACTCGCCGCACCTTTTGCACATCTCGGGGATCGGCCCGGCCAGCCACCTGGCGGCTATCGGGGTTCCGATCGTGCACGACCTGCCCGGGGTCGGCGCCAACCTCAACGACCATTACGTCGTGCGCATCTCGCACCGGGTGCGGGGCGCCGTGACGATCAACCAACTGGCGCGCGGCGCACGCCTCGCGCGCGAGGTGGTCCGCTGGGCAACGGTCGGCAACGGCGCCTTAACCTTCGGCGTCACCTCGGCGATGGTGTTCTGCCACAGCCGCGACGGGCTATCGAGCCCCGATCTGCAGCTCTTGTTCACTCCGGCGAGCTATGCCCAGGGCGTCTTCCGTCAGCTGGAGCGCGAGCCCGGCATGACCGTCGCGGTCTGCCCGGTGCGTCCGGAAAGCCGCGGCACGATCATGGCGCAGTCACCCGACCCGCTCCAATACCCGGCGATCCGGCCGAACTACCTGTCGGCGCCCAACGATCTGCGGGTGCTGATTGCCGGCATCCAGCACACCCGCCGCATCTTTGCCCAGCTGGCGATGGCGCCCTACTCGGTCGAGGAGACCCTGCCTGGCCCGCAGGTCAATTCAGCGGATGCGTTCGGCGAATTCGCCCGCAACGCCGGCACCAACGTGTTTCACCCGGTCGGCACCTGCAAGATGGGCACCGATGCGATGGCCGTCGTCGACCCTCGCCTCAAGGTGCGCGGGATCGAGGGCTTGCGCGTCATCGACGCCTCGGTGATGCCGACCGTCACCACCGGCAACACCAACGCGCCGACGATCATGATCGGCGAAAAGGGCGCCGCGATGATCCGCGAGGATGCCCGCGCCGAACCCGCCGCCGCCGCGGCGTGATGGATTCACAATGAGGGAGTGAGAAAAAGAAAACGCTTCACCGCAAAGGACGCAAAGGATACGCAAAGGCCGCAGAGGTTGAATCTTCAGGCGCGCAGCGCCCTATAACTTTTGGTCCCGTCGCTGATAAAAGGATTCGCGGCGCTCCGCGCCAAAAAAATCGCCTTCGCGTCCTTTGCGTATCCTCCGCGTCCTTTGCGTTAAAGCGTTGTCCTTTTTCCTCAGCCGGCCAGCCCGTTGCCGGTGAACGGGTAGAGTTGCGCGGTGCTTCGTGCCGCGATCGGCCCGAAGATGACGGTCATCGGGTGGTCATGATCGACATCGTCGGTCAGGCCGGGCAAGTGATCCAGATCCGCGCCTAGTTCCTTGTAGGATTCGGCGCCCTGTTTCTCGATCAGCCGGACCGTGGCAATCCCTGAATCACCCACCTGCGACAGCTCCCTCGGGGCCTGGTGCAGCCGCTCGCGCCAGCAGGGGCTGGCCTCGACCAGCTGCACGACGCTAAAGCCATCGGCGGCAAATTGCAGCGCTCGCGGCGACAAGGCCCGGCCCGCTGCCTGACAACCGAAGGACAGCGGCTCGGCGTAACCGCCAAGCGGCAGCACATCGGCGACCACGCCCGCGAGCGCGCGGTCATAAATCACGACATTAGCGCTGGTGAGCGCATCGCGATCGAGTTCGGAAAGGGCGGTCGCCGGGGCCTGCTCGATCACCCATAACTGGCTGGGCCTGAGGGTCGGTAACGGCGGAGATCCTGGGTCGCGCATCCGTCTCGCTCCTGAAAGCCCGCATCAGCGCATCGAAATGTACAAGAGAGTTAATTAACATGGATAATGGAGTCAATAGTGCGTATTAACAAATATAATACGTTGATAATGGGCAGAGCGGGTTCAAGCGCCCCCGCCCGCCATGCCTGAAAAGAATGCTTTAACGCAAAGGACGCGAAGGCGACTTTTTGGCGCGAAGCGCCGAGAATCCTTCGGCGAGCGATGGCGGCGCAAGATTTTTTGGGCGCTGCGCACCCGAAGAATCAACCTTCGTGACCTTTGCGTGGCCTTTGCGCCCTTTGCGTTAAGGCGTTGTTTTCTTTCTAGTTATAAACCGGCTTGGTCCCCGGGATCGGCGAATAGCCGAAGCTGCCGCGGGCGAGGATCGCCTCGCGCCCGCCGAAGGCGGCGATGCGCGCGCCCTGGTCGGCCTTCGCCAAGGCATCGGCCGCGTCGGGATCGACGACCCGACGCAATTTCGCTTCGCACTGGGCGACGAGGCCGCGATAGCCGGGGTCGATCGCCAAATCGCGGGTTTCCTGCGGGTCGGCGTCGAGATCGAAGAGCTGCGGCGGCATGCCGGCGTAATGGACGTATTTGAACGGGCCCTTCCGGATCATGAAGGCGCCGGTCGCCGCCCCGGTGGCGTGGTATTCCGAGAGGATCGTGCGGCGCGGTCCCACCCCGCGCGCCACCTCGAACAGCGAGCTGCCGGGCAGGTCGCGATCGTCGGGATGGGGTTCGAGGCCGGCGCCGGCGATGATCGTCGGGAAGCAGTCGACGAGCGACACCGGCTCATGGCAGACGACGCCCTCAGGCACCTCGGGTCCGGCGAGGATCATCGGCACCCCGGCGGCTTCCTCGTACATGTTCGATTTGCCCCAGAGCCCGCGCACGCCGAGATTGTCGCCATGGTCGCTCGCCGAGATTGTCGCCATGGTCGCTCGAATAGAGCACCCGTGTCGTCTCGGCGAGGCCGGAAGCGACGAGCGCGTCGATCAGCTCCCCGACGTGGTGGTCGATCTTGCTGACGAGGCCGAAATAGGCGGCGATCGCGCGGCGCAATTTCACCTCGTCGAAGCCCTGGTCATAGATCTGGCATTCGCGCGCCGCCGCGACATAGGGGTGGTCGGGCCGCTCCTCCGGTGCGTAGAGCGCCGGCCACGGCACCGCTTCCTCCGGATAGAGGTCGTACCATTCGGGCCGCGCGATCAGCGGGAAATGCGGGCAGACCAGCGAGACGAACAGCACCCACGGCTTGCCGTCACGCGCCGAATTAGCGGCGCGCGCCTTCAGCCAATCGACCGCCGCCGCGGTGATCCGGTCGTCGTAATCCTGGTAGCTCGAATTGCCGCGCCCGGCGTCGTTGGCGAGGCGCAACGCCGCGCGGCGCACCGGCAACGGGTCGCGCAGCCAGCCCATCGGGTCGCCGATCCCGTCGACGACATGCAGCGGCATGATTTCCTCGGTGAAGCCGTTGTCGTCATCGGCGCTCCTGAAATGCAATTTGCCGATCGCGGTGACCTCGTGCCCGGAATCGCGCAGCCGGTGGTGCCAGCTCGGCACGCTGCCGTCATAGGGGATCGCATTGTCCCAGAACCGGATCCGGTGGACATGGCGCCCGGTCGCGAGCGCCGCGCGCGACGGCACGCAGATCGGCGAATTGCAATACGCATCGCTGAACCGCACCCCTGACGCCGCCAGCCGGTCGAGGTTCGGCGTCCGGATCATCCCGTGGCCATAGCACCCGAGCACACGCCGGCTGTGCTCGTCCGACAGGATGAAGAGCAGGTTCGCGGGTTTCATTCGTGCTTCCCGATTAAAATTCACAATGAGGCGGTGAGGCAGTGAGTAAAAGAAACGCTTTACCGCAAAGGACGCAAAGGATACGCAAAGGTCGCGGAGGTTTTTTATTTGGGCGCGCAGCGCCCAATAAATTTTCGGATCGCG
>WNFA01004403.1_pt1 | contig 11774 bp, 10 predicted proteins | sample 5400481 | NCBI WGS metagenome assembly WNFA01 (sample SAMN13153340, study PRJNA577476) | soil metagenome | isolation source: 120 cm saprolite under Douglas fir tree site 2 hole 1 replicate 2 | place: USA:California | collected 2015-04-18
AACAGCCCGCGCAGCGACATCAACCCCGCCATGCAGATCGGCCTGAACGCCGTGTACATCCCGCACCAACACACGTGGCAGCTCGAGCACGAGCCGGTCGTATCCGGCTCCGGCAAACTCGTCATCCTCCCAGCCTTCCGCGAGCTCCGCTCCCACTTCTGAACACCACTCCAGAATTCGACTCCACACCCGCCCAGTCTGACCGCCTTAGATCGGCCGAATAACATTGCACTCCATGTTGTAATGAGGAAGTAATTCACCTAGTAATTAGTTATTCCCCTGAAGCAGCCCATTTTGTGGTTCCATTGTTTGCAACTGGGCTTTAGCCCAAATCCTAATATTGGAGAAATAATAATGAGCGTTCGTAAAAACTGGAGTCTGATTCTTAGTTCGTTAATGTTAGTTGTTGTGTTGGTCCAGCCTTCGACAGACCGCTTACAACACAGTCAGGAACTCCTAGGTAATCCGGCGCAGACGCAGCGGGTGGACGGTGGCGGTCCGGTTCCTCCGCTTCCACCCCCGTCGTTCCTAAACACGTTGACCGCAGACGGTGGGGGACCCGTTCCTCCGCTTCCGCCTCCGTCGTTCCTAAACACGTTGACCGCAGACGGTGGGGGACCCGTTCCTCCGCTTCCGCCTCCCTCGTTCCTAAACACGTTGACCGCGGACGGCGGGGGACCCGTTCCTCCGCTTCCGCCTCCCTCGTTCCTAAACACGTTGACCGCGGACGGCGGGGGACCGGTTCCTCCACTTCCGCCTCCAAACGCAACGTTGTTGCCTTCGCTCATGCAGCAAGCGCCCTTGCTAGCAGATGGCGGCGGACCCGTTCCTCCGCTTCCACCCCCGCTCCTGACCGTCGACTTCGTCGCAGTTTAGGTGCAAGCCAAAAGGCCAACACGGGGGAAGATGAGACCCACCTTCCCCCGCTTCTTCCTTTTATGGTATATTGCGAGCGAGTTAACCCTTCTTTATGCTTGCCAATTTCATCTGGTGGACCGCCATCGCCCTTGAGGTCGTCATTCTGTCTCGCAGCGCACTGACAGGCCTCCTGAAAAAGTACCCGCTCTTTTTCGCGTACATCACCTGCGTTCTTCTGACGGAAATTATTGGCCTGCTGACCAACGCATTGGCTCCCAAGTTATATGAAACCCTATATTGGCCTGCCGACCTCGCCACTATTCTCGCCAGCTATGCGGTCATGGTAGAGATCTTTCGATGGTCCACCAGGCACAAGCCCGGTATTCGCCGTCTTACACAGCGCGCCCTGCTAACCGTATTTGCTATCACACTTGCCTATGCAGCTTCTAACTTTGTGCAGGGCAAGTTCAGTTCTCCATCTCGTGCCGTTGCCGCCTTGGGCCGCGACCTTCGCTACGTCGAAGCCGGCATCCTGCTGCTGATGTTGTGGTTGTTGCTGCGATATCGCATTCCGCTGGGCCGCAATCTTCTGGGCCTGTTGATTGGCTATTCCTTCTGGGTGGGTATGAATGTAGTGAATCTGGCCTTCTGGTTTGTGCCCGGAAATGAATTCTCGATTCTCCTGCGAGGGTTGCTCCCCACAACGTACCTCTTCACCCTGGGAGTTTGGTGCGTGACTTTGTGGTCCGTCTACGCCGAACCCGTGCAACCTGCCGAAACCAAAATTGAGCGAGACTACGAGCTTCTTGCCGCGAAAACGCAAGGGGTCCTTGCTCGTACGTCCACCCGTTTACTAAGGATCATGCGGCCATGACTGGACTGCTAGCCATCGTCATCCTCGGATCGCTGATTCTGATATTCGGCCTTCGGCTTCTTATGCAGTCGTCAAAAACAAGTACGCAATTTCCGTGCGTAACCCTGGAGGAGTTTGCAAGCGCACGAGAAGCGCTAGACACCACCTTCGTCGAGGCCGCCGCAATCGATAGACTTTTTTCGACCGAAGATATGGAGTTCATTTCCCACTCGAGTTCTCCCAAGGCCCGGCGTCTTTTTCTGGAGGAGCGCAAGGCGCTGGCCATCCAGTGGCTTCGCAAAACCCAAAGGCAGGTCGCTCAGCTCATGGACCTCCATTTGCGGCTCGCCGGCCACACTCATGAGCCAAGTCCGAGATTTGAGCTGAAGCTGGGTGCCAAGTATCTGTCTTTCTTGCTTGTTTCTTACCTTCTTCTGTTCCTGTTATGGCTGCGCGGTCCATTTAAAGCCAGGCGGGTCGTTGCTTACACCTCGCACGTCGCCGGATACTTTTGCACTGTCTTCAGCCTTCGCCTTGAGAGCGTAAACGCCCCGCACGTCGGTACCGACGGTTCCGACCCTGGCATTTAGCTGTCCCCTCTGGCGCACAACCCCGCACCAAGAATCCAAACCACAAAACACGTTGGCTAGCGTGCATGGCCGACGCCTTCGTGTGCGGCGATCCTCGCAGCGTTCGTCGCGCGCCTTGCAGCGAGCGCGCGGCCTCCGGTCCACACCAACTGCAAACCCGCAAAGATAGCCACCATAGCGACAGCCGTCTTCAGCCTGTTCGCGGGAACCCTGCGCGCCAATAGACATCCTGCGACCACACCGGGAACGCCTCCCACAAGAAGCTGGAGAAGCACAGCACTGTTGATTGAGCCAAAACTCCAGTGAAATGCGCTGCCAATCGCAGCCAATACCAATCCAAAGAGCAAGTCCGTGCCAACAACTTGCGGCGGCGTCATTTCCGAATAGTTCAGCAGGAGAACGGTCCCTAACGCGCCCGCGCCCGCGGACGAGAATCCGGACTCCATCCCGATCGGCAAAGCGAGCCAGGGAAGCCAGCGATGGTTTTTCCCAGCGAACGTGGGATTTTGCACACGCCGTACAAAAGTCACGCTTGATGACGTTGCCAAAACAACGCCCAGCAACACGACTACGACCGGGTTTCCCGCGTCTCGATTCAACCAACGAAGCGCCCATATGCCTACCAAAAGACCGGGAATCGCTCCCTGCAGCAGAAGCCACAGATAGCGCGAATGAATCTGTTTCCCCAGCAGATAGAAAGGAGCGGCAATCAAACGCAGCACTCCGGCAAACAAGAAAGCCGTTCCAACGGCTTCCCCGGCAGTGAGTCCGACGAGGAGCATCAAGGCTGGAACGGTGAAACTCCCCCCACCAATCCCCGTTAGCCCGACAGCCCCACCAATGAAGAATCCGATGAGGAAGTTCATCTTTCAGCTCGCATCGAGAACGTGTGCATTCCGCACTCGAGCTTCGTTCCACCCCATCGGCCGGACCTGGGATTATTAGGATCAGAGGGTAGCGCGGTGCACGGCTGGCATCCGATGCTCAGGTACCCTTCGTCGTATTGCGGCAGATGCGGGATTCCGTTCACGTTTGCGTACTGCCACACCTGCTCCCAGTTCCAGTCGGCGAGCAGGTTTACTTTCCACAAAGTCTTCCCGCTCGGCAACCGGTGTAGTTCGACCTTCTTCAGGTTTTTTCGTGTCGGCGATTGTTCTCGTCGCAATCCCGTAAACCAGATGTCAAAAGGCTCGAGAGCGCGCATTAGCGGTTCGACTTTGCGCAATTGGCAGCACCGTGTGGGTTCGTCGCGGTACAGAATGCCGAACGCTGATTCCTGCTCCGCGACCGTTTGCGCGGGAAGTACGTTGACCAGATTCAGCGACCACTGCCGCGTCATGCGATCGCGATATTCGTAGGTCTGCGGAAAGTGATATCCCGTATCGAGAAACAGCACCGGCAAGCCCGGTATCCGCTTTCTAAGGAGATGTGCCACTACCATGTCTTCCGCTTGAAAGCTGCTGGTCAGGCATATGTGTGTGCTTGGGCTCGCCGAGAGCACGGCTTCGAGCGCTTGCTCGGGTGCGAGACTTTCCAATTCCTCAGCGATGCGATCCACTATCATTTAATTGACCTCTTCCTGTTCCTGATTGTCTTGCGGCTTTGCGAGCCGCAAGGAGTCCGCCAGCGCTAAGGCGCGCCGGAAAACTTCTTTATCGTTGTCGTACTCGTTTTTCCGAGAGAGGTCGAGCAACCGGAACTTTCCTTCCGAAAGGAGGCGTTGTTTCATCTCGGTATCGAGGGGATCGCCAGAGTAAATAGAAACGGCTCCAATCCTCTGTGCTGCGCGAACCACGTCCAGGAGCGCGCCGCGCGATGCTTCGTCGTCTAGATGCACTACTTCGAAACCTTTCTCGAAGAGGGCCCGCTCCAACTTCGAGGCAAGAGCAGGCTGATTCTCCAACAAGAAGGTGGCCGGGTAGTGCCCGTGCCGTTCGTAGCGCTCTTGCGCACTGACGCGTTTCTGCGCGATCTCCCGCGATACGAGTTCTGGCGCCTCTAACCGTTGTCCGTCGGGCGCAGCTTCTCCGATCATTCCAGCGCCGACAGTGGCGTTGGAGATCGTGTCGATCAGGATGAAACTGCCGGTTGCCCGATCGCTGGCATAAGGGTCAAAGAAAAGCGGAACGTGAGCTTCAAATTCGACTGAGGCAATGTCGTTCATGTTCAACTGCGTTGCGTGTTCCTGTTCGAGCGTATTGACGTTCACACGATGGCGAATGTGTAGTGCGCGAATTTTAGTTTGGCGGGCCGTATGCTTCACGAGATAGGTCCGGCCCACCTCCAACGGGCTTACGTGCAGCCAAACCACCATGGCGCGAAATCTTCTCGACACTCGCGGGCCATTCTTGGGCGACACCAGCATGTCACCCCGGCTGAGGTCGATTTCATCCTCCAACTCCAGGGTCACCGACATCGGAGCAAACGCCTCCGGCAGGTCGCCATCGTAGCTTGCGATCGAGCGCACTCGTGTTCTCTGTCCGGACGGCAAGGCCAGGACATCGTCGCCGGGGCGAATCACTCCGCTCGCCAGGCGGCCGGCAAATCCCCGGAAGTTAGCGTCAGGACGAATCACCATTTGCACCGGGAATCGCAGACTTTTGAGGGCCTCGCTGGCGCTCAGAGGAACAGTCTCCAAGTGTTGGAGCAGCGTCGGCCCGTGATACCAAAATGTCCGCTCGCTTCTCTCGACGACGTTATCTCCTTCAAGCGCGCTGATGGGCACGCACTGTACGCAGTCGATGCCGAGCTGCCGAGCCAACTGCAAAAAATCCCGCTCAACATCCAAAAACACATCTTCCCTGTAGTCGACGAGATCCATCTTGTTCACCGCCGCGAGAACATTGCGAATCCCCAGCAGCGAAGCGATGAACGCATGGCGCCGCGTCTGTGGAAGGATTCCCTTCGTGGCATCCACAAGAATCACGGCAGCGTCCGCTGTGGACGCGCCAGTGGCCATGTTGCGCGTGTACTGCTCGTGGCCCGGCGTGTCCGCTATGATGAATTTCCGCCGCGAGGTCGCGAAATAACGGTAGGCCACGTCGATAGTGATGCCTTGCTCTCGTTCCGCGCGCAGGCCATCCGTCAGCAGCGAAAAATCGATTGGCCCCGAGGAACGGTTGATGCGGCTCTTTTTCACCGAAGCCAGTTGGTCTTCGTAGACCGCCTTTGAGTCATGTAGCAGCCGTCCGATAAGCGTCGACTTGCCGTCATCGACGCTTCCCGCCGTTGTGAAGCGAAGCAGCTCCATCTCCAGGCTCTGTTCGAGGAACTCCCCAAAGCTTTCGCGCGGTTCCTGCGTCGCGGAGATCACTAGAAATACCCTTCCCGCTTTTTGAGCTCCATCGATCCTTCTTCATCGTGATCAATCGCACGGTTCTCGCGCTCCGAACGCCGGAACGAAACCATTTCCTCGACAATTTTCGCCACGGAGTCCGCTTCCGAACGGATTGCTCCCGTGCACGGAACGCACCCGAGCGAACGCATCCGGCACTTCAGCACTTGCGTCGTTTCGCCCGGCAAAAGCTCCTTTGCACCGCGGATCAAGACAATCGAGCCGTTTCGCAGCACCACTTCGCGTTCTTTCGCGAAATAGAGAGGAACAATCGGGATATTTTCGGCTTGGATATAGAGCCAGATGTCGAGCTCCGTCCAATTCGACAGGGGGAAAACTCGGATGCTTTCTCCTTTGTCAATCCGGGCGTTAAAAATATTCCAGAGCTCCGGCCGCTGATTTTTCGGGTCCCATTGCCCCAGCGGGTCGCGGAACGAGTAAATTCTTTCTTTCGCCCGCGATTTCTCCTCGTCCCGGCGGGCTCCTCCAAACGCAGCGTCGAAGCCCCCTTCCCCAAGCGCGTCCAGAAGCGATTTCGTCTTCAGCAGCCCGCAGCATTTCTGAGTTCCCAACGAGAAAGGATTGGCTCCGGCGTCCAGGGCCGCCTGATTCTTGTGGACGATGAGTTCAGCGCCAATTTGCCGCGTGTACCCGTCACGAAACTCAATCATCTCCGGAAATTTGTAGCTGGTGTCGATATGCAGCAGCGGGAACGGGATCTTGCCCGGGAAAAACGCCTTCTGCGCTAAGCGCAGCATTACCGAGGAGTCTTTACCGATCGAGTACAGCATTACCGGGCGTGCAAATTCAGCCGCCCCCTCGCGCAGAATGTGGATGCTCTCCGCCTCCAGCGCCCTCAGATGGCTCAATCGCCGCGGGGCAAGCGTCGGCCCACTCCCGCTGTCGGAGGGAACCGCAGCCAGCTCAGAAAACGAGACTTCCGATGTGTGCGCCATGGGCCTCAGTTTAAAAATAAAAAAACCCACCTGCCGGGGGTTTCCAGCGGTGGGTTGGCTAAAATCTTGTAGTAAAAGGTTTCTTACAAAGCTGGCTTTTCACCTCTACAAGACACACCGGCCCTCGCCGTTTTTAGTCGGCGACAACAAGAGGCAGTGGTCGTTGGTGTAAAGCCAATCACAAAGACAATCATACTCCATGCCGTTAGGCGCTTCAAATCACCATTTCGCTTTCGAACTATCAATATTTTGGATGACGGAAACGCTAGTTTGGTTACTGCAATCGTTCGAGGCCCCGCATAATACCGACTCTCTCATTCGATTCTCGATCAGCAGCCACCGGTTTTTGCCAGGCACTGGAAGACGTTGTGTTGCGGCGCAGGCATAGGGATGTCGCCCTTACGATCCCTCCAGAGGAACTTATTAAGCAGCGCGGTGTCGACGCCATCAGCATGGCTGAAATCGAGATTCTCACCTTCCTCCCATTCCTCGGTATTCATCTGATAGATCAGGCCGTTGTCGCGGTTACGATAGTCGGCGGTGAACGCGGGCTGCTCACCCGACCCGCTGAAGAGCGGGGCCATGACCGCGGCGCGCGAGTCGTTGGCATTCATTGGCGGAACGCCGAGGAGCGACTCGATAGTGCGAACCATATTGATGGTTGTATAGAAAGAATGATCAACGAACGGAGCAGTCGTGGTATCGCCGTGCACGGCTGGCAGAGGCGAGTACTTACTGATGACGAGGGCAATGCTGCGGTGTGAGTCGATGTGGTCGGGGCCGTTCTGAGCGTCGTCTTCCAGAATCAGGAAAGCAGTATCGTCCCAATAGGGGCTGTGAGATACGGCGTCAACGACACGCCCGATTGCCAGGTCATTGTCAGCAACCGACGCGGCAGGCCTGGGTTTGTTCTTGGTTCCACCCGCGGTGTGGTCGTTTGGAAGACGAAGCAGGATGAATTGCGGCATGGCGTCTTGGTGCGCGTTGCGTGAGGCAACGAAACTGTTGAATTCGTTCAGGAATTCATCAGCGCGGAGCTGGTCGGGATAGGCGACCTCGAAATCAGGAAACAAGGGATCGAAGTGGCCACGGAGTTCGACTTCCGCAGCGACATTCTTGGCCAGAATTGGGATGGCCCATGGGTAGGGACTCGGGCCGCCGCGCGGGTCCCCTACATTTTTTTCCAAAGCCTCGCCTTTGTTGATGGTGCTGCGAGAGCAGCGCAAGCCGGCGGCTTTGGGCGGTCCAGAGCTTGGCGGATTTGCGTCCTGCTCCGTGTTGCACCAGCGGCTCACGATGTATTCGCCGTAGTGTCGATACGAGATTCCGTGGCTGGCGAAATTCTTCCACAGATACCCACCAGTGGGCTCGCCGGCATCGGGAAGCTCATCTTCGGCCGAGACGCCGCTAAGTAAGGCGCCTTCGGAATCGTAGGTGTGTTCGCTACCGCGGTAGGCGATCGGCCAAGTCTTGGCCACGTAATCGGAAATGGAGGCGGAAGTGGACCACACGTGGCCATCACCGGAAACGTCGCCACTATCATAGAAATTATCGAGCACGCCGTATTGACGAGCGAGCTTGTGCTGATTGGGCGTGATGTCCTCCCCGTACATCGTCAAGGATGGATCGCCATCGCCGGCGCCGAGATCACCGAAAACCTGATCGTAGGTGCGATTTTCTCTGATGATGTAGATGACGTGCCGGATCTTGTTCTCACCGGCGGCGAAGCGGACGCGGTCGGCATTGCCGCGCACGGCGTTGGCTTCGGAGACCTGCTTCGTGAACGTCGCCAGATTTGCCGGCAAGTCTGCAAGGGCGATGCGCGCGAGCGAGCCGTTAATCATAGCTGGCGCGTACGGATAACGGGGACGCCCGTCGGCGGTTTTGCCGATCGATTTTGGATTCGGCCCGGAGCCGCCACCCTTGGCGCTTGCAATAAGGAGATCCTTACGAGTGGCGGCGACAACGGTGGGATACCACTGGGTGGGAATGAAACCGACGGCTTGGAGCGGCTGGCCGGACGTGATGTTCGAGAGATCGAAAACAGCGACGCAATCGGAAATGGCACTGGCGGAAAACAGCGTCTTCTCGTCGGGAGAGAGCGCGAGATATTCCGGATCGCTGCCGCCGTATTGTTGTCCCGGGAGCTTTGTCGAAAGATAGGAGACCGGTTTTCCGGTCGCGGTGTCGAGGACCGCGATCTCGTCGCGGTCGGTGAGGGCCACGAAAAGCCTGGAGTTGTCGCGATTGAGCAGAAGAGCGGTCGGATGAGACCCGCCGGCAAGCGGCGAAGTGGGTTGGCGAAGCGGAATGAAGCGGCGGACACGCCCCTTCAGCAGGTCCAACTCCGCGACCATGGAAGCATTCCAGAGCGAGACGAAGCCTCGCCGGCCATCGCTGGTGATCACCGACGTATACGGAAGGGAGGCCGGGATGTGCTTGAACGTCGAGAGATCGAAGCGGTGGATGATCTTGCCGTCACTGGCATTCAAGAGCAAGGCTTCATCGGAATTGTTGCACGCGACGAGCAGACGCTCTTCGCCTCCGCTCATACCAATGGCGAGGCCTGCAGGATAAGTAACGTCCCGGAAATCCAGGCGGCGAATTTTCCCACCGGGGATTTTGTCGCGCGGAGGCAAAGGCATGAACCTCTCCGGAGTAATGCGTCCGTTCTCGAAGGCGTAGACCGCGATACCGTTGCCTGTGCTGCCCTTTTGCTTGCCCAGCGGATCGGTGAGAGAAGCCATGGAAGCAAACAGGTGTTTGCCGTCGAGCCCGAAGGCCAGGCCCAGGAAATACGTTTGACGCGCTTTACTGCCGAGGCGATCGTCCGGCGCGTCGGTGAGTTCGTCCGTTTCCAGATTCAGGACGGAGAGAGACTGTTTCTCACCCGAGGTGTAAGAGCCGAACCCGCTGTGGAGCAGCACGGCAAAGCGGCCATCGGGTGAGAGTGCGACAGCAGTGGGAAGATTATTGATTGGCCGGGGATTTCCAGGAACATCCGCAAGGAGCTTGCCGTTCGGGAGTTGCGTGCTGTGCGGCGCATCCTGTGCAACAAGAGAGGACGCCAAGAACAACAGGACCAGCAACACGAAAAAGAAATTGGGGAAAAGGCGAGAGTGTTGGCACATGGAGGGAGTATATGGCTTTTCTGTCACAGAACTGTAAACGAAGAGCTAGTCCCAAAGGGCAACTTCCCAGACGGGGGCTTCTGGCCCGCTTCGCACGAATCGAACGCCGTCTGCCAGATGGGATGAGAACCGCGGTCTCCACGCGATGGATTCATCCGGAACGCGACCGATTCCGCTGCTGAAGGATAGCTTCCGACTGTTCCGCCGCCTCCTTCACCAAAAAGCCCATCTTGGGGTGGGAAGCCTCCAGATCAATGGATAGCCCGTAACTTCGCAGAACTTCGGATGTCGTGGGCCCAATCGAAGCCTTCACAACATTTTCTAAGCCGGCCTTAAGCGCGTCCTTCTTTCCAACTTGTTCGGCAATCTGGAAGAGATGATTGACTTGCACTCCGGTGGTAAAGAGGGCCACGTCGATCCGCCGCGCGATTATTGAGTTCACTGCCCCCTGCAGCGGAGCCTTATCCTCCGGCAAATCCCATTGGTAGACTGGCACAGGTGTAACGCGGGCCCCTCGGTCGCGCAAGCCCTCCAGAAGCTCCGGGTTGGAAATGCCGTATTCTTGTACAGCGACACGTTTGTTCCGCAAATCCAGTTTCTTGTCGTCAATCGCCTGGAGCACTTCGCGCCACGTGTTTGGTTCTGGCGCGGCTATCGCGACCGGCACGTTCCATTCGCGCAGGACAGCTAGCGGCTTCGGTCCGCGTGCGACCACAGAAACCTTTCTCAATGCCTCGAAAAACTTCTCCGTGGGATGCACGCCTTCCAACACATTCGAAAGAGCGCGCGCTCCGACACCCGTTAGAAAGACCACCGCGTCGAGCTTTCCTTCCAACAACGCGTCAGCGAACTTCAAGGCTTCTTGATTTGAGGAGAGCGGCACCTCGCGCATCGCCGGCGCATGAAGCGGCTTGCCGCCGTACGCTTCAATCAGACGGCTCATTTCCTGGCCGCGTCGGCTCTCCAGCGTCAGGACGGTTAATCCTTGAAAATTCGTCACGGGCATGCTCAGGTGTTCCGCCCCCTACGATACCTCTGACCCGGCGGAAATAGCAGCGCCGCGCGTTCCTTTCACGCAACGGATGGGCCAGTCGCGATTAGCATTGTCGGACACAGGTTCTTGCTTTAGTGGATTTTGGCGAGGGAGTCGCGACAACTTGTTTTCAAACCGCGCCCGCCGAAGGCGCGAAGGAGCTGGAAGACCGCCATGAAGCGAGTCCCACTGTTGCAGCGGCTGTGAAAAGGGGATCACTGAAGGCCGCTTGCTGCCTGTATTCGTCTTCGGCGCGGTACGACTGGATCACATCCGCGATCACATCCGGAAACGATTCATCACACGGCACGGTTGCTAATATCTCCTTGCCGGCAATCGCGTGAGAGCCGGTGCGGCCGCCCACGTAGACCGCCACCGCATCGACGAGCTTCCCGTCAATTTTTGTCTTGAACCCACGAAGACCGACGTCAGCAGCTTCATGGTTGCCGCAACCCGCCGGGCACCCGGACCAATGAATCGTCAGTGGGTTCACCCCTGCACCCATCTTTTCTTGGAGAGCCTGGGAAAGGGCGACAGCGCGGCTCTTCGTTTCGATAAGAGCCAGATTGCAATAATCGGTGCCGACGCAGGCAACCAGTCCGCGCATAAAAGGAGAGGGACGAGGCGAGAGTTGTTTAAGCAGAGGTTCATTGAGAAGCTTCGTCACGCGATCTGCAAAAACATTGGGAATAATTGCGTTCTGTCCCGTAGTCAGGCGAATCTCGCCGTTGCCGTAGACGTCGGCGAGACGCGCGAGCTCGTCCAACTGCTCAGGATTAACTCTGCCGGTTGGAACGCAAAGACCCACGGCCACAAGCCTGGCCTGTTTTTGGGAGGTCAGCCCGATGTGGTCGGCATGATGGAAGCTCCGCATATCTCTTCCTTGAAATGCGAGTTCATACCCCATGCGCGAGGTAAGTTCCGCTCGCAATCTGGAAATTCCCCATTTTTCGATTAAGAAGGCGAACCGGCATTTGGAGCGGGCTTCGCGCGGGCCGTGATCGCGGAAAATCTTGATC
>WNFA01004404.1_pt1 | contig 11774 bp, 9 predicted proteins | sample 5400481 | NCBI WGS metagenome assembly WNFA01 (sample SAMN13153340, study PRJNA577476) | soil metagenome | isolation source: 120 cm saprolite under Douglas fir tree site 2 hole 1 replicate 2 | place: USA:California | collected 2015-04-18
TGCGCTACATCGCCGCCGTGCAGCGCGCCGGCGATGTGCACGTGCATGGCGCGCCCCTGGCACAGGCGCATCGCGTGGCGAGCTATCCCGGCCGCGATCTGATCGGCCAGACGTACGTGCGCCCGCTCGACGTCGTCCCGCTCCCGGCCGAGGGTCAAAAGGCGGTGGTCGTCGCAGGTTCATTCGTATCGGCCGACGAAGGCACCGGGCTCGTGCATATGGCGCCGGCCTTCGGCGCCGACGACTACGCGACGGCGCAGCAATACGGACTCGCGTTCGTCAATCCGGTCGCGCCCGACGGCACCTTCCGCGGCATCGGCAGCCGCTGGCCGGAGCTGGAGGGCAAGCTCGTCACGGCCAAAGAAACGAATCATCTGATCATCGACCGGCTGAAGCACGACGGGCGCTGGCTCGAGACCAGGCCCTACTCGCACAGCTATCCGCACTGCTGGCGTTGCGATTCGCCGCTCATCTACTACGCCCGCAGCTCCTGGTTCGTCCGCACCACCGCGGTGAAAACGCGCATGCTGGAGATCAATGCCGAGGTCGATTGGCATCCGCCCGAGGTGGGCAGCGGTCGCTTCGGCGAATGGCTCGAGAACAACGTCGACTGGGCCTTGTCGCGCGACCGCTACTGGGGCACGCCGCTCAACGTGTGGGAATGCGATGCGGACCGCGAGCATCGCGAGGTGATCGGCTCCTACGAGGAGCTGTCGCAGCGCTGGGGGAAAGCGCTCCCGTCGGATTTCGATCCGCACAAGCCGTACATCGATGCCTACACCTGGGCGTGCCGCGATTGCGGCGGGAAGATGCGCCGCGTGAACGAAGTGATCGACGCGTGGTTCGACTCGGGCTCGATGCCCTACGCGCAGTGGCATTACCCGTTCGAGCACCAGGCCGACTTCAAGGCGCACTTTCCGGCCGACTACATCTGCGAAGGCGTGGATCAAACGCGCGGCTGGTTCTACTCACTGCTCGCCATCGGCGTCACCGCGTTCGACGCACTGGTCTACAAGCACGTAATCGTGAACGAGCACGTGCTCGACGTGCACGGCCAGAAGATGTCGAAGAGTCGCGGCAACGTCGTCGATCCGTGGAAGGTGATCGGCGAACACGGCGCCGATGCGGTGCGGCTTTACCTCCTGGGCCAGAGTCAGGTCTGGCTGCCGAAGCGTTTCGATGAGCGACAGATCCCGGAGGTGTCGGGCGGATTCCTGAACACGCTGCGCTCGACGTACGACTTCTTCCGCCGATACGCCCAGGACTGGAATCCGCCCGCCGAGGAGGACGCCACGCCGCCCAGCCAGCGACCAGCGGCGGATCGCTGGCTCCTCGCCCGGCTCGACGAGGTGGTCGCGAGCGTGAAGCAGTCGTGGTCCACCTACGACGTCACCGCCGGCGTCCGGGCGATCATGGATTTCGTGGGGGAGGATCTGTCGCGCTGGTACATCCGGCGTAACCGGCCGCGCTTCTGGGCGCCCGATCGCGCGACCGACCCGATCGCGCTGGAAACGCTGCACGGGGCGCTGGTCGCTGCGGTTCGGATGCTCGGCCCGGCGGCCCCCTTCATCTCCGACTGGGTGCACCGGTCCCTGACGGGGGCCTCCGTCCACCTCGCCCCGTTCCCCGTGGACCGCGGCCACCGGGAGCCGGAGCTGCTCACGGCTATGACCACGGTCCGGCGCCTCGCCTCATTGGCCCGGGCGGCACGGGAATCGCGTAATCTGCGGGTCCGCCAGCCGCTCGCCCGGATGCAGCTGGCTGTTCCGGCCGCTGCCCAGGGCCCGGCCTTGTCAGACCTGTTAGATATTCTGGCTGCCGAAGTCAACGTAAAGGCCGTCCAGGTGGTGGCATCCGACCATGATCTGGTGCGGCTGCGCGGGAAAGCGAATTTCCGGACGCTCGGCAAGCGGTATGGCAAGGACACGCCGCGGGCCGCCGCGGCGGTTTCGGAATTGACTGCCGAAGAGTTACAGACGCTGGAGCAGGGCGGGACAGTGCGCACCGGGGAGTGGGAGTTTCGGCACGAGGACGTGACGGTCGGGCGCGAGGTCGCCAGCGCGTGGCTGGTCCAGGCCGACGGGCCGTACGTCGTCGCACTCGATCCCGAGTTGAGTGACGACCTGGTGCAGGAAGGATTGGCGCGCGAGGTGGTGAATCGCGTGCAACGTCTCCGCAAGGAGGCGGGATACGACTACACGACGCGCATCGAGTTGAGCATCGCCGGCGCCGAGGACGTGGTGGCCGCGACGCGCGCGTTTCAGGGGTTCGTGGAAGGCGAAACGCTCGCGCGCCGCATGGTGTTGGGCGGAGGCGCGGTGCTCGACGAGCCCGACTTGCAGCGTGAAGTAGACATCGAGGGGCGCCGGATCACGATTGCGCTCCGGCGTCACGACGGACGAAAGGGCGGAACCCGATAATGCCGACTAAGTCGACGAAGGTTAAAGTGAAGGCCAAAAGCGGCCTGAACAAAAGCGGCCTGAACAAAAAGCAGCTCACGCATCTCGAGAAGCGGCTGCTGGAAGAGCGCGCCCGCGTCATCAAGGAGCTGGGCCACTATGGCGAGTCGTTCAACTCGAGCCTCCAGGCCTCCGACGGCGATCTCTCCAGCTATTCCTTCCACATGGCCGATCAAGGCACCGACGCGATGGAGCGCGAGAAGGCGTTTCTGTTCGCGTCGCAGGAAGGGCGGTACCTCTGGCACGTGAACGAGGCGCTGCGCCGGCTGTACAGTGCCCCCGAGCGCTTCGGTCGCTGCGAGCAATGCGGCGACCCGATCGGATTCGATCGGCTCGATGCCCTCCCACACGCCCGCCTCTGCATCAAGTGCAAGGCCAGAGAGGAAGATGGTAAGCGCCGCTGAGCGCCGGCTGTTCTGGGTGACGGCGGTCGCGGTCGTCGTTTCCGACTTCGTCACCAAACTGATCGCGGAGTCGTTCCTGGCGCGGCGGCTGCCGCTCCAGGTCATCGGCGACGTCGTGCAGTTCCGCCTCGTATACAACGAAGGCGCGGCGTTCGGCCTGCATGTGGGTGACAACTCCCGCTGGATCTTCCTCGGCCTCGCCATCGTCGCGCTGTTCGTACTCGCCTCGCTGGTGCGCGGCACCCGCCCTGGCGACCGGTTCCGCCTGGTCGCGCTGGCGCTGGTCTGCGGCGGCGCCGTGGGCAACCTGATCGACCGTATTCGCAGCGCGCAGGGCGTCGTCGATTTCGTGGACGTCGGCATCGGCGCCTGGCGCTGGCCCACGTTCAACGTCGCCGATTCGGCCATCACGATCGGCGCGATCGCACTCGGACTCTCGCTGTGGCAGGAAGGCCGCGCGCAGCAACGGGCGAAGGAGGCGCGCGCGGCGGAGCCTTGAACATCACGTTCTGTGTTGTCGCAGGTACTGAACGCTTAGATCGATTCCTCGCCGACCAGCTCGCCCTCTCCCGCACACAGGCCGGACGTCTCATTGCCGACAAGCGCGTCACCGCCCGTGGCAAAGTGCTGCGCGCCTCCGCCGTGCTCGAACGCGGCGCCGAAGTCACCGTCGAACTTCCACCCAATCAGCCGCCGCCGCGCATCTACGCACCCGCCCACGCCGAGCTTTCCTTTGTCTACGAAGACGAGCATCTCGCCGTGCTGGACAAGCCGGCGGGTCTCGTCGTGCATCCCGGTCCGGGCCACTGGGGCGACAGTTTGGTGAACGTCCTGGTGGGTCGGGGGACGCCGCTGTCGGAAGGCACGGGCGAGGGCCGGCCCGGCATCGTACATCGCCTCGACCGCGACACCTCGGGGCTGCTGGTCGTCGCTAAGAGCGATCTCGCGCACCGCCGGCTCGCTGGTGCCATCGAGCGGCGCGCCGTCAAACGCGTGTACGCGGCGCTCGTGTGGGGTCATCTGCGGAAAAGTCCGGTCGACATCGAAGCGCCGATCGCGCGCCATCCCAAGGAACGCAAGCGGATGACGGTTGCGGAGGGCGGCCGCCACGCTGTTACGCATGCCGCCGTCGTCGCGCGCTTCGCCCACGCCGACCTGCTGCGGGTGCGCCTCGGCACCGGCCGCACGCATCAGATTCGCGTGCACCTCGCGCACATCGGCTGCCCGATCGTCGGTGACCGCGAATACACATTTGGCGGCAGCCGTCGCGTGACACCATCGGCGCGACACGAAGCGGAACGCCTCGAGTCGCTGGCGCCGCGCCAGCTGTTGCATGCCGCCGCCCTTTCATTCGCGCATCCGGTGACGGGTGTGCCGCTCGCGCTGACGTCGGAATGGCCGGCCGACTTGCGTCCCGCGCTCGCCGAAGCGGCAGGCGACTCAAATTTGCTTGCCGAGCGCAACCCCTTGCAGTATCTTGGCTTCTTCGCATCCGATGACTGACGGAAGCCTCGTCTCCGCCCGATTGCTCGTGTTCCGCGTGGGAACACTGGCGTGCGCGGCCGAGGTGGACCAAGTGCGGGAGATTCTCCCGCGCCTCCCAACGACGCGTATCCCGGGCGCGCCCCCGGTCGTGGCGGGGCTCGTGAATGTCCGCGGCACACTGGTGACGGTCGTGGAAGGGTGGCGTGCGCTGGGCCTCCCGCCCCTCTCTCCAACCCCATCTCCAGAAGCAGGCACCACAGGCTCGACGATCATTCTCGAGCTGGGCAAGGCGGAGGACGCGGCGGACGGAGGTCAGCAGGGGCACGGCGGGGGCGGGGGAGCGGCGGGTCGGAAGCTGATCGGCTTTACGGTGGACGAGGTGATGGACATGCTGGCGGTCGGGGAGACCACGCTGGAAGATCGTCAGGGTCTTCCCGGCGTCGATCCGACGCTGGTGCGAGCCGTCGGCCGGCGCAATGGTGAGCTGTTCATCGTGCTCGACGTTGCGGCGCTGTTGGGCCCGATTCTGACTTCTTAAGGAGCGAGCGGTGAGCCACACGGTTCTCGTCTGTGACGACGCCATTTTCATGCGCACGATGATCACCGACATCCTGGCGCAAGCCGGATTCGAGGTCGTCGGAGAGGCGGAAACCGGCACCCAGGCGGTCGAGAAGTATCGCCAGCTCAAGCCGGACCTGGTCACGATGGACATCGTGATGCCCGACATGGGCGGCATCGACGCGGTCCGCGAGATCGTCAAGCAGGACCCCGACGCCAAGATCCTGATGTGCAGCGCCATGGGCCAGCAGGCGCTGGTCGTCGAAGCCATCCAGGCAGGCGCCAAGGACTTCGTCGTCAAGCCGTTCCAGCCATCCCGCGTGCTCGAAGCCGTTCAGCGCGTTCTCGGCTAGTCATGGATCTGTCGCAGTACGCCGAGCTGTTCCTGGCCGAGAGCCGCGAGCACTTGAGCGCCTGCAATCAACTGCTGCTCGAGTGGGAGCGGAATCGTGCTTCTCCCGAGCCGGTCGGCGGCCTGTTCCGCGCGGTCCACACGATCAAAGGCATGGCGGCGACGATGGGCTACGGCCGTGTCGCCGATCTCGCGCACCGCATGGAGAACCTGCTCGACCATCTGCGCCGCAGCGGTCGCGCGCCCGCCGACGACATCATTCAGCTGCTGTTCCGCGCCACCGATGCGCTCGAGAAAGCAGTCGGGCTCGCCGTCGCAGGCCGCGAACGGGAAGCCGATCTAACGGTCCTGGCCGACATCGATCACGCCGCGCTGCAGACGAAACCCGCCCCGCAGCCGAGCGCGCTGGCGCGTCACTTTGTCGACGAGCCTGAGCCGCCAAGTCTACCTGCTGCGCCTGTTGCGTCTGCGGCGTCGAAAGGATCCACCCGTCTCGTCGACGTGATAATCCGAGCGGAAGCTCCGTTGAAAGGCGGGCGCGCGATGTTGATCGTGCGCAAGCTGCAGACGTTGGGCACCGTGCATCGTGTGCAGCCCGCAGCGACGGTGTTCGAGTCAGACGATTTCGACGGCCGGTTCGTCTGCGAGCTCGAGACCGCCGCTATACCGGCCGCCATCGAGGCCGCCGTCCGGTCGGTGGGAGACGTCGAGCGGGTGACGGTGGGCGGCGGGGCAATCGATGAGACGCATGTCAGTCCGGCTGAAAGCGTGGCCGGCGGTGGACGCACTCGCCATATCCGCGTGGATCTGCGCCGTCTCGACACCCTCATGGATCTGATCGGCGAGCTCGTGACCGAGCGCGGCCGTCTGAACGACGTCGCCGCGCGCTGGGTGGGTCAGGATCCGGAGATCGACGAGGTCGCCATCCAGATCTCGCGCCTGTCCGCCGATCTGCAGAACGAAATCATTCAGGCGCGGATGACGCCGGTATGGCAGGTGTTCGACCGCTTCCCGCGGCTGGTGCGCGACGTCGCCCGGCAGCTCGACAAGCAGGTGTCCTTCCGGGTGGAGGGGAAGGAGATCGAGCTCGATCGCGAAATCCTCGACGCACTCGGCGATCCGCTGGTGCACCTGCTGCGCAACGCCGTCGATCACGGGATCGAGCCGCCCGCCGAGCGCAAACGCCACAAAAAAGATCCGGAAGGCGAGATCGTCCTGGCGGCGGTGCGGGAGCGGTCGAGCGTGGCGATCAGCATCTCGGACGACGGCCGCGGGATCGATCGTGTGAAAATCCTCGAGAAGGCGAAGCGCGAGGGCATCGTCGGACCGCACGTCGAGTCGCTCTCGGACGATCAGCTGTTGCGCGTGTTGGCGCGGCCCGGATTCTCGACGGCGGAAGCCGTGACCAATGTCTCCGGCCGCGGCGTGGGCATCGACGTCGCTATGACGCGCATTCGCGCCCTAGGCGGCTCCGTCGAAATCCGCACCGAGCCGGGGAAGGGCACCACGTTCGTGCTGCGGCTCCCGGTGACCCTGGCGATCGTGCGTGCGTTGATCGCCGCGGTCGGCCACGAGCGTTATGCGCTGCCGCTCACCTACGTCGCCGAGACGGTCGAGTACGGGACGACGCCGCTGACGACGATGGAAGGCCGCGATGCGATCGTGCTGCGTGATCGGGTGGTGCCGCTGGTCGATCTCCGGAAACTCCTCGGGACGAACGGTGGGGCCCCGGCACCGCCGCCCCCCCCCCGCCGCCCAGTGATTGTCCTGGAAATGGGAGAGCGCCGGGTCGGGATTGTGGTGGATGGGATGTTGAGCCAGCAGGAAATCGTCGTGAAGGGATTCGATGCGCCGCAGGGCACGCTGCCCGTGTTCAGCGGCGCCACTATCATGGGCGATGGCGTGCCCGCACTGATCCTCGACTCCGCCGGACTGGTCTAGGGAGAGGGCATGGAAGACGTCCGTGATCTGAAAGCGCTGCAGCTCGACGCGCTCAAAGAGGTGGCGAACATCGGGGCGGGTCACGCCGCCACCGCACTCTCGCAGCTGACGCACCGGCGCATCATGATCTCGGTGCCCGAGATCAACATCGCGCGGCTGGAAGAGGTCCCGGGCTTGATCGGCGATCCGCAGGAGGTCGTCGCCGCCGTCCTCATGCACATGCTCGGCGATCTGACCGGCCGCACGCTGTTGCTGTTCCCCGAGCCCGTCGGCCGGCAGCTGTGCGACATGCTGCTCAAGCGCCCGCTCGGGACCACCAAGTCCTTCGAAACCATCGAGCAGTCGTGCATCAAGGAGGCCGGCAACATTCTGTCCGGCGCCTACATGAACGCGCTCTCCGAGTTCATGGGGATGCTGCTGTTGCCCTCCGTTCCGAGCCTGGTCGTGGATCTCTCCGCCGCCGTCCTCACGACGACGTACCTCAACTTTGGGCACGACCGGGACTTCGTGTTTTGCGTCGAGACCGAGTTCAACATCGATGCGCAAGACGGGCTGCGCGGCCACTTCCTGCTTCTGCCCGACCTGGCGTCTCTCAAGGCCATTTTCGACGCCATTCGATTGACTTGATCGTATCAGAGCGCGACCTCACGGTGTTGAGGTCCTTCGCCCGCCGGATCGATCCGTCGGACGCGGGGGCGCACAACAACCTCGGCGTCCTCTACTATCAGAAGGGCCTCGTCCCCGAGGCCATCGAGCAATTCACGCGCGCGCTCGAGCTCGATCCGCGCATGCAGGTCGCGCAGCGCAATCTCGAGATCTCCTATCACAACACCGGCTTCTACGACCGCCGCGTCGCCGAGCTGCAGGAGCGGCTGCGCCAGGCGCCTGACGAGCGCGACGCGCGCTGGGAGCTGGGCCGCACGTACGCGATTCTGGGCGCTTTCGAGGAAGCGGTCGCCGAATTCGAAGAGCTGCTCGCCCACAAGCCGAGAGACGTGGCGGCGATTATCCAGCTCGGCCTCGCCGAGAAGGCGCGAGGCCGGTTGGAGGTGGCGACCGAGTGGTTCCAGCGCGCCGCGGAGGAGGAGCCCGATTCGAGCGTCGTGCACTTCTACCTGGGGGAGGTCTACTACAATCGCGGCCTGAACGAGCCGGCGCTGACCGCGCTGGAGCGCGCGGTCACGCTCAATCCGGACAACGCCAACGCCCATTATCTGATGGCGTTCGTGCTGGGCGACATGGGTCGGCATCAGGACGCGCGCGCCGCCTCCAAGCGCGCGATTCAGCTGAACCCGCCGCTCGCACGCGCGCAGACCAACCTGTCGTTGGAGCGGTACCGCGCCGAGCGCCAGTCGGCCGAGCACCGGTTGCGCGAGCAGCCCGCACCGGAAGTGGCGGAAGGCAGCGAGCTGGCGCATTACAACCTCGGGCTCGCGTTCCGGCAGAAGGGCTACTACGCCGAAGCGCTCCGCGAATATCGCCTCGCGATCGAGCGCGGCGAGGATCGGCAGCTGGTGCGCCAGGCGATGGCGGAGGTCTATCTCCTCAAGCGGGACTTCGGCGACGCGCTCGAGCTCTACGAGTCGCTCATCCACGAAGTCCCCGACTCGCCCAAGCTGTGGAACGAGCGTGGCGTCGTGCTGCACCAGGCCGGCCGCAGCCCGGAAGCGCTGGCCTCGTACCGCCAGGCCACCGAAGTCGATCCACGCTATGCGCTCGCGTGGAACAACGTCGGCGTCGTGCTCGCGCACCAGAGCGACACCGAGGGTGCGATCGAAGCGTTTCGGAAGGCGCTCCAGCTCTCGTCGCAATTCGTCGGCGCGCGACTCAACCTCGCGCTGCTCCTGACCCATCTGCGCCGCTTCCAGCTCGCGCTCGAGGCGTATCGTCAGGTGCTGGCCAGCCAGCCGGCGTCCGCGCCCGCGTGGAACGGCGTCGGGCTGGTACTGGTGGAGCTGAAACGCTTTCCCGACGCCCGCAACGCGTTCGTGCGGGCCGTCGAGGCGGATCCGCAGAACGCCGGCGCGCATTACAACCTGAGCTTCACGCTCTCGAATCTGGGCGACTACGACGGCGCGCTGCGGGCCACGAAACGCGCGCTCGAGCTCGATCCGTACTACGTGTCGCAGAAGTTCGCGCTCGCGATCGATCTCCAATACGAGACGGTGTCGATCGGGATCGTGCCGGAGATTTCGGCCGACGTGCAGGCCGAAAACCTTGGGGGCGAGTTTGCCTTCGACCAACGGCTGCTCGACAACATCTTCCAGGACCTCGAGCCCGCGGCGACGGCACCGCAGCCGGGACCCGCCGGTCTCGCGAAGAGGCCCGACGATCCGCTCGCCCTGGCGCGCGACTACGAGAGCAAGGGGATGATGGACCTCGCGGTCGCGGAGGCCACGCGGGCGGTGCAGCGCGGCGCCGATCCGGGGCAGGCGGCGAGCTTGCTGGGCGACATCTATGCGCGCCGCGGCCTACATGGCGAGGCGCTCGAGCGCTACCGAGAGGCACGCACGCTCGATGTGGCGAATTCGATCGCCGCACTCGGCGAAGTGAAGAGCCTGCTCGCGGTGCACCGCGCGGCTGAGGCTTTGCCGCTGGCCGAGGCGCTGGTGGCCAAGGCGCCCGAGGATGTCGAGGTCCTGGTCGCGACCGCCAAAGCACGGTCCGCCACGGGCGACGCCGCGGGCGCGCTTACGGCGCTGCGGCAGGCGCAGACCCGGGCGCCGGCGCGCGCCGATCTCCATAAACTGCAAGGCGACATCGCCCTGAAGGTCGGGGACCGGCAGGGAGCGCGCGCGGCATATCGCGCGTCACTCGATCTCGATGCCGGCTTCGTGCAGGTGTGGCTCGACCTCGGCCGCCTGCACGAACAGGACGAAGAGTGGCCGGACGCGCAGCGCGCCTACGAAGCGGCGCTCGACGCGCTGCCCACGTTCCACGAAGCGGCGCTCGCGCTCGCCGACCTGCTGCGGCGCTCCGGCAGCGTGCGCGCAGCCGTCGTGCGGCTCGCCGAGATGCTGGAACAGGATCCATACGACATGGACGCCCTCATGCTGCTCGGCCGGGCCTTGCTCGAAGACAAGCGCGACGCCGAAGCGTTGGAGGCGTTCCGCCGGGCGCTCAAATTCGATCCCCAGCACACCGGCGCCTTGTTCTATCTCGGCGCGACGCTCGCCCGGCTGCAACGGTACGGCGAGGCGGTGGACGCCTGGGAGCGGGTGACCCGCATCGATCCGGGCGGGCCGTTCGCGCAACGGGCGCGCAGGCATGCGCGCACGGCGGTCGATCTACAGCACATCTTCTCTACCTCGGACGCGGCGTAGCGCATGGCGATCGAGGGACCGCTACGCGAGCTCGGGATCCACGACGTCTTCCAGCTGCTCGACCTGAGCCGGAAGACGGGGACGCTGCGCGTCACCTCGGAGCTGCGCCACAACGAAGGGAAGATCTATTTCGACAACGGCGTCGTCGTGTCGGCGGAGATCCGCAGCAATCCCCACCCGCTCGGCGCGCTGCTGTTGCGCACCGGCAAGATCGCCGAAGCCGACCTCGAGCGGGCGCGGGACATGCAGTCGCGTCAGGGCGACAAGCGCCGGCTCGGCGAGATCCTCGTGTCGCTCGGCGTGATCACGCAGCGCGAGGTCGAGCGCCAGATCCGGTTCCAGATCGAGGAAGTCGTCTTCGAAGTGATGAGCTGGAACGAGGGCTACTTCTCGTTCACCGAAGAGGTCGAGAGCAAGGTCCCGACCGAGGTGACTGTCCGGATTCCCGTCGAAGCGCTCTTGATGGAGGGCGCGCGCCGCATCGACGAGTGGTCGCGCATCGAGAACCGGATTCCGCACGTGGGGGTCGTGCCGTCGCTCGCGCCGGCACCCGAGGGCGGAGGCGGTGAGCTCGATCTCCTGCCGCCGGAATGGGAAGTGCTCGCGCTGATCGATGGCCAGCGATCCATCCGGGGGCTGGCGACGGAGCTTGGACGTTCGGACTTCGAGGTGGCGAAGACGTTGTTCGGTCTCGAGAGCGCCGGGGTGATCGTGCTCATGGATCCCGGGACGGGAAAGCGTGGCCGGCCAAACGGCTCGACCGACGTCCCGGAGCTCGTGGCAAAGGCCGAGCGGGCGTTGCAGGCGAGGGACCTGGACGCCGCGCGCGCCGCGGCCGAGCAAGCCGGGAGCATGCAGCCGCACGACGCGACGATCCATCTGGTGCTCGGCCGGATTCACCTGGCGCAGGGACACGGGTCGGCCGCCGCCGAGGAGCTGCGCCGCGCGCTCCGGCTCGACCCCAATCTCGCGGCGGCGCATCGCCAGCTGGGATTTGCGCTCGTCTCGATGGGTCGCTTTGCCGAAGCCGTCGTCAGCTGGGACGAATGGGAGCGGCTCGCGCGCACCCCCGATGAGGAGGCGCAACGCGCGGACGTGGAGCGCGCGCGCGAAGCGGCCCGAGTGTTCAGTCGTGGCTGACGACATCCGCGCGCTCTCCGCCCAGCTCGCTCAGGACCCGCAGAGCCTCGTGTTCCTGCGGCTCGGCGAAGCGTTGCGACGCAAGGGCCAGCTCGATGCGGCACTGCGCGTC
>WNFA01013079.1_pt1 | contig 11769 bp, 10 predicted proteins | sample 5400481 | NCBI WGS metagenome assembly WNFA01 (sample SAMN13153340, study PRJNA577476) | soil metagenome | isolation source: 120 cm saprolite under Douglas fir tree site 2 hole 1 replicate 2 | place: USA:California | collected 2015-04-18
TGTGATTTGGGGTGGGTGAAAACAGAAATATTTTTGCAAATAGGACTGGACTGGCCAAATCAGATTGATCCGGTTCAAGAATTTCGTTTCTGCGCGCACGCGGCATCAGTCCTGTAGGATGGGTTGAGCCCTTCGCGAAACCCATCATCTTCGTCAACTGCAATTGATGGGTATCGCGGAGTTTATCATTGGGCGCGCATTCGCGCGACCCGTTGGCTCCACCTATCCCACAAGCTGACGGTGCTTTGCACTGTCAGCTTGGGCGAACCTCGAAGGATGACAAGTTCGGGGCATGCGGCCATCCTTCGAGACGCCGCGCAAGAGCGCGGCTCCTCAGGATGACGTCGGCGGTGTGGCCACGAAGAAATCATCGTGACGCACGATCAAACCCGTGCCGATTTGCATCGTGACGCCGAACAGCCCACCCACGCAAGGTCATTGGAACGGGTAATAGCGAATCTGGGTCATGACGATGTTGTCGTCCGTCTTCGGCGCGCCGCCGACGCCTGCGAACGCAAAGCGCTGGTTGTAGGAATACTGCACGCCGGCTTTGACCGTGCCGTAGTTGCCCTTCATGACCGTATCGTAGAATCCGACGGTGTATTGCCGCACTTCCGAGGTGTTGCCGTTGCAGGTCGCCGCCGGCGAGTTCTCGACGGTGCAGCCGGTGTTGTTATAGAGCGGGTTGCCGTAGCCGAACGGCACCGTGCCGACGTTCCTGAAGGCCGCGTCGACTTTTTCCAACCCGGCGTAGCCGTAGATATCGAGCGTCGGCATCGCGTGCCAAACCACGCCCACCAGCGCCGAGGTGACGGACAAGGGAAGGATCGTGCCATCCTGCGCCAGCGTCGCGTCCGGGAACGGTGCGGCGGTGAAGCGCCCAAGCGCGCCGTGGGCGCCGTAGACCTGCAGCTCCAACGTCTGCGGGATCACCTCCGCGCTGATATGGCCGCCGAAGCTGCCGGTGTCGTAGGTATGGTTGGCGAAGTTGAAGCGATCGAAGAACTGGCGAAAGAGCCCCCAAGCCTCGATGTGCAGCTTGTAAGGCCCGAGCCGAGGGTCCCACGCGGCCTTCACCGTCACGTCGGGCACCTGGTTCAAGCTGAGATTGTTGGCGTTGTTGAAGAAGCTGCCGCCGGGACCGGTCAGGTTGACAAGCAGGTTCGGGTTCAACACCCCCTGCGGCCCGACCGCCGGCGTGCCGACCGTCGGCGTGTTGCCGCCGAAGAAGGCGGTCTGCGGGTTTTCGACCGATGCCGCGATCTTGAACTCCGGACCGATATCCTGCCAGACCCGGATTCCGGGCTGCCGGGCCGCGAGAAATCCCGGGACCGATTCGAAATCGATCACGCCGGGCGCATCGACGCCGCGCGGATCGATGCCCGCTTTGCTCGGGGCATTGAGCGACCATGACTGGCCGGCGAGGACATGAAATCCGAGATCCTTGCGATCGAACTCGACGCTGAGCTGGCGCATCCGCGGATTGAACGAATTGGTTGCAACCGAATTCGCGGTCTGTGCCGCGCCTTCGAAATCGATTTCGCCGTAGCCCGCAATGTGCGTATCCAAGGCGTCGCCTTCGGCCAGCACCGAGAACCTGGTTTGGCGCGACGAAAAACGCGATTCCGGCGTGTTGAAATTCTTAGCCTGCGGATAGGGAATGAAGTTGTAGACCGATCCGGTATCGGAGGCGAGGTTGCGGGTCCGGTAGATGCCGGTGAGATCGACCCAACCACCGAAGGTCAACGTAACGCCCTTGTAGCAGACCTTTCCGGCAGGACATGGATCGAATGCCGACGGCGATGCCTTGTAGGCGGGCGGCGTGGCGGCATTGGCCTGTGCTTCAATTTGCTTTTCCTTGCGGCCCTGGTCCTCGACGCGCTGTTCAAGCTGCTTCAGCTTCGCCTTGAGCAAACGAATCTCGGACGACGTATCCGCTTCCGCGACGGCCTGTTGCGCGAAGACCTGTTGCGCGAAGATTTGGCCTGTCGAAATCAGAACGCCGCCAACAAGAATCCCCTTGAGTAACTTCACTAGAACCTCCCGCCCAGGAAGCGACACGCGCACATCGCACCTCAATAAGGGTGTGTGCATGCTTCCTCTGAGGGAGAGACCGGAGTTCAAGCGCCGATATTCCTCGATCGCCGGATTATTTTTGCATCATGTTTTACTCACGACGAAGTGTTGGAATTTTTTTGAAAGCTGCCGAACGCGCGCGCTCGGCGCGAATTGCGAACCCAAGATGGGCACGACTCAGCGCAGCCAGTGGAGCCGGAAGTTCAACGCAGCAACGTCGCAGCCTTAAGTTATTCTCGTCGTGATGCTTGCTGAAATTTTAATCTGATCATTGGTCTCCTCCTGCAATCGACCCGGTGCATTCGTGCGGGTCGTCGGAGGGTAAGACTGATGTTCGCGCATTGGCATTCCCGGCGCGTGCCGAAATGTCGATCACGGTTCGGCGATAAGGGGCTTTCACGAAGCGGCGCAGGCGGCCACGCAAAATCTATCGTCGTCCCCGCGAAGGCGGGGACCCATAATCCCCGGCGTCGCTGTTGACACAAATTGCGCGGAGTAACTTTCTTCGCTTCAGAAGCGCCGGTGGTTATGGATCCCGGCTCGCGCTCGCAAGCGCTCGCTTGGCCGGGACGACGGCGGTGTGCTTAGCTAAAACAGCGGCGGGATCTGCGCCACTTTCAGCGGCCCCAAAAATACCGCGCCGTCGACAAACCGCAGCGGAAACGCCCGTGCCTTTTTGCCTTCCAGCACCGCTTCCTTGCCAAGCGCGTTGATGCCGGCGGCGACGCCGACATTGGCGTTTTGCTTCACCACCTTGCCGAGCCCCGGAATCGCCCGGTCCAGCGCGCCGAGCAAATTGTTGACGTCCTGGGTTTTGACGCCGGGCGCGACCCGATCGAGTGTCGTCTGCGGCACGCCTTCATCGAGCATTTTTTCAATCCCAAGCGCCGGAATGACCTTTTCGATACCGGCGACCGTCATCTGCAATTCGCCATCGAGACGGCCGCCCGTGGTCAGGCCCAGGGTGCCGGCGGCGACCGCGATCAGATCGCCTTGTTGAATGCGGGACTGCACGATCTCGACATGCCCGCCGGCAGCCTGGATCTCGCGAAACCGCTCGGGCCAGGGTCTTGGCGAAAAATCCTTCAGACCGCTCAGCATCGTCCGCACGTCGGCATCGAACGACGCCGCGAGCAGCGGATGCAGCCCCTGCACGCTGCCGCCCGCGATCCGCAGCACGGTTTCGATCGCCGGACGATCGAGCGCCGCACCTTCGACAAGCCGGCCGTGCAGCTCGATGTGTTTTGCGCCCGCAAGCGGCGCCTGCGCCGATCCATCGAGGCGAACGATCGAGGGATCGTCGAACACGATCGAGGCGCGCTGCGGAATCGCCGGCAGTCCCACCACGCTGCTGCGCGCCTTGCTCCAGTTCACGATCATCGATGGTTGCTGGCCGCGATCGGCGATCGTCGCCGGCGCGGTGAATTCCGCGATCAGCAATTTGGGATCGTAGACCTGGGCCACGATGAGGATTTCGCCAAGCTGCGCGGTCATGGGCGTCTGCGTCGCCGCCTGCCCCGCGGTCTGCGACACCAGCGACACGCTGGCGCCATCGCAGCGGACTTCGAGGCGGAACGGGAAGCCGGCCACCGAGCGTTTGGCGCAATCATAGACCCGGCCGGATTTCGCCTCCTGTGCGCGCCAGGCATCGGCCCTTACCTCGACTTGGGATGCGGCAAAGAACCAGAATGCGCTCCATGCCGCGGCAGCGACAAGCAGCAATACGGGCATGATGAAGAGGCGCCAAAGCGGGCGCCGGCGCGGCGCGAGGGTCATATCGGGCATTACGGTGACCTTTGGGCAATGATTTTGTCAATAAAGCGATGCACACCCGCCACAATCAAGTTACCGGATGTTCCCGAATCATGGAATTCCGCTTCGCCTGAAAACCTTCTTCTGATAGCCGTTCGCGCAATGCCAGCGAAAATAGCCCCCGAAGCCGAATTGTCCAAAGGCGACCTCTGGGTGTTCGGCTATGGCTCGCTGATGTGGCGGCCGGGCTTCGAATTCATCGAGCAGGTTCCGGCGCGGCTGATCGGCGAGCATCGCGCGCTCTGCGTCTATTCGTTCGACCATCGCGGCACGCCGGAAAAGCCCGGCCTTGTGCTCGGGCTCGACCGCGGCGGCGCCTGCCGCGGCGTTGCATTCCGCGTCGCGGCGAAGCAACGCAGCGATACCATCGACTACCTGCGCAGCCGCGAGCAGACCACCCACGTCTATCGCGAAGTGATGCGTTCGGTCTGGCTCGAAGACGAGGCCCGCCAACGGGTCAGCGCGCTGGCCTATGTGGTCGATCGCGGCCACGTCCAATATGCCGGAAGGCTCTCGTTGACCGAACAGGTGCGCTACGTGCGGCAGGGGCACGGCCGTTCCGGAAACAATCGCGACTACGTGCTGTCCACCGTGAAGTCGATCGAGGCGCAAGGTTTTCGCGACCCCCAATTGCATCAGCTTGCCGCGCTGCTGCATGAGATGAAATCCTTGCGGGTAAGGCCCGACGGCAGCGGATCGAGGAATTCGACCACCAGCGTGCCGGGATAGCGCATGAAAGTCCGGCGCGGCCAGAACAGTCCGGAATTCAGCGCGACCGGAAGGCAGGGCACGCCGCTGTTGACGTAGATCTGCCCGACGCCGGTCATATAGTCCGGCGGCGCGTCGACCGGCCTGCGGGTGCCTTCGGGAAAGATGATCAGCTGTCGGCCGCTGCGAATCTCCTTTGGCGCACGCCGCGCCATCTGCATCAGCGATCGCACGCCGCCGCCGCGATCAACGCCGATCATCTTCGACTTCATCAGATACCAGCCGAAAAAGGGAATCCAGGCCAGTTCGCGCTTGTAGATGAACAGCGGCGCATCGAAGAACTGCATCAGCGCGAAGGTTTCCCACATCGACTGATGCTTCGACGCGACGATCAGGGGCCCTTTCGGAATTTTCTCCAGCCCGCGATATTCCACCTTGGTGTTGCAGATCACGCGCATCAGCCAGACGCTGCTGCGCGACCAGGCCTTCGCGATGGCCATGAAGGCCCGCGGCGGCATCAGATAGGTGGGGATTGCAATCAGAATCCAGAACACCAGCAGCGCATAGAACAGCACGTTGTAGACCAGCGAACGCAAGAAAATCGAAACCATCGAAAACCCGATCAATTGGCTTGAGCCGTCGCCGGTCTGGGCGGCGCGAGAGATCCGCCCGGCTGATCCGCGAGCTCGGGCGTCAGTTCGAGGCCGGCGTCAGCCAGACGCACCCGCACCTCGGCGGCGACGTATTTCACGTACTCCGATAGCAGCAGCCGCAACGTCGCGCCATTCGTCCACCACGGCTCATCCCGCCATTTGTCGCCGACCACCGCGAACGGAATCAGCGCGACGCCGGGCATCGCATGCGACAATTCGACGATTGCCCGCGGCATGTGGTAATTCGATGTCACCACGATCAGCGACTTGAAGCCGCGGTCGCGCGCCCAGCGCCGGGTTTCCGCCGCGTTGCTGCGGGTGTTGACGGCGGAGCGGTCGAGATCGACGCAGCAGCTCAGCAACGATTGATTATCCGGCAGCGAACGCGAGATGTCGCTCGCGGCATTGGTCGGATGGACGCCCGAGATCAACAGCCGCTTGCCATAGCCGCCGGCGAGCAACTCCATCGCGTCAGAAACCCGCGACGCGCCGCCGGTCAGCACCACGATGCCGTCGGCATTGCCTGCGGGCTTCATTTCAGCACCGCGCAACTTCGAGAGAAAGCCGACAAAGCCGATCGCCGCGGTGACGAACACGATCGCCAACATCGCTACGATCGTTGCGCGCAGCCAGCCCCGCCGCGCAGAACTCGGCGCGTTTGGCGATCTATCGTCGGGCTGGAGACTCATGTGATGCTGGCGACCCTCCGCGCACTCAGTCTAGAGGCTTTTCCGTTTCGATAGAATCGAAACGGGGCTCTGGATTGCTGATTTGACGCGTCTTCTTGCCGCAAACCGGGGCAGGCTTTCGCTCCAAAACGCTTCAGAACGTTTTCAGACGAATGAGAGTCGGGCCGGCGCGGGATTCGGGCCAGCCGCATCAGTCGATGTCGTCAAGCGTGGCAAACAGCGTTCGCCGCGACGCCCAGGCGGTGATCGCCGCGATCAGCGCCGCCTGCGCCGCCAGCGCCAGATAGCCGGACGGGCGCAACGCGAACGTCCCCAGCAAGGCCCCGAATTGGTCCCCGATCGGGGTGCCCGAGAACCAGCCGGCGATGGATTCGGAAAACCCGAAAGTGAGCATCGCGATGCCGCCGCCGATCACGCCGCCCTGCAACCCCAGCCGGAGAAAATGCCGCAGGAACCGGTTGGCGATGTAGCGGTCTCCGGCTCCAACGAAGTGCAGGACTTCGACGATCGGACGGTTGGCCGCCATCGCGCCACGGGTCGCGAACGATACCGAAATGATGGTCGCAATAATCACCAGGGCCAGGATGCCGATGCCGGCAAGCACGGTTGCGCCGGTCATCGATCGCATCCGCTCGATCCAGGCGCGGTGATCGTCGACGCTGGCCGACTGCGCCGCCTTCGTCACCCGGCTGCGCAGCGCCGCCAGATCCAGCGTCGTTCCGGGCTGCACCCGCGCCACAACGACGCGCGGCACCGGCAGATCGTCGAGCGTCAGTCCGGTGCCCAGCCATGGCTCCAGCAATTTGGCGGACTCGTCCCTGGTGAAAGGCCTGACATCGACGATGCCCGGCTGCGCCCTGATCGCGTCAGCTACCGCTAAAGTATCGTGTTCGATATCGCGCCCGGGCAACGGGCGCACCTGGATGGTGATTTCGCTCGCGACCTCCGACTGCCACTCCGCCGCCGACGCGCTTATCAGCAGCACCGCGCCCGTGGTCATCGATGCGAGGAACGTCATGATGGCGACGACGGCGACCAGCGCGCGGCCGGCGATCGAGCCCCGCGGCACGATCGGCGACAGATTGCGCGCGCTCGCCGCCACCCGCGGCCGCTCTTGCCCCAAATCCACCAACAGGCCGCGCTCGTCACCCATTCTATTCATAGATATGCAACCGTCCGTGATGCAGCACCATCCGCCGCGCCTCATACTGATCCATCAGCGTAATGTCGTGGGTCGCGATAATCACCGCCGTCCCGGACTTGTTCAGTTCGATGAACAAGCGCAGCAATCGTCGCCCCAGGGTCGGATCGACGTTACCGGTCGGCTCATCCGCCAGCAACAGCAGCGGGCGCGAAATCACCGCGCGTGCGATCGCCGCACGCTGCTTCTCGCCGCCGGACAGCACCGGCGGGAGCGCATCCATCCGCTCGCCGAGACCGACCCATTTCAAGAGATCGATAACCTCCTTGCGATAGCTCGATTCCTCGCGCCCTATCACCCGGAAGGGCAGCGCCACGTTTTCATAGGTAGTCATGTGGTCGAGCAAGCGAAAGTCCTGCAGCACGATGCCGATCCGCTTGCGCAGATCGGCCACGTCATCCTTGCCGAGCATCGAGACGTCATGGCCGAACAGATTGACCAGGCCGCGGGTCGGCCGCAGCGACAAAAACAGCAGCCTCAGCAGCGAGGTCTTGCCGGCGCCGGAGGGGCCGGTGAGGAACTGGAAGGAATGGGCAGGGATCTGGAAACTGAGGTCGCGCAGAATCTCCGGGCCAAGCCCGTAGCGCAATCCGACATTTTCGAACCGAACCAAGCTCAGCTCCGTTCGATGTAGGGCCTGGCCGGAAACCCGAAACCGGAGGCCCGCAAGCTCATTGGCACGCCGCGGCTGCGAACCCGACAAAATGGTTGTGCTTCGGTTATGGTTTCCGTTTCGTTAACGGTCGCCTTGTAGCATTTCGGCAGCGTCATTGTGGCGATTGGCTCCATGCACATCATTTGCCCCCATTGTACAACGTCCTATGCCATTGATTTGGCGACATTGGGCGCATCCGGCCGAACCGTCCGCTGCTCCCGCTGCAAGGAGGTCTGGCTGGCGCGGCCACAGGATGCGACCGAGATAGCAGCGTCGGTGCCTGCGATGGCGGAGGCCGGACAGACCTCAGCCGCAGACCCCGCCGCGGAATGGGACGCGCTTGCGCGCGAAGACGACAGCCACGAAACCCCGATCGTCGACAGCCCCTCGATATCCGCCGACTGGCCGGCCGACGGCCAAGGCGCCCCCCAGGATAGCGAAAACGACTGGCCGTCGATAGCCCGGCAAGACGGGTCCGACCCCGAGACCGCCCGCCCGCAACGCCTGTCGTGGCTCCGCAGGCTGGTGAAACCGCCGCTCCGGGCTTCGGGCAAACCGCTGGTCAGCCTGCCTACGGTCTGCGCCGCCATGGGCGCGCTGGTGCTGGCGCTGATGATCTGGCGCGTCGACGTGGTGCGGCTGCTGCCACAAACCGCGGCATTCTACAAACTGGCCGGCTTCGACGTGAACCTGCGCGGGCTTGCATTCAAGGACATCAAGATCGCCACCGAGACGGTGGAAGGTAAACCGGTGCTGGTAATCGAAGGCGCCATCGTCGGCGAAGCCCGCAAGCCGGTCGAGTTGCCGCGGCTGCGCTTTTCCGTTCGCGACGCCCAGGGCGCCGAGATCTATGCCTGGAACGCGGTGCTGGACCAACTGGTGCTGAAGCCGGGCGAAACAGCCTGGTTCAAGTTGCGACTGGCTTCGCCGCCGCCCGAAGGGCGCAATATTGATGTACGCTTCTTCGGCAAGCGGGATGTCGCCGCCGGCGACACATGAACGGGGCCGCCCGGCCCGCTCGCCAAGGACGGGGGCATCCATGCCGCGCGTGCTGATCGCCGACGATGAAGACTCCATGCGCACGCTGGTGGCCCGTGCCGTTGCCATGGACGGCCACGACACCGTCACCGCGGAAGACGGCGCCGAAGCGCTGGAGATCCTGATCCGCGAACAGGGCGCGTTCGATCTCCTGCTCACCGATATCCAGATGCCGGTGATGGACGGGATCGCGCTGGCGCTGACGGCGGCGCGCGATTTCCCCGATCTGACCATTCTGTTGATGACGGGGTTCGCCGCCCAGCGCGAGCGCGCCCACGGCCTCAACGCCATCGTCCACGACGTCATCACCAAGCCGTTCTCGGTGGCCGATATCCGCACCGCGGTCGCCGACGCACTGGCCGCGGGCAAGAAAGGCTAGCGGAGGAGCTTCCATCCGTCATTGCCGGGCATAGTAGTCTGCCTTGCGCAGACGACGTAAACTTGTCTGCGCTCCCGGCAATCCATCGTCTTCGAAAGACTCCCGTGAGGATGATGGATACGCGGGTCATCTAGCGCGAAGACGCGCTTCGCGCTTCTGCCCGCGTATGACAAGCCCGGGTGACGACGGTCCGTATGAATACGAAGCCTTAATAATCCTTCAGCAGCCGCTCGATGTAATCGAGCTCGATCTGGGGCCGCTGCGGATCGGCGAGGCGGCGGCGCAGTTCTTCCAGAATCCGGCGCACCCGCTGGACATCGATCTCGCCGGGAATCTTCACCGTCAGATCGTCACCGTATTCGCGCCCATGCAGCGGCCGCCCGAGCGGATCGTTGCTGTTGGCGCCGTTCTGCTGTCTGCCTGCGCGATTGCCCGGGCTGTCGCCCTGACCGTCGCCGTCACCCTGCTGCATCGCCTCCGCCAGACTCTGGGCGCCCTTGCGCAGCGCTTCCAGCGCCCGGCCCTGGGAATCCACGGCGCCATCGGCGTTGCCCTCCCCGAGCCTGCCGGTGGCATCGTCCATCGCCGAATCGGCTTCGCCGAGACCGTCCTCACCGTCGCCCTGGTCGCCTTGCTGGCCTTCCTGGCCCTGCTGGCCTTGCTCGCCGCGTTGGCCTTTCTCGCCGCGCTGGCCTTTCTCACCGCGCTGGCCCTGCCCCATGCCGCGCTTGGCCAGCTCTTCCTGCAATCTCTTGAGCCGGTCGCGCAGGCCCTGCTGGTCCTGCTGCAGATCGCTCATGCTTTGATCGCCCTGCTTGCCGCGCATGCGGTCGCGCCGCGAATCCTGGCCCTGTTTGAAGGTCTTGTCGCGCAACTGCTGCTGCTTGCGGATCATGTCGCCGAGCTCGTTCAGCGCCTGTTCCATGTCGCTGTCGCCGGACTGGCCGGGCTGCGCCATTTGCAGGTTTTCCAGCATCTGCTGCAGCTGGTCGAGCAATTGCTTGGCCGCATCCTTGTCGCCGGAGCGCGACAGGCGCTCCATGCGGTCGATCATGTTCTTGAGGTCCTGCTGGCTCAACATCTTGGTGTTGGGGTCGAGCGGCCGCGCCAGTTGCTGCGGATTGTTGCGCTGCTGCTCGGCGAGCTGACGGATGAAATTATCCAGCGCGGCGCGCAGGTTCTCGGTGAGCTTCTTGATTTCCTCGTCGCTGGCGCCGCGTTCCAGCGCCTGCTTGAGCGCCTCCTGCGCGGCACGCAGTGCCTTGTCCACGTCGGTGATGTTGCCATCCTCGATGGTAACGGCGAGCGCCCACAGGCTGGCGACCACCTCGCGCATCGCGTCGTCGGTACGGGCGGCTTCGAGCTGCCTTGCGACGCTGTACAGCCCGAGATACTGGCCGGCTTCGGGCGTGAACAAGTCAGGTGCGATCATCAACGCATCCAGCGCGGCATAGACCTGCCCGTTCTGATTGGCGTCGAGCGCGAGATTGCGGCGCTGCTCGATCAGCGCCCGCGCCAGCGGCTTGGTGAACAGCCGCTCCGGAAGCCGCATGTTGAACGGCTCGCTGCGGCCCTCATTGCCGGCCTCGTCCTTTGCCGTCAGGGTCAAGGCGACGTCGGCGCCGGCGTAGGGATCCTCGCTGAGATCCTTGACGGTTTGGCCGACGCCATTGCGGGTTCGCGCGTTGGGCAGCACCAGCGGAAATCGCGGCGCCTCGAACAGGGGCCGCGGCTCCGCCGCAGCTTTCGGCGCGTCACCGGGACGGAATGCAAAACGCGCCTGCGCTTCGGTGACGCCGTAGTCGTCCTCCATCTTGTAGGACATCTGCAGCGAGCCGCGGGCCTGACGTTCCGGATCTTTCGCAAGCGAGATGGTCGGGGCGCGGTCGGGAACAGCTGTGAATTTCCATTGCGGCTGACCTGAGGGCGCGCGGACATGCGCGGTGCCGTCGCCGGCGATGGTGAAATGCCGCTCATTGGTGCCCTCGGTCGGCACCGCCTCGGTCACGCTGCCTCCGGCGACGACATCGAGGGTGCCGCCACTCGAGCGCACGATCAGCGTGCTGCCCGCCGGGACCGGCATGGGTCCCGCGGCCGGCACAGCGGCTTCCTTGTTGGCCGCCGACAGGATGATCGGAGGCCTGGCGGTGTAGAGCGGCGGCGTCACCCAGGCATCGACCCTGATATTGGCCGGCGACAGCACGCCATTCCAGTCGAACGCAGCGTAGGTGCGCAGCATGCGCTCGTCGCTCGCGGCAATATAGGCCGCAACCATCAGCACCGCGACCAGCGCGCGCAGCGCCCAGGGATCGTGGATCGCAAGCCGCGGCGACGGCAGGCCGGCGCGGATGCGCTTGATCGACGCCAGGGTGCGCTCGCGTTGCGCCTGCCACAGCGCCAGCGCGACCGGGTCCTGCGTCGCCAGCGTATCGGTGAGCGCGGTGGCCGGGCGATGGCGGATGCCAGTACCGAGATCCAGCCGGTTGAGGGCCGCTTCGCGGGTCGGCCAGCGAAACCGGAGCAGCGGAAACACCGCCCCCAGCGCCAAAAACACGAAC
>WNFA01004745.1_pt1 | contig 11767 bp, 10 predicted proteins | sample 5400481 | NCBI WGS metagenome assembly WNFA01 (sample SAMN13153340, study PRJNA577476) | soil metagenome | isolation source: 120 cm saprolite under Douglas fir tree site 2 hole 1 replicate 2 | place: USA:California | collected 2015-04-18
TCTGGCGGAGTATGTCTAAGGCGGAAGGCTGAACCGGTGGCATGTTATAATTGTAGAAAGGTACCTGCCTGTGCCTGAAGCTGAACCGGCGTAGCGCAAACCCGATGAGCAGCGCCAACAGAACGATCCAGAAGAACTTACCCAGGAACAACAACGGCAGTAGAAACAATAGGCCGTGTCCAAATCCCCATATCATGGAAATTCTCTCTCTCTGTGTTTACTCATGGTCGTGGCAACATGCTCTACTCCAGGCATTGCCTGATGTATTGTGCGATATCACCACGGCTCCAATCTGTTCTGTGAACGATACGATATATCGTTTTACTCTTTAGAACAACGCGATATATCGTTATAATCCTGTATACGATATATCGCGTCCCGGGTTGTAGAACAGGAGCAAGCGAGAGTCAACATGATGTTTGGACACTCCAATGGCGCCTTGACCGATGCAGCGGTTGCCGCGACCTTTCCGGAACGCGTGCAAGCGGTCATCTTAGACTGCTACACGCCGCCGTGAGGCATTCGTCACCGGCAGGTCAACAGCACTCCTCATATGGAGCACCAATGGTGACGGATCAAGCGCTCCACGCCTCCAAGGGACTACCACTGCTGGCTCCTCGATCGCTACACTTCGCCGGGAGATGATTACCGCCGGGAGATCGACAACGCTGCTCCTGCGGCGAATCTCTACAGCCGGCACTTTGCTGGCCTGCTCCAGCGCCAGTGCAAACTCCCGTACGCTAGCAAAACGCAGGTGGGGGTCCTTCGCTAACGCCCGTCTGACTACCCGCTCAACAGCAAGCGTGATTTCCAGAAACCGTGAATGCAAGCGTGGCGGCGTCGCATACAGATGTTGTTGCGCTATCTCCCGGTCATTACCGTGGAAAGGCGTATCGCCAGTTAACAGCTCGTAGACGACAACCCCAAGCGCATACTGGTCACTTGCCGGAGAATGCTTTCCTTGCAGTTGTTCAGGCGACATATAGTCGACTGTACCCACGCAACCTTGCGACTCTCCTAAAAAGAACAACCTGGGAATATTGACGGCAAGACCAAAGTCACTGAGCCAGACAGTGTTGCGTGGACCCAGCAATATATTCCCCAATTTGACATCGCGATGGACCAGCCTTCGATCATGGATATACTGCAAGCCATCTGCAATTTGCTTGACATAACTCACGATGGTATCGAGCGAGAACAACATGCCCGCGCGATAGATTTGCTGCAAGGAGCCTCTGCGCGCATAGTTCATCGCAAGAAAGGGAATGTCACCCTCCATACCATACTCCAAGACCTGCACAATATGGGGATGATTTAACCCGGCAAGAGTATGCATCTCTTTGACAAAGCGCTCCCCCTTGTCCCGCGAAGGACTACGCGGCACCTTGATAGCAGCCAGCGTCCCATGGCGCACATGCTCACCCAGGTAGACATTTGCGAAGCCTCCCCGGCCCAGTAAAGAGGTGAGTAGATAGCTGCCAAACTGTTGTCCTAACCAATTGAACATGCTGAAGGTTCTCCTGGAACAAGCTTGGGAAGCGCTTTACGACATAGTCTGCTCTAATGCATCTAAGTGTCCCTGGATACACAAAACTACCTACAAAATTTACGAACATTATAGTTTAACGTATCTTACAGTACAAAAACCCACTTTATGGTACCAGGGCAGCAGAGACAATCTCGACATAAACGCTACGGTCTTGTCCTGAAAATCAGTATACCACACTTCTATCACAAGTTTAACTGACTTTTCACGAACTTGCAAGCACATCAAGGAGTATTTTCAAGACTTTTTGGTATCTTGCAGACAAAGCTTGCTTTTTATGCTGGCGTATGGTAAAATTTTGATAGAATCTAGGCTACCTGACGTTTCAATCACTGTCTGACTAAAAAGTCCGATTTGATCACTCAAGTCGTATTGGATAGTTCGTGCTCGAAGTTACTTTGTTTAAGAAGGGTGAATGGCTCAATGCACAACGAGTTGCTGGATGTGCAGGAAGTAGCTGCTCGTCTACGCGTCAACCCTCGCACGGTATTACGCATGGCGGATAGAGGTGAACTGCCCGGCATCAAGGTGGCACGCCGCTGGCGTTTTCGCAGTAGCGACCTGGACACCTACCTTCAATCGGATCAGTCTTATTCCTCGGAGGAAGCGCTCTTAGAAGAGGAGTTAGCAGGGGAGGCGTTTGCCAATAGAGACGCCCAAAAAGCAGAGCAAAGACAATCCATGACTCCAATGGATAGAGAGAAAGAACAAATCGAGCTAGAGAAACAAAGGTTGTCCTTACAAAAGGAACGCGTGGAGTTATATACCAAGCAAATAGATTATGCCCTTGAGACAGCCAACAAGATGGTCGATATGCTGTATCCAGAAAGCGATGCAAAAACAAAGGCGTTACATTTAGAAGCCCTGCTGGCTAATCTACTACGCTTCGGCAACGCTCAGGATTTAGAACTTGCTTTACCAGCGGCCAAGAACCATCCAGCACGCGTCAACCGGGAACAGGCAGTAACCAGGACACAGCAAACGCACTCTACTTAATTTTCCTGCGCTCTTATCGACGTCCTTCCTTCTAGTTTACTTTCCTGCGAGCCGCGCAACCACCGGGGCAAAGTTCTCCACCTGTCCTTCATAGACCTGAAGGTAGGAGAATCCATAGCGATCGCGCTGCTCAAGCAGATGGGCAACCGCCTGCTCAGTCTGCAGCGGTCTCTTTGGAATTGGCGGCCCTCCTGCCTGGGAGGAGAGATCAGTTCCGCTGTCGGTGATCACCAGGTCGTAAACCGTCTGACTCAGTTCCAGGTCTGCGAAGCGCTTCCCTGCAGTTTCTTTGATCCACGCGATCTTTTGCTCCAAAGAGGCGTCTGTCGGGTCCAGACCTTGCCTGGTTATTCTTGAGCCGATGGCAACGATATCAGCTTCCCTGGCCGCTAACTTGAGCATCCGTTCTCCTGCACCTGCCACGAGAATGGGCATGTGCGGCTTCTGAACCGGCCTGGGATATCCCTTCATCTCTGTAATCGTGTAGTACTTCCCGGTGAAATTGACCGTCTCTTCTGTGAAGAGTTGCTTTATCATCTGAAGGGTTTCCTCAAGATGGCCGACGCGCGTACCCGCGTTCGCAAACGGAATCCCCAGCTGTTGAAACTCGGATGGGCCGACTCCTGCTCCCAGGCCGAGTTCAAAACGGCCCTCGGAGAGCAAATCGAGCGTGGCAGCTTCTCTGGCGAGGAGCACTGGATGACGATACTCATTACAAAACACATAACTGCCAATGCGCAGCGACGTGGTCGCCCCGGCAGCTACAGCCAACGCTGTAAGTGGGGCGAGGCCCCCTATTGTAGGACGGTCTGGCATTAACAAGGTCGCGTAGCCAAGCTCCTCGACTCTGCGGGCAGTCGTGATCCACGCAGTACGCGATGGGGCAGAGGCCGCGACGACGCCAAAACGAAATGGCCGGTGCATACAGGTGATTCTCCTCTCATCATTGGTCAATGTAGTTTTTGGATCATTTAAATTTTAGATATACAGACTATACAATAAATTCTTGGAGGTGTCAAGATAGTCCAACTCAGTCATGTTCACCGAGTGTGAAGAACATCACTTTTCAATCCCTCACCGGCTGTGCCTTCCCGTCGAATCCTGGAACCCTCTCTATCTGGAAAACCCGGCGACGCACCTGCTCAAAGATTCGTTGTGGTAGCCACTGGCGCAGGGCCACCAGCAGGCTGGCGCGAGGGCCAACATAGGAGCGCAGAGGGGGTGCAGCACTGGTCGCAAGTTGCACGATGCGCCTGGCTACTTGCTCGGGATCTGGCCCCTGCTCCACTCCAGCGCGGACGAAGCGCAGCATCGACTGGCGAGCAGACTCATAGACAGCGAGTGGCGCCGCGGGAGGGCGCGCGTCGAATTTCGTGCGAAAAAAACCTGGCTCTACCAGTGACACCTTGATATGAAAAGGACGCAGTTCGTGATACAGCCCTTCGATCATGCCCTCCAGCGCGAATTTGCTGGAGGCATAGAGACTGAGATAGGGCATAGCCACCACTCCGAGGAGAGAACTGACCGTGATTATCTGGCCGCTCCCCTGCTTACGCATGACAGGTAGGACCGCCTTGAGCACGCGTAGCACACCGAAGACATTGGTTTCAAACTGTACACGCGCATCCTCCAGGCTGTTTTCTTCGAGTGCACCTCCCTGGGCAAAGCCAGCATTGTTCACCAGCAGGTCGATGCGCCCGGTACGCTCCAGGATCGTCTGTACGCATGTCTGAACGGATGTCTCCGAACAGACATCAAGTGGAAGCAGTTCAAAGCTGCCAGCAGCGCTGTGCGCAGGAGCACGACTGGTACCAAACACCTGAAAACCCTGCGCTGCCAGAAGGGCTGCGGAGGCCTGGCCGAAGCCGGACGAGGCTCCGGTGACGAGCGCAACTCGTGTCATCTTTGTTCACCTTTCTTTTAGTGTATATACACGTATTTACGCAAAAAACAACTATCCACTCAAAGGACAATAAGGATACGGGAGGGGCTTTAGCTGGCCGCCGCGACAACCGCAGAGAGGTCGGTCAGCAGGCCTTCGAAGCGTTCCCGGCCAAGCGCGTACACGATCCTTGCCTGTGCTTCTTGCCACAGCGGCCAGGCACGTCCGAGAGCCTGTTCCCCTTCCTGGGTGAGATGCACCAGGCGCATGCGTCGATCTTCGCCTTCCTCAATACGCACCAGGTGCTGTTTGGCCAGCACCTCCAGGTTGCGGGTAAGGGTCGTCCGGTCCATAACCAGGATCCCGGCCAGGCGTTTGATCGTGACTGGCGCCGCCTGGCTAAGCGCGGCAAGCAAGGTAAACTGTGTGATGTAGAGGCCACTTGGGGCCAGGATTTCGTCGTAGAATTGGGTGAGGACACGATCGGTGCGTCGAATCGTTGCGCAGGCGCAGCGTCGCACCTCGTTGATAGCAATCTGATCGCTCATACCCTTTCTCCCTGATATTTGAGTGTATGTACACCTATATCTTACCATGCACATGCTGCGTTGTCAAGAAGGGGATTTCCTGGATTGGACGTAGGCTATCAGCCCCTGGCTCTTGCCCTGCGAAAATGGTGTCAGCACAGTCAGTGGAGTGATACAATGCCTATTTGACAAGGGGTATACTACTTACAGGGAGCTTACTCCTTCGATGTGGATGCTCGCAGACGAAAGAAGGGCGGAAAGCGCTATGTCTCAGGAGGAAACTGTTCGCTCCATGCTCACATCTGCGGATGTGTCTCAACTGCCGATACGCGACCGTGCCGGTCTGGTCATAGAGGCAAGAGATGTCGCCACCGCGATCACCAGGATACGCGAGGCAGAGCATGCCGGTATTCGACAGGCCTGGATGACGCAATCGGTGGGCATGCTGGATACCTTGACGCTCTTTGCCGCCGCGGCAACGCACACAACGCGGATCCGCCTGGGCACATCGATAGTGCCGGTCTATCCACGTCATCCCCTCGTGATGGCGCTGCAGGCAGCTACCATCGACGCGCTTGCACCGGGACGCTTGCGCCTGGGTGTTGGCACCAGTCACCGCAACGTGATGGAAAGCGTTTATGGCCTTTCGATGCCGTCCCCACTGGCGTATTTGCGTGAATATGTCGAGGTGATGCGTCAAGGATTATGGGAGGGACGCGGGGATTATCATGGCAGATTCTTCAAAGTGGCTACCTCTTTCCCGCGCCAGGCGCAGGTACCCCTGCTCATCTCGGCACTGGGCGAGAAGGCATTTCGCCTGGCTGGTGAAATTGCCGACGGCGCGATTTCGTGGGTATGCCCGGTTCCCTATCTGCTCGATACAGCTCTGCCTGCTTTGCGAGCAGGGGCCTTGGTCCAACATCGTCCAGCACCGCCGCTCGTCGCGCATATCCCGGTGGCAATCAGTAGCGATGAAGCTGCTGTAGAGGCGGCGGTAAAGTTGCGCATCTCGTTCTATACGAAAGCGCCATTTTATGTACACATGTTTGCAGCGGCGGGCTTTCCTAATTGCCGCGGATGGAACCGGTGTCGATGCGCTGGTCAAAGAGCTGGTGATCGCAAGAAACGAAGCGCAGGTGGAAAAGCCCGTGCGAGAGCTGCTCGCGAGCGGTCTGGACGAGCTAATGTTGATGCTGGTGCCGGTCGCGGACGAGGCACGCGAGCGAGAGCAGTTGATACAGGTGATCGGTTCGCTCTAAGGGCAATTCTTCTTGAGCGTGCCGCCTGCGGCACGCTCAAGAAGAGAGAGAAAGAAGCAGGGGCCACCCCTGCAACCCCGGTCAAGGGCTGGCCGCCCTTGACAATCCCCGTTGTGAAGGGAAATTCTCAAATTGACGGTGGCCATTGATAGGCATTCTGGATCGCAGTAGCGTTCCCGCAGGGATTGCTTGAGCCAGAGTGCGGCTTATCCAGTATTGGCCATTGATAGGCGCTCAACACGTCGACCTTGCTCTGGTTGATCGTCGTCCAGTCGTTGTTGAGGATGCCGCCGGTATCTCCTGAGTTTGCATTCCACGCCCAGTAGGTATAGCTGATGCCATGGGTGTGCAGGAATGTCACCAGAGTGCGCTGCCACACACCCCCGGTGTCCTGACCCATAGAGGGTCCTCCGAACTCCCCTACGAACACCGGGGCGGTCCCATTCTGTTGCAGATAGGCCCAATGCTTCTGCCAGATGGCGGGCAGGGTGTGCGCGAGGTCCGCAGGGTTGGGGACCTGGAACCACGGCTGGTTGTAGACACTGGGTCCGTAGTCATGGGCCGAATACACCAGTTTGTCTGGTACCGACAGGCGTACAGGGAACTGCGCCGCTCCTTCCAGGTTCCCGCCCCACCAGTAGGAGTCGTTATGGTACTGATCGATGCCCTCGACGATAATCAGCCACTGCGGATTGACGGCCAGGATGGCGTTGCCTGCCTGCTGGGCAGCCAGGCGCCAATCGGTGCTGGGATTGCCATCACCCCAGGTGGCCGGGCTGTGCGGCTCGTTGGCCAGGTCTGCCCCGATGATGGTGTCATTGCCCCGGTAGTGTTTGGCCAGCATGATCCAATCCTGGATCCAGCGCGCCTGGGACATGTGGTCGGTGTACCACAACGCGGGCCGCTGATCGGCCGTGGGATCATGACGGTCCAGGATAATCTTCAAGCCAACGTTACGGGCACCCTGGACAATCCGATCCATGAGCGCCAGCCCCTGGAGGCCTTTGAGGTCAGGGTTCAGCTGGTAGTTGATGCCATTCGGTACGCTCGCTGGGTCGAAGAGCTGATTGGTGAAGGGCAGGCGAATGGTGTTGAAGCCTGTGCGTGCGATTTGCTTGAGCATGTCTTGCCAGTTGCGCGCCCACAGCCCATGCGGGGCAAAGGCGCTGGTCTCAAACCCAAACCAGTTGACGCCTGTGAGAGACACCTGGCACTGCGACGACGCGTCCAGCAGCTCACTATGCCAGGTACTGAGGAAACCTACTTGATGACCAGGTTGGCATCCCGCGGGGGCTTGCGCCGCAGCAGGAAAGGAGGTTTTCGCCCAAACAGGTACTGCAGTAATAGATGTACCGGCAGATAGGATCACCATTCCCAAAATATAGAGAGGCAGTATGCTCCTCTCCCAAATACTTGCTATGCAGGAACGTCTCATATCATTCTTCCTTTCCATAACATCTAGAAATAGCAAGGGCTCTTGCAGGAAATTCTTTATTTCCCTGGAAAGCTGATCAAGGGTGAAGGCAAAAGTGTCGGCCTTCGAGTTGAAAGATTTGCCGCATCGCAGATCATCGGCACGGATGGGTTGGTAATCTCGGGTTAGAGTTTGAAGGGATCAAATCCCGCAGCAAAGGCGCCGGGGGAATGTTGTGGAGCAGAACAAGTGCTGGCGCTTCCTCTGGCCCCTTTTTGGGGAGCAAGGATCGTTCTGGGAGCAGAGATCTTGTTGATCTCCGGTGATCGTTTGATACGCTCTCATCGTTGTTCCTCCTTCAGGGCCAAAAGTCATTAGCTAATGCTGCCAGCACCCAACCTGGGGTACGTCTGAGAGTCCAATGGCGAGTACACTCCGGTACACCATTGGAATTTGCTACACTGAGTTCCGTGCGTCGTGAAGGTGAAGGAAAAGAAAACAGTGTATACTTTCACAGTATAAACAGTTTTACCTCTAGCGTGCCTGGAAAACGCCTTATAGTCTCAAGGTGACCATCTCATGGTTGTGAGGATATATGTTTCCTCTGTTCCATTTTTCTGCTATCCTATAAACGCGGAGTACTTTCACCTGTTGTTTATCCTGGCCGCTCTCAGATGCCGTTCGTTAGCATGATGATAGCACAGAAAGAACAATTCCAATGAACAAGGAGGGAATGGAAGATGAGCAAGACATCCACCAAAGGAACATGCCAGTTCTGTAAGGGCGAATTTAGTAAAGCCGCCATGAGCAGGCACCTGGAAGCGTGTACACAAAGAACAACCACTGCGGGGCCCAGCAGCCGCAAGCCGACAAAGGCAAGCAGGTTGGTGCATCTCCTGGTGGAAGGGCGCGATCTACCACAGTATTGGATGCACCTGGAACTACCTGCTGAGGCAACGCTGCAAACCCTGGATACCTTCCTCAGGAGGACCTGGCTGGAGTGTTGTGGCCACCTGAGTAAATTTGAGATTGCAGGGGTATCCTACGCCTCCTATCCAGACCCGGAATTTGGTGACAAAAGCATGCGTGTGCAGGTAGGTACCATTGCGAGTCCAGGGCAGCAATGGTTGCACGAGTATGATTTTGGCACTACAACCGAACTGCGCTTGAAGGTGGTGGCGGAACGAGTAGGAGAAGCGCAGGGGAAGTCGATCCAGGTGCTCGCCAGAAACGAAGCTCCGCTGATCTCCTGTGAGGTATGCGGCAAACCCGCCACCGAGGTGTGTGCCCAGTGTATCTACGAAGGCAGAGGCTGGCTGTGCGACGCGTGCGCCGAGGAACACGAGTGCGGCGAAGAGATGCTGCTGCCAGTGGTGAACTCTCCCCGGGTCGGCATGTGTGGCTATACGGGACCAGCGGAATGAAGTGGCAGAAATGGGATGCTAATGGCGCTGCCACAGATGGGAGAGGCCCTTGAGAGTTTATGAGTGCTGGAGATGTGTAGCAGGTGTAGTGGGTGTAGCAGCATTGTTGTGCGAGCATGCTGTTTCGGGACATAGATGGGAGAGGGTGGGGCAATTGATGGTGAGATCAGGGCAATCTACAAGGGGTTTGGGAGGTGTTGAAATTGCGCTCATTGAAAGCGCCTACATCTCCCAAACCTTTCTCCATTGACGCTTATGATGAGTTTTAACTTTTTCATCTGGACAGCGAACAGCCACCGAGGGCCGATAAATCGGCCCCTACGGGTATCCAGGGTAATTGCTTAAAGTTCATAATCGCCATGCCGACGGCTACGCGATGATCCCCGTGCAGAAGCCAGCGCCGACGGTGAGGCCCCCCTCGCGGATGGCAAACTTGACCCCTTCTTCCATGGCGACCGGTTGGAGCTATTCCACGGTTATCTCAGTGGTGTCTCCCGGCATGACCATTTTTACATCCTCCGGCAGCTTGATCGTTCCCGTCACGTCGGTGGTGCGCACATAGAACTGTGGCTTATACCCGGTGAAGAAGGGCTTGTGACGGCCTCCCTCCTCTTTGGAGAGCACGTATACCTGGGCCTTGAAGGTTTGGTAGCGCCGGTGATCATATTCTTAATGTAGTCGGCGTGACCGGGGCAGTCTACGTGAGCGTAGTGACGCTTCTCGGTCTCATACTCCAGGTGGGCAATCGCGATGGTGATGCCCCGCTCGCGCTCTTCGGGCGCATTATCGATCTGGTCGAAGGCCATGTACCTGGCAAGCTGAGCCGAGGCCAGCACTTTGGTGATGGCCGCCGTCAGGGTCGTCTTGCCGTGGTCAATGTGTCCGATGGTTCCCACGTTCACATGCGGCTTGGTTCGCTCGAATTTCCGCTTTGCCATGTTCTCCTCTGGCTCCTTCCGCATGCAATGATCTGGCTTGGCCTGCTCATTGCTATAGTTGACATAGTAGCATTATATTTGCTTTTTGTCAAGCATACGACAAGCTCGCCGAAGTCCTAGATAATTTGGGAAGTTGGCTCTGAATGGTCTCCATCATCCCAAGCCAGGCCATTGGGCGAGGCGTCAGACCTTCGGCGCCGGCTGCTCACCGCGGAAGATCGCGGCATTGCGCATGGCAAACTCGTCGAAGCGCGTCGCTCGCCACCCGAAAATCGTCTGGATGACCGGTGAAACCTGCTCCTCCTTGCCCTTGCGTCGCTCGGCAAAGAGTTCGGCCAGAGCATCGGTGGTGAATGAGGGCACTCCGGCGGCAAGCTGGGCTCTCTTTGCTTCCTCAGGAGCTACATTTACATACCGTATCCTCATTCCGGTGGCGGTGGAGAGCTTCTCTGCAACCTCTGCCATGCTGAGTGCCTCGGGACCGGTGAGGGGGTAGATTTTCCCCTCGTGCCCAGGGCTAGTCAGGACGGTGGCAGCGACCTCGGCGATGTCGCCGACGTCGATCGACGCGATCTTCGCTTCCTCCATGGGTAGGAAGAACGCCCCCCTGGCGACGATCGACGGCACCTGCCGAAAGTACGCGTGCATGAACTCGCCTGCGCGCAGGTGCGTGAATGCCATACCCGAGACCTCCAGCCTCCGCTCAATCTCAGCGTGCATCCGGGCGAATCGAAAGGGGGAGTCGAGTTCCGGTATGATTCCGGAAAGTTTGACGACGTGCTTGACGCCCGCTTTCCTGGCGGCTTCGATGAAGTTCGATTGCACCTCGAGCATCGCGGGGTCTGAGGACGAGATGAGCATGGCACGCTCCACTCCTCGCAGCGGCCCTGTGAGCGTCTCAGGGCGCGCCATGTCACCCTCTACGATCTCGACCTTCGGCAGAGCGGAAAACCCCTCGGCTCTGGCAGCGCTGCGCACGAGGGCGCGTACATGCACCCCCCTTGCCGAGAGTCGACGCACCAACTCGCTTCCGTTCAGTCCGGTGGCACCTGTCACGAGTATCATTTTCTGTCTCCTTTCAAGTTGAAAATGGACCGATGCGATGGTCTCTACGCCGCTGGGTCCACTACCTCAGCCAAGCACTCTGGCAGTATTGCGTCTCATGCGTCCTTAGGACAACTGCCGCATCATGCCGGCCAGGTCGAAGAGCCCCAGTGTTCGGCAATCAGTCCCTCCTCATTGAAGCGAAAGATGTGTGCGACCTTCCGCCTCGCCATTTGCGTCTTCTGTTCGCGGTGTATGATACGCGCCTACACACACCTTGGCAAGTAGGGACAAAAATGATACTATAGACAGGACACACTCTTTCATAGTATAGCTGGCCAAGATGGCAGAAAATAGATCTTACTCCCGCCCGGAAGGAGAGGATGAGCGCAAGATGATACACGTGGTCGTCCCATGCGCATAGAGTTTGCCCTGCGCGTCGGTCAAGCGGCCCTCGGCAGTGGCGATGCGTCCTCCCAGGTGAATGATCTTCCCCTCGCAATACACTTTTCCCGTCTGCGCTGTAATGGGTCGCAGGTAGTTGACCTTGAGTTCGAGGGTGGTATAGCTGGTTCCGGCGGGGAGCATGGATTGTAAGGCACAACCCAGCGCCGAGTCCAATAGGGTCGCCATGACCCCTCCATGGACCGTTCCAAGAGGATTGTAATGATACTCTGCTGGCTCGGCGGCGAAGACAACGCGCCCCTCGCTCACCTCGGTTATCCACATGCCCATCA
>WNFA01004412.1_pt1 | contig 11754 bp, 10 predicted proteins | sample 5400481 | NCBI WGS metagenome assembly WNFA01 (sample SAMN13153340, study PRJNA577476) | soil metagenome | isolation source: 120 cm saprolite under Douglas fir tree site 2 hole 1 replicate 2 | place: USA:California | collected 2015-04-18
TGGGGAAAACTTCGACCGTTGCTTTCGCGATTTCAAACCGATCCCCATCTGCTTCGACTACGACTTCGTAAATCGCGGGCGTCAGACCGCTGAATTGAAAGTGTCCGCGCGTGTCGGTGTAGACATTGCTCCTGACCCCCCGATCGGTTTGCAGCGTAATCCTGGCACGTTCGTTCAGATAGGCCCCGTTTGGCAAAACAATGTTGCCATTAATGCTGCCACCTTGGGCCGCCGCCGCCGCCGGCAAGAGAAACATGATACTTGCCAGCACGAGGACACGCTTAACACTCAAGTACCGGAAATTCATGACGATTCAGATCAGCAATGTTCGTGCCAGGAGTTCACTGAAGATAAGCGCAATCGTTGCTTCGATTCCTCGAACTCGCCAGATGATTAAACTCTAAAAATCTGGATATTATTCCGATTTCCTGGACACGATGAATATCGAAACGCGGATGATACAACGCCGCCTGCGTTACTCCTTCACCGTCTCGAATCCAAATTCCAGTTCCTTTCCTCGAATCACGTTGCACAGGTAGAACTCCCAAAACTTGCGGGTAAATCTAAAGCTCGGCCAATGCTGATCAAGATTTACGATGAACTCCAATCCAACAGCGCGCCAGAGATTGGCCAGCGAAACATAAGTGCGGATTGGTTTCAGCTTGACCTCAGTATAAAAAGGAAAGAGTTGACGATCGTCGATAAAGCAGTTGAATGAATAGCTGTTGAGATGATTGCGATGCGTTGGATCAGTAGCCCAGTCGGGATTTGAATAGTGCGGAGTAACAATCTTGATCCGGCCGCCGGGCTTGGCGATGCGATAGAGTTCGGTTACGAGAGCCATCACGTCGGGCACGTGCTCGACGACGTGGCGGCAAATGATTTCGTCAAACTCATCGCCGGGGAAAGGATAGGGGATGTCGCCCAGGTCGTGAATTACATCTGCGTGAGTCTTCGGATTTGAATCCATGCCGACGGCGCCCGGCGTCTTGTTCCAGCCGCAACCGACGTCAAGGATTTTCTTTGAGATAAGGCCCGTCGCGTCACCAGATTCCACTGCTCAGATTCTTCTTTCTCAGATCGATCAACTTAAAACTCTAAGCGCCGATCGTTTCGGCCTGCGGTTCGCGCGCCGGGACGCGCTCGCTCGATAGGCTTTCCAGCATTTCCGCGAGGCCGGCAAAATCGAAAGCGTAAAGGGGCACCTCAAACTGTCGCTGCAAGTCTTCGAGTCGCATGCCATCGAGCATTACCGGGTCATCGCTCTTCAAAGCCACGCGCGGCATAATCACAAAATCGCCACGCACTTGCCCGCGCGCCGCCGCAAAATCGCCGCCGGTCAACAAGCCCGCCACGCTGACATCGCCGCCAAAGTAATCGTTCTCGACTGCGGCGACGTGCAGACGCGTTCCAAAGCGAGCATTCAATCGCTCAACCTGGCGACGCAACACTGGCGCGAACAGTGTTCCGGTCAAGATCGTTCCGCAGAGTTCTGATGGCGCTCGCCCCAAAGGTTTGCCGACTGCCCGCGCTCGTCGCTCGAGCCTGCGCTGGAGCGCGCTAAATTCATTTTCGAAGCTGCGCACCATGCCGATGCCGTCTTCGATCTGTGGATAGTCTCCGTAATGCCGGCGACTCGGAACCGCACGGCCGGCGCGCAGATAAATTTCATCACCCAGAAAGGCGAACGTGGTTCCCAACGTGGCGCGCAAATCGCGTTGAATCTGCGTCACCCCACGAATCGTGCGCCGGCAAAATTCCGGTGTGACCGGCGTCAATCGCGGATCGTTCAGATAGCGAGTCAGTCCCAGCGGCACAATCGCCACGCTCGACACGCGCGGATGCAGTTCTGCTAAATCTGCGATCGTCTTTCGCAAGACTTCGCCGTCATTGATCGCCGGACACAGCACTACTTGCGCGTGAATCTCGATGCCCGCGTCGAACATCCGTTGCATCTTCCCGGAAATGTCGGCGCGTTCTTTGTCGATGCCGAGCAGATAAGCGCGCACATCCAAATCCGTGGCGTGGACCGAGACGTATTGCGGCGTCAGCCGCTGCTCGACCACGCGCCGCATTTCGTCATCAGTGATCGATGTCAGCGTCGTGTAGTTGCCGTACAGAAAAGAGAGGCGCACATCTTCGTCACGCACGAACAGTGAGGGCCGCGCGGTTTCGGGATTGCCTTTGCAAAAACAGAAGAGGCATTCGTTGGCGCATTGACGCGGCACGATCTGTTCGAAGCTCAGACCAAAGTCTTCCGCCTCGTCGCGCTCGATGTTCAGCTCCCAGTGTTCGCCGCTGGGCTTGCGCACGTCGACCACCATCTCAGTTTCGCCGGCAGTCTGAAAACGAAAATCGAGATAGTCGCGCACCACCCGCCCGTTGACGCTCATGACGCGATCGCCCGGCTCAAGCTCCAGCTCGGCGCCCAGACTGCCGGCCGCAACTTCCGCGATCTCGACGCCGCGGCGGCGAATCTGGGTTACTGCTGGGGTGACGGCAAACTCGTACATTGAAATCCTTTGCGTTAACCAAAACGAAAGTATAGCAAACGCGGCCGTTCTTTGTTGATTATGGCGTTGACAACGAATCAGGTCGAGTTCTACTCTCGTTTTGTCCGACGTTGGCATCGATCGCCGGCTCCCCTTTTCCTGGCCCGCCGGATTCGCCTCGACTCGGTTTTCAAAATCAATGGATAAAAAGCACGAGTCTCAACCAGCCGTTCTTCCCCAATCCGCCATTGTTGCTGACCAGCCAAAGGGCTGCGTGCTGCTGGTTGAAGACGATCGCTCGGTGCGCCGCTATCTGGAAGTGACGCTGCAGCGCGCGGGCTACAAAGTGATTTCCGCCAAAGATGGATTGGAAGCGATGAAGCTCGCACTGTCGTCACCAATTCACGCCGTGGTCACAGACGCCGTAATGCCTCATCTGAGTGGTCAGCAGTTGGCTCGCTTCGTGCGCAGCAATCCGAAGCTGGCCCGAGTTCCGATTGTTCTGTTGACGGGACAGGAGAACAAGGCGGCCGCGGCTGCGCCCGATGATCAAATCGACGCTTTTCTTTACAAGCCGGTCAAGGCAGAGAAGTTGACGCGTTGTCTGGCGAGTCTGCTGCAAAAACCCCGAAACCCCAATCAATCAACCTAAGCCTTCTTCGGCGCCGACATGTTTTGGTTAGCTCTCGGCCCGAGTAGATGGTCGTAGAGTTCTGTGGCAACGAGAGTGCAAATTGCCATCCAGTGTCCTGAGTTCTCCCGCGTCCAGTAAATACTGTATTTGAGGTATTCGGCTTTAGTAATTGGGTGGTGAAATCCATGCGCCGACAAGAAGTACTGATCATTTCCTATGTTCGATATTATTTTCGGTTCATAGCCACGGAGGAAAAACTCGCTCGTGAAGATGAAATTGAAGGCCGCATACAAGATGAAAATCGCCGTGACCAGGCCCAGCCCCCAGCGGAATCCATCGTAAGTTGCGGTGGTGTGAAGATCCCGTCTCCCCAAAGAGATTAGCGCCGGAATGAAAGCGAACGCAGTGATGAGTTGAAAGGAATACCAAGTTATCGGCAGATTGCTTCTGGGATCAAACCCGAAATACGTCGAGCCATGCAAGACCAAGCCGAGGCAGAAACCCGCCAGCGAAAGGACGAATGCTGCGCTGAGGACACTCCTCGGAATCTTCATGCGTAGAGAAAACTGATCCAGCTCAATAATATTCGCGTCCCTACGATACCGCCACTGCTTCGTAAGTCAATCTGCCCGCGTTCTGGTCTACGCAAACCCGAGATGCTATGCGCCGTCGGTTGCTTAAAATGGCGCGGGTGAAGCGTTTCATCGACGCTGTTTCAGCGCTTGCGCGAATGGGAAGCTCTGGTATATTCGGTGGGCAGTTTTGCCAAACAGTACTCGGATTCGGGTTGCTCGGTGTTTATCTGGTGACCACCGGAAGCTGGAGTCGGTGCATGGCGGTGCCGCACGAGGAGCTGGACCCGTAGAACGAACGTGACAGGAGTCGCATTGAGCAAAGTCAGACTTTCCAGCCGGGCGACTGAGATGCCGGCTTCTCCGATTCGACGGCTGGTGCCGTATGCCGACCGGGCCAAGGCCCGCGGCATCAAGGTCTATCACCTGAACATCGGCCAGCCGGATATCGAGACCCCGACCGAGATGATGAACGGATACCGGAACACCAATATCAAGGTGCTTTCCTATGGGCCGTCGCAGGGCTTGCAGGACTATATTGACGCGCTGGTTCAGTACTATTGCCGTGTGGGAATAAAGGTGCGGGCCCAGGACATTCTTGTTACGACCGGCGGCAGCGAGGCAATATCGTTCGCGCTGGACGCGGTGGCCGACGCCGGTGACGAAGTCATCGTGCCGGAGCCGTTCTACTCCAACTATTCGGGATTCGCGGCAACCGCCTGCGTCAAGCTCGTCCCGGTAACCTGTCTGGCCGAGACCGGCTTTGCCCTGCCGCCCAAGGCCGAGTTCGAACGGGCCATCACTAGCAGGACCAGGGCAATCATCTATTCCAACCCGGGCAACCCGACCGGCGCGGTTTACACCCGACTGGAACTGGAGATGCTTGCGGGTTTGTGCGTCGAGCACGGACTCTTCCTCATCGGCGACGAGGCGTACCGCGAGTTCATCTACGAGGACGACACCGAGCACACGAGCGTCCTCAATCTGGCCGGAATCGAAGACCGGGCGATACTGGTGGACAGCGTGTCCAAGCGGTACAGCGCGTGCGGAGCACGGGTGGGCTGCTTTGTCAGCCGGAACGCCGAACTGGTGGCTGCGGTACTGAAGTTCGGTCAGGCCCGGCTTTGTCCGCCGACCGTTGACCAGTTGGCGGCGATGGCCGCGGTGAAAGTACCGGATAGCTACTTCACCGAAATGCGGCGCGAGTATCAGTGCCGGAGAGACCTGGTATGCGATGGAATCGCGAAGATACCGGGCGCGGTCTGCCGCAAGCCTGGGGGCGCATTCTACGTAGTCGCCAAGTTGCCGATTCGCGACGGCGAGGAATTCGCCATCTTCATGCTTGAGGAGTTCCAGCTCGACAATGAGACCGTGATGGTCGCGCCGGCAGACGGATTCTACGCGACGCCAGGCAAGGGCAAGGATGAGGTCCGCATCGCCTACGTACTCAACTGCAATGACCTGGCGCGGGCAATGAAGATTCTTGCGGCCGGGGTAGAAGCGTACAACCGGAAATAGACGACCGAACGAAATTAGAAGTCAGTGTGAAGAATGTAGAATTCGCCGGCCTTCTACTTCTGGTTTCTGCAATCCGAATTCTGAGTTCGTCCTCTGGGGATCTACATGGTCTCCGACAACTACTACCCGTAGTCGAATCTGGAGCCGTCCGTAGTTTATACACGTCCGGCACCCCGCGTACTTCTCCATCAGCACGCGATGGCCTGAGTCAGTAAGCGCGCGCACCCCGGCAGGCGCCAGGCCGACGCGATATTCGTTGCTTTGACTTCTTTCGGCAGTCCAACAATCACTTTTTCTGCTCCAGACGATTTCGGTTTGAGCTTGCTCCTGATCCAATCAGATGGTTCGCTGCCCCCGGGTTCGCGGCGACGGCCGCGGGGTTCGGGCTCGCTTCGATTTTCAAACTGCGGCGAATGGCGAGCCAGGCAGTAGCAGTAGCGGCGATTTCTATGTCAGAGCCAATCAAAGAAAGGAGCACCAGTCGCGGGCCAAGTTGGAGCGAGTAGATCTCTGCGTTACCGGGCTGGTTGTTAAGCACTGCCCGCAGTCTGACACCCGTTGCCTGCGTGCCGGCCACTTCGATCTGCGCGGGCGTGCGCAAGACATTCGGATCCTGGTCGTGAATCTGTTGCCACATCGTTTCGACAAAACCGTCTACGATTTCATGTCTGGCCGCCGCGAGCTGTTCGGCAGAAGTGATTTGCGCATAGCGAGAAACGATCATTATTTGCGCCCTATCCTTACTCTGGATAACCAGATGCTGACCAGCTGGATTACTGCGGTTATCCAACTCAATCGCCGCGGGATAGTCAAACGACAGTCCCTTCGCGGCAAAGTGTTTCAGCTCCTGGGCCGGGGTCTGGGCGAAAACCAGTAACCCCAGCGCGCCGGCGGACACGAGCATCGCGAAAAATCTTTTCATCACTTGTCCTGGTCTCGACCTTGCTCCGGCCCCTGGCCGCTAAACTTCCACTTCATCAATCTGCGCGCGCTGCAGTTTGCCGCTGTAATCAATGTAAATCGACTTCCATTCGGAAAAAATGTCGAGCACCTGCGTGCCGGCTTCGCGGTGGCCGTTGCCGGTGGCTTTCGTGCCGCCGAACGGCAGGTGAACTTCCGCGCCGATGGTCGAAGAGTTAACGTAGAAAATCCCGGTGTAGGTTTCGTTCATCGCATGAAACGCGCGGTTAACATCCTGGGTGTAAATTGCCGCCGAAAGACCGTAGCGCACGCCGTTCGCAATCTCGATCGCCTCGTCCAAAGAGTTCGTCGGAATCACCGACGTCACCGGCCCAAAGATTTCCTCCTGCGCGACGCGCATGAGAGGCTGAACGTCGGTGAAGACGGTTGGCTCAATAAAAAAGCCGCGCGCATGCTCGTCTTTGGTCAGACGGTTGCCCCCGCAAGCGAGCGTGGCGCCGTCTTCATGCTCGCCGATATCGACGTAACTCAGGATCTTGCGCACCGCGTCTTCATTGATCACGGGGCCCATTTCAGTTTGCGCATCCGCGCCGCTGCCGACGCGCAGAGTCTTGGCCCGCTCGACCAGTTTTTTCACAAACTGGCGATAGACTTTTTTGTGAACCACGAGGCGCGACGAAGCGGTGCAGCGCTGCCCCGAAGTTCCGAACGCGCCCCACACCGCGCCTTCGATCGCGTTATCTACATCCGCGTCCTCCATCACGATGATGACGTTCTTGCCGCCCATCTCGAGCGAGCAAATCGCGTTGCGCTCGGCACAGGCGGACGCCACCAGGCGTCCCGTGTCCGTCGATCCCGTGAAAGAAATCAAACGCAAAGCAGAATGGTTCGTCATCTCAGCGCCGACGGTTTCCCCATAACCCGTCACGAGATTAACGACGCCCGGAGGGATGCCGGCTTCTTCGCACGCTTTGACCAGGTTGTAGGTTGACAGCGGCGTGTCTTCGGCGGGTTTGATGACGACCGTGTTGCCGCAAACCAGCGCGGGGATTAGTTTCCATGACGGGATCGCCATCGGAAAATTCCACGGAGTGATCAAGCCGCAGAGTCCCACCGGCTGGCGCACGCACATCGCAAACTTGTTCGGCATTTCCGCCGGCGTCGTAAAGCCGTGCAAGCGCCGGCCCTCGCCGGCCGTGTAGTAAGTGCAATCAATTGCTTCCTGAACGTCACCGCCGGTTTCCTTCAGGACTTTGCCCATCTCGCGGGTCATGTCCGCGGCATAGACGTCTTTGTTTCGAATCAGGATTTCACCCAGGCGGAAGAGAATTTCGGCGCGGCGTGGCGCGGGCGTGCGCCGCCAGTGATCGAACGCGTCAGCCGCCGCCGCCACTGCTCGATCGACATCCTCTTCAGTTGAACGCGGAAAGCGGCCCACCACATCACGAGTGTCGGCCGGGTTTATGTTCTCGAGCCAATCGCCGCTGGCGCTCGGAACCCAACGGCCACCGATGTAGTTTTGGTACGTCTTGGTGCGCGACCGATTCGCGGCGCGCCCTGCGGATTTTCTGGCTTTCTTTGCGAGTGCTTTCTTTGCCTGGGCCATATTATGGTTCCAAGTTCCAGGTTCCAGGTTTCAGGTTAGTAGCGACTTGCAACCGACTTGAAACCTGAAACTTGAAACCTGAAACTTCTTACTGATAAGTGAACTGCACAATTCGCGAGACGATGCGATCCGATCCCCGGTCGTAACTCGAAAGGTTGAGTACGACCGCGTCGCCTGGTTTCAGCGAGCTGATGACGCGTTGAAAATCAGCGAGGGTCGAGACCGAAACGCGATTGATACGCGTGACCACTTCACCGGCCGACACTTCCCGCGGTCGAATATCCGCAGCCAGTCCGTTGGGGTCCACTTCCTTGACGTAAAGTCCCTTCACGCCGCTCAGATGTTTTTCCGTCACGAGCTGCGGGGTTATTTCGGCCAGCGTCAGTCCCAGGCGCGCGCTGTTAGTTTTGACGCCCGCATCTTTTTCCCTGGGCGCCGGCATTTCCGAATCGCGCGCCAAAAAGTTTGGCCGCTCGCCGAGAGTGACATCAACGGTGCGGCGATCGAGTTTGCCCTCAACCTCGCGCAGAACAGTGAGCGCCACGTTCTGGCCCACCTCGGTGGCGGCCACCTTCGCAATCAGGTCGTTCGAGTCTTGCACCGTTTGGCCGTTGAACTGGACCACCACGTCGTTTACTTGCAGTCCGGCCCTGGCGGCGGGCGTCGGCTGTCCGTTTCGATCCGGCTGAACGTCGGCGATGATTGCGCCCTTCGCTTCCGGCAAACCATAGACGCGCGCAAATTCGCCTTGCACGGGCGCCAGCGTAACGCCCAGATAACCACGCTTAACCTTGCCGCCGCCGAGAATTTGTTCGGACACAAATTTGGCTTCGTTCGATGGCAGCGCAAAGCCGATGCCGTTGTAATCGCCGGTTAAGGTCGCAATCTGCGAATTCACCCCGATCGCTTCGCCGTGCATGTTAACCAGCGGCCCGCCACTGTTGCCGCGATTGATCGCGGCGTCGGTTTGCAGAAAGCGTTGAAAGTTCGTGAAGGTTTGCGAGTCGCGTTCCTTCTTCGAAATGATTCCCGCGGTTACTGTCTGGTCCAGGCCGAACGGCGAGCCAATCGCCAGCACCCAATCGCCGACCTGGGCCACATTCGAATCACCAAACTTCATCACCGGCAGATCGCGTCCGGCATCGATCTTGATCACCGCCAGATCAGTTTCGGAATCGACGCCGATCACTTTGCCGCGAAACCGCTCGCCGGTTTGCAGCCCGATCGTAATCCGCGACGCGCCATCGATCACGTGCTGGTTGGTCAGAATGTAACCCTTCGCGTCGATGATGAATCCGCTGCCCACTCCGCGCGTCGGCCGCTGCGGTTGCCGGCGCAGCAAGTCATAAAGCGGATTGCCCGGCGTGCGGTCGGTCTTGTCCTCGTTGTCGCTTTCCGCGACGTCGGGCGAAGTCTGCAACGTGTCGATGTTGACGACTGAGGGCTCGACCCGGCGGGCAATTTCCACGAACGACGCCGAGAGTGCTTCCGGCCCGCGCGCGGCCGACTGCGATCCGTCCTGAGCCACGGCCGGCCGGCCGGCCAGGATCGCGCCAATGCCTACGCCTGTCAGGACGCAGACAACGCCCATCGCCACAATCCATACGCGCAGCTTGCGCAGAACTTTGCTTTCAGCGTCGGTAGTTTGCTTGAAAGAGTCGAACATGATTCACCGCCTTAGAAAAAATTCGAGTTGAGATGCGTTGCGCTTTGCCGAAGTGCACTTCCAGTCTTTGGAAAGATCACTTCGGGCAGTATAGCGAAAGGCCGGGGGAAAAACTAGAAGACCGAAAGCCTGTCAGGGACGCAGCAAGACCTTCAGGACGCCGGGCTCTGCCGCCCGCTTCATCGCCCGCAATCCTTCGGTCAGCCGGAGCTCTTCGCTGATTAGACTTTCGACGTCCACGGCCCCTGTTTTGAGCAACTCCAGAGCCGGTGCGAACCGCCCGCAACGCGAACCGACGACGCTGATTTCGTCAACTACAATGCGGGCTGCGTCCATTTCCGTCGGGCCGTGAAAAGTCGACTTCAGCACGAGCACGCCGCGCGGACGGAGCAGGTCGAGAGCCAGCGCGAATCCAGCCGCTGAGCCGGAAGCCTCGACGACAACGTCAAACGTCTTCGCGCGCGATTGCGTTTCATTCACGGTCATCGTCTCAATGCCGCGGCGCGCGGCGATTTGAAGTTTGCCTTCGTGCTTGCCAACCAGTACGACCGGCGCGCCGGTCGTGGCCAGAACCTGCGCGCACAGTAAGCCGAGTTTGCCGTCGCCAATGACCGCAGGGCGTGTACGAACGGTAATTTGTGCGCGCTCTAGAATCCCGCAAGCTGCCGCCAGCGGTTCGGTGAATACCGCGCGCTCATCGGAAATCTCGTCCGGTACAGGCAGCAAGTTCACCACTGGTAGTTTTAAGAACTCCGCGTGCGCGCCGTCACGCCCAACGATTCCCAGCACGGTTCGCGTTGCGCAGTGACGTGAATCGCCCGCGCGACAGAGATCGCACCGGCCACAACCGGCGTTGATCTCACCGACCACGCGGTCACCGGGCACTAGCCCGCGCGTAAGCAAGGGGTCATTGCTCTGAGCCCTCCCTAACCGCCCCCACCCCAGCCGGGCTGCCCGTCTGGGGACCCCGGGTCGGGCTAATGCCTCGTTAAGCGGCACGCTCTCGATCACACCGACGAATTCATGTCCAATCGTTCCTGCAAAGCCGGCATAGCCGCGTGCGATCTCCAGATCCGTGTTGCAGATTCCAGACAGTGTCACGCGCACGACTGCTTCGCCATCAAGGTGAGGTTTCACGACGTCGGACACCGAGAGTCTCTGGTCTTCGTAACGAAGCGCTTTCATGACAACGGACTCATTATTTGGTTGCCGAGGTTCAGGCCTACTGAGTCTCAGATGAACTCAATGACTACGATCTTGCTGCGAAAATCAAACGTGACCACGAAGTTCTTTAGGATTGCAATGCCCAGGACAATTCCGTGGCCGCTCAGCTCCTGGTCGAGTGTCGTGCCCTTCGAGGAGATCACGACGGGCACGTCCGTCAATTCGTATGCGGCCAGGTGTACCGAACCGATTTTGCCTGAGCCGGGCGCGCTTTTTTCGGGCGGACTAGTGAACCCCAACTTTTTGGCCGACGACGATGAGATTCCAACTGCCATCAGAGCGCCGGTATCCAGAAGTACCTTGACCCTTTTGCCATCAAAGCTGACATCCTCAACCACGGGGACAGTTATGTTTTCGTACTGGTCAGTATCTCCCGTCATGCGAAGCACGATGGGCCCGTTCTTATCAGTGCCGGCTTTCTTGTTTTTGGATGAATCCGACGCGGATTGGCTGAGGAACCGCAAGACTTTCTTATTGAAGTCAAACTGAACCACCCGGCCTTTGAAGAAATCTGCGCCGATCACGCCAAAGATTTCTCGTCCCACTGCCTTACTGATCTCAGAAAGCGAAACCAGCCTCATACTCAGACTGCTTACCTTAACTTCACCAACGCGAACATCGGGAACAACGCTAAAAAAGTAGATGCGATCGTTATGGCCCGTCACGGGTGGTTCGCCCGCATAGCCTTCTTGCAAGCCGTATTTTTTGGTCAGTCCAATATCAATAGACGAGTGTTGTCTGCCGGTCGAGACGAGAACTTCGACCGGGACCGAATTCTTGATTCTCGCCTGAACGATCACATGCCCGTTTTCGATCGAGAAGGGCACCTCAGTCGTCGTGTCGTCGACCGCTCCTTTGGCAACAAAAGACGTGAAGAGGATTATTCCGAGCATCACGGTTGGGGGCAGAAATCGTCGCATTGTCGTTCTCTTCATGGGCGTGTCAACAATCGTTTGGCATGGATCAAAACTTCTTCGTGCGCTCGTACGCATTTTCGATCATCAGCTCGACGGTTTGTTCGCGGCCGGCTATGTTGATCGGCAAGCGCCATTCAATCGTCTCGCCGCCGCTCAGCACGGCGGTCGCGCGCAGCCACCAGTTTCCCTCGCTCAATACCGCCA
>WNFA01004416.1_pt1 | contig 11750 bp, 7 predicted proteins | sample 5400481 | NCBI WGS metagenome assembly WNFA01 (sample SAMN13153340, study PRJNA577476) | soil metagenome | isolation source: 120 cm saprolite under Douglas fir tree site 2 hole 1 replicate 2 | place: USA:California | collected 2015-04-18
CCGTTCTTCTCCCCCGAGGCGCCGGACCCGACGAACCTGGGCGGCGCCGGGCTGGTGATGGGCCACGAGCTGACCCACGGATTCGACGACCGCGGCAGGCAGTACGACGGCGACGGCAACCTGCGGGAGTGGTGGACGCCGCAGGTGGCGGAGGCCTACAAGGAGCGCGCCGCGTGCGTGGCGAACCAGTACGACCAGTACATCGCGACCAACGACGTGCACGTGAACGGCAAGCTGACCCTGGGCGAGAACATCGCGGACATCGGTGGGCTGAAGCTCGCGCTGGCGGCGCTGCGCGCGAACGGGCAGCCGCGGCCCGGGAGCTCGAAGTTCACGCCCGAGCAGCAGCTCTTCCTCTCCTTCGGACAGGTGTGGTGCCAGAACGCGACGCCCCAGGAGCGGAGGCTGCGCGCGGTCACCGATTCGCATTCGCCGGGGCGGTGGCGCGTGAACGGACCCATCTCGGACAACGAGGACTTCGGGAAGGTATTCTCGTGCAAGGCGGGGACGAACATGAACCCGGTGAAGAAGTGCGTGGTCTGGTGAGCTAGCCAGTCCATGCTTGCGCTCGACACCCGAGCGCGAGCAAAATCTGCGCCAGGGGATTCCTTACAAAACTTTCGAGGTGGATATGCGCGCGCCCTGGTCGGCTGCTCTCGCCCTCTCTTTCGCCCTGTTCACGGTGAGCTGCGGATCGGGAGATCGTTCCGCGGCCGAGAGCGCGGGGCTGACAAGCGCAGCTTCTCACCAAAGCACGGCTGGGCGCGACGACGCCATCGGCGTGATGACCCGAAACCTGTACCTCGGGGCGGACCTCGCGCCGGTGATCTCGGCGACTACGCCGCAGCAGTTCATCGCCGCGACGACCGCCGTCTGGTTCATGGTGAAGAACAACGACTTCCACACCCGGGCCCGGGCGCTGGCCGCCGAGATCGCAGCCACGCGCCCCGCGCTGGTCGGCCTGCAGGAGGCGGTCACCTGGCGCACGCAGTCGCCCTCCGATGGAACGGCGACGCCCGCCACCGACGTCGCGTTCGACTACGTCCCTGAGCTGCTCGCCGCCCTGAAGGCGCGGGGGCTCGAGTACCGGCTGGCTGCGAAGGTCGAGCTGCTCGACGTCGAGGCGCCCACCGCGCCCGCGCTCGACCTGGACATCCGGCTCACCGACCACGGAGCGATCCTGGCGCGCGCGGACGTACAGGTGACGAAGTCAGGGGGTGTCGTGTTCACCAACCTCCTGTCGTTCCCGACCGTCGTGGGCACCGTGACGCTGCCGCGCGGGTACGTCTCGGTGGACGCGACGGTCGAGGGCGAGCAGCTGCGGTTCGTCTCGACGCATCTGGAGTCGTTCCACCCCGGGATTCGGACGTTGCAAGCCACCGAGCTCGTGCAGGCGCTCGCTGGCGAGACCCGCCCTGTGATCCTGGCCGGCGACCTCAACTCGCGTCCGGGAACGGAGGGGGAGGCGGTCCTGGCGGGCGCCGGATTCGAGGACGTCTGGCCCCAGATCCGGGGAAACCCCGGCCTCACTTGCTGCTTCCTGGAAGACCTGAGGCTGACCAAGGGCGCCGCCTTCACCGAGCGGATCGACTACGTGCTCACTCGCGGACCCTTCGAGCCCCGGAAGGCTACGGTGCTCGGCTCCCACCCGAACAGCCGGGTCGATGGATTGTGGCCCAGCGACCACGGCGGCGTGTTCGCCGAAGTGCGCGTCGACGATCGCGAGGGCCGCGAGCGCTGAGCTCAGGGACCGCAGGAGACGAGCGGGGTCACGGGCGAGAACTTCCAAGGCGTGAGCGCCAGGTCGTCGTACTTCTGCAGCTCGGTGTTCAGGGTCGCGACGATCTCGGAGAACGTCTGCCCGAGCTTGTTGGACGCGGTGCCCGAGCTCTCCGCCGCGCAGAGGAACTTGTTCTCGCCGCAGATCGCCAGGTTCTCGCATCCGGGGAGCACGGGTCCCAAGGGCTCCAGGTTCACGTCGCCGTACAGCGCCACTCCGCCGACGAGCACCAGCTGCACCTTGCGCGGCGAGGCGGAGAGGAGCGCGTCGAAGGGCCTGGCGCGATCTCCCGCTATCACCATCAGATCGGCCTTCTTGCCCACCGCCAGCGAGCCGAGCTTCGCGTCGAGGCCGAGCGCGCGGGCCGCATTGACCGTGACCATCCGCGCCAGCGCCTGCGGCGTGAGCACGTCGCCCCAGACGGCGTTGTCGACCTGGTCCGCGAAGCGCAGCTCCTCGAGCAGGTCCTGGCTGCCGCCGATCGACCAGTCGGGAGCGAGCGCCACGTTGATGCCCTTGGAGAGGGCCAGCGGGACGTTCGCGGTCCGGGTCAGGTCGGCGCCTCCCCCGTAGAGGAAGACGTTCGAGCGAGGCGACCACACCAGGCTCATGTGGTTCGCCGCCATGGTCGAGAGCTCGGGCTCGCCCAGCGCGGTCCCGTGCACGATGGTCGTCTTCGGCGAGTACAGGCATCCGTCCACCGTGGTCACCGTGCCGAGCTTGGCGAACTCGCCGAGCGCGCTCGCGTCCACTCCTTCCGCCACGTGGATCAGGTACGCGTCGGTCGTCCCGTCCTGGAGGTTCCGGCAGACCGCGTCTGCCGACGCGGTGCTGGGGAACAGCGTGGCGACTTGCACGCGATCGGATCCGAGGTCGTTCGCGCTCTGGTCGATGGTGCGCGCCATTGACCCGTAGCATTCGCGGTTGGCCGGATTCGCGGCGCCGACGACCGAGGTGGTGCCGGCGATGAGGGCCTTCACCTCGCCGTACTTCTCCATCTCGCAGCCGACCGAGACCGGCGAGCCGCCCTCGCCGTTGAGGTATTGCTTGGCGTCAACCATCGCGCCGTAGCGCGCCTCGTTCGGCCACTGGTTGTGGTTCGTGTAGACCTTCGACGGGGCCCAGTCGGTCTCGTCGAAGACGTCGAAGAGGATATGGTTGTGCGTGTCGATGAGGCCCGGAAAGACGATCCCGTTCGTCTGCACGACCGAGGCGTCGGCGGCGCCCGGATCGCCGGAGCACGACGCGGCCAGGCAGGTGATGGTGTCGCCTTCGACGAGGATCTCCCCGTCGAACGCGGTGTCCGGCGTGACCAGCGTCCCCGAGAGGAGGATGCGGTCGGGCCGGCCGAGGCGCACGAGGACCGGTCCCGTCGGGGGAGGCGGCGGAGGTGGCGGTGGCGGAGACGGATTCGCGTCGCCGCGGGTGCAGGCGAGGCTGGTGGACGACCAGGCCGCTCCGTCGGGCTTGCGGCCGAAGCACTGGCCGGCGGCCGTCGACGCGGTGGGGCCGCCGGCGCCCAGGTCGGCGAAATCGGTCCCGCAGACGCCCGCGGTGCGGGTGGTCGCCAGCAGCCGGCAGGCATCGGGAGTGACCGAGTTGACGTAGGAGTACCCGACCCACACGTGCTCGCCGGGCGCGACGATCCCGCAGGTCGCGCTCCGCCCCGCGGCGGCGCAGGTCGTGGATCCCGCTGGATGGTTCACGTTCGCGTCGGTGATCGCCTTGGGCGACCCGCCGCCTTCGCTATCGTCCGCGTACCAGCAGCTCGCCGGATCGCGCGCGAGGTCGACCGGAACGGAGCCGGTGTTGAGCAGCTCGATCCAGCCTCCGGACCCCGACATGCATTCGTTGACCACCACGGCAGGCGTCGAAAGCGCTGCCGACACCGGGCCGGCCCGAGTCGCGCCCTCCTCGACCGGTCCCTGGCAGGCCGCGGCCGCGATCGCCGCCGCAACGAGAATCTTCCTCACGCTCTTCCCCCCTTCAGCGAGGGGCGTCGGGGTATCGCAAAACCGCGAGCCGGTCCAGATGGGTCGGTCAATGATCCGATGGTGGAGGCCTCCCGTTTGCGGGTTGAATGCGCGCCTCACCTTTCCCCAAAAGGCTGGTCAATGCAGAAGGGAATCCTGCTCTTCGCTGCCGTCGCGGTCCTGTGCCCCGAGGCGGCGCGCGCGGCGCCCTGCTACGTCGCGTACGTGCACGGCAAGCTCAGCTCGACCCCCGGATCGGGTGGCCGGAGCAACCTGACCCCCGGCTCCGGCGCGACCGACACCGACCGCCGGAACTACTGGCGCCACGGGCCCAGCGACACGTACGGCGACTTCGTCCTGTACTCCGGGATCGCCCGCGGTTGCGCGGTGCTCGTCACCGGCTACGACGGCACCGCGGCTTTCTGGGACGCGGCCGCAGCCGGCGCGGTGGCGCAGCAGATCGACGCCTTCGTCGCGCAGAACGCGGTCCCGGACGGCCAGCTGGTGCTCGTCGGCCATTCGATGGGCGGCTTGGTGGCGCGCTGGATCGTCAACAACGGCGTCGGCGGCGCCGCCTACTACAACTACAACGGCGACTACGCCACCGTGGCGCGCAAGACGAAGACGGTCATCACGGTCGCCACGCCGCACCTGGGTTCGCCCGACGCCGACGCGGTGTACGGGACGAGCGACACCCTCTGCGGGAACTTCGTCGGCCCGCTCGCCGGCTGGCTGGGAGAGCGCACCGACGCGACGTACTGGCTGCGCACCTTCCAGCTCGAGTACGCCTCCGCGAGCGGAAGCTGGATGGGCGACGCCGGGCGCTCCCGCACGATGTACACGATCGCGACGCGACGCTGGGACTCGGGAACCGGGGACAGCGAAGACTACCTGCTCGCCGGGTCGTGGGAATGCCTCGGCTTCGTCTCGCACTGGTACACGCCGTGGCGCGCGACCGTCCCGGGCGACGGGCTGGTGTTCGAGACGGGCGGCGCGGGCCAGTACAGCGAGTCGGGCAGCGCGACCACCGCGGCCTTCGGCGGGCGCAGCTGGTCGAACGGGCAGTGGGTGCAGGGCGCGCGGCGCGACTGGGTCCGGATGGACCACGACCACCACCATGCCCGGCTCGACGACCAGTCGCTGCCCCTGCGCGACAACGTGCGCGGGGTCAACACGAGCTACTTCCCCGGATCCTACCTCGGCTCGTTCGGCCTGGCGCTCCAGTAGCCGTGCGGGCCCGCATTTCGATTGCCGGCGCGGCGCTGGTTGCCGGAGCACTGGGATCGGCGTGGCGCGCCTCGACAAGGGCGCCCGCCGAGGGGGCCCCGGTCGCCTCCGTCGCTGGCGCCGCGCCGGTGTACCCGGCACGGCACACTGACCCGGCCACGGCGCGCAGCGATCCGCCATCGGGCGCCGCGGACCGCGCCTCGACTGCCGCGGCGCAACGCGCACCCGTCTCCGTGAAGCCGCCACCCCGGTCCGAGCACTCCCCAGCAGCGCCGCCGCCGGGCGCCGACGATCCTGGACCCGGGCGGTGGATCGACCGCTACGACGGGCGATCAGGCCGTCTCTCCCCGTCTGCCCGGCCCGAAGGCGCCGATCCGACCACGCGGGTCGAGTCGCCGGGCGACCCGCCCACGCTGGTGGTCTGGGTCCCGACCATCCGCGTGCAGGCTGGGCGCGAGGTCGTGCTGCACGCGGCGCTGCTCGATGAGAGCGGCGCGCCGGTCGCGCCGCAGTCCATCGTCGCCTCGCTCGCGCGCCGGGGAGGACCCGCCTCGGCCGAGCTGCCCTTGGTCGCCGCGCCTCCCGGCTCGACGCACCATTTCGAGCTTCGCTTGAGGGCGCCGGATGCCGATCCGGGCACCGCCGATCCGGCTCCGGCCGCGTTCGATTACACCGTGCAGGCGCGCGGCACCTGGCAGGGTGAGCCCTACGTGCGCACGGCCGCGGCAGGCTTCCTGGTCCATTCGCCGGGTGGAGGCGTCGACCCCGCGACCGCCCACGCCGAACGGCGCGGGGGCGATCTGGCGCTGCTCTTCGACGCGCGGGTCGAGCGGCCGGGCACGTACTGGGCCTGGGCGGAGCTGTGGGGCGGCGCGGAGGGGACGGAACCCATTGCGTTCGCGCGCGAGCGATTCGAGAGGCTCGGTTCCGGTGTCCGTCCGCTCGCGCTCGTCTTCGGCGGCGCCATCATCCGCGACGCGGGGATGGACGGGCCGTTCATCGTGCGCAACCTCCGCTGGCAGCGGGTCGACGCCTTCCCGCCGCAGGAGCAGGACCCGATCGCGCGGCTTCCCCCTACGGCGGCATTCCGCGCGCGGGAATTCCGCTGACGGGCTTTCCCGGAAACACGTAGCGCCGCCGAATCCGGCGGGCGACTAGCGCTTGACAACGCGACGCGGCCGCTGCTGATGGTGCGCCCTCGAGCGCACGCCGCGCGAGCCATCCAGGGAGACACCATGAAGCGACTGCTCGTCCCCGCCTTCCTCGCCGCCGCCTGCAGCTCCGCGCCGCAGACCCGGCCGCAGGTGCCGGAGACGGCCCCGGTCGCGAAGACGTCTCCCGCGCAGACGCCTCCCGCGCGGGCCAGGCCCGAGCCGCCGCCCATCGACGAGTCGGCCATGGACAAGTCCGCCGACCCCTGCACCGACTTCTACCAGTACGCTTGCGGAAGCTGGCTGAAGACGACGCCCATCCCGGAGGACCGCCCCGTCTGGAGCCGCGGGTTCTCGGAGATCTTCCAGCGCAACGAGGCCCTGCTGCGCCAGATCCTGGAGAAGGACGCGAAGGGCGAGCCCGATCCGGCCGACCCGTTCGCGGGCAAGGTGGGCGCCTTCTATGCAACCTGCATGGACGAGCACAAAGCGGAGACGGCCTCGTTCGCGGCGTTGCAGGACGATCTGCAACGGATCGACGCCGTCCGTGACGCCAAGGCGCTCGCGCGGGAAGTCGCGCGGCTGCAGGCGACGGACGCGCGGGCGCTCTTCGGGTTCTCGTCGCAGCAGGACTTCAAGGACGCGACGCAGGTCATCGGCGGCGCCGATCAGGGCGGCCTGGGCCTCCCCGACCGCGACTACTACCTCAACGACGACCAGCGCATGCGCGACCTGCGCGCGCTGTACCAGGACCACGTCGAGAAGATGCTGGCGCTCGCCGGCGCGACCGACGCGGACGCGAAGAAACAGGCCAGGACCGTGATGGACATCGAGACGGCGCTCGCGCGTGTCTCGATGGACAAGGTGGAGCGGCGCGACCCCAACAAGATCTACCATCGCCTCGAGCGCGCGGGCCTGAAGAAGACTGCGCCGCACTTCCTGTGGGACGCGTTCTTCGAGGAGATCGGCGCGCCTTCCGTGCAGGCGATCAACGTGCTCTCGCCCGACTTCTTCGCCGGCATGGACAAGCTCCTCGCGGCGAAGGGCAAGCTGAATGACGTGAAGACGTATCTTCGCTGGACCGCGATCTCCGCGGCGGCCCCGGCGCTGGGGCAGAACTTCGTCGAGGAGCGGTTCCGGCTCACCCAGGCGCTCACCGGCACCAAGGCCATCCTGCCGCGCTGGAAGCGCTGCGTGCAGATGACCGACAGCGCCCTCGGCGAGGCGCTGGGCCGCTCCTTCGTGGTGACCACCATCGGGGAGGACGGGAAGAGGATCGCCAAGGAGATGGTCCAGGGCATCGAGGGAGCGTTCGAGCGCAACCTCTTGCAGGTCTCCTGGATGGACGACGCCGCCCGCGCCGCCTCGCGCGACAAGCTGCGAAAGATCGACAACAAGATCGGCTACCCGGAAAAGTGGCGCGACTACTCGACCATGAAGATCGGCCGCGAGAGCCTCCTCGCGAACGTCGACGAGGCGGCCCGGTTCGAGACGCGGCGCGACCTCGCCAAGATCGGCAAGCCCGTCGACCGGAACGAGTGGGGCATGACGCCGCCCGAGGTGAACGCCTACTACAACCCGTCGATGAACGAGATGGTGTTCCCCGCCGGGATCATGCAGACGCCCTTCTTCAAGACGGACGCTCCGGTGGTCACGAACCACGGCGGCCTGGGCATGGTGATGGGCCACGAGCTGACCCACGGTTTCGACGACGAAGGCCGCCAGTTCGACGGCGACGGCAACCTGCACGAGTGGTGGTCGCCCGAGGTGACCAAGGCATTCGAGCAGCGCGCGGCCTGCGTGGCCGACAAGTACGACCGGTACGTCGCGGTGGACGACGTGCACCTCAACGGCAAGCTGACGCTCGGCGAGAACATCGCCGACATCGGCGGGCTGAAGATGGCGCTCTCCGCGCTGCGCGAGAAGCAGGGGCGGAGCGATCCGCGCACGGAGCGGGACTTCTTCGTCTCCTTCGCGCAAGCGTGGTGCACGAACTACCGCCCCGAGGCGGCCCGCCTGCAGGCGCAGGTCAATCCGCACTCGACGGCGCAGTGGCGGGTCAACGGCCCCGTGTCTGACAACGCGGACTTCGCCAGGACGTTCTCCTGCAAGGCAGGCTCCGCGATGAACCCCGAGAAGAAATGCGCGGTCTGGTAGCGGCCCGGCTTGCTCCCAGCCCCCTCGGCCGGATAGGTAGAGCGCATGGATCCCGCGTCGACCGCCGCGCTCGCCGTCCTGATGAACGGGCTCGCCCCCGTCCTCGGGGCGCTGGTCTGCCTCGGCGCGCCGGTGGCGATCGTCTTCACCGTGAAGCATTTCAAGCTCCGCCACCGCGAGTTGGACCTGGAGGCCGAGCTGCACGGCAAGCAGACGCAGGCCCGCCTCGCTGCCATCGAAGCCCGGCTGGGCACGCTGGAAACGGCCCTGGGGGCGCTGGCGCGGGGCCCCTCCCCGACGTCGTTGAAGGAGCGCATGTCGCTGCTGGAGCCGCCGCCTTCTTCGGCGGACGCGCCCGCCGAAGCGGATCCGCAGCGGCTGCGCAGCCGCTGATCCGCGCCGGTGTTACCCTGACGGCATGTACCTCGTCGAAGGCAAGAAAGAGCGCTGGGTAGACCGTTGATGACTGGCCGATCTGGCCCGTCGATTCGAGGCGGTCCACGTCGACTTCGGCACCGGTGACGGAACCTTCGTCCGCCGCACGGCGAAGGTCGAGCCGCGCGTCCTGTTCGTCGGCGTCGACGCCATCGCCGACAACCTGCGCGACACCTCTCGCCGCGCGGGTCCGAACTGCGTCTTCGGGCGGCTGGCGCTGGAGGACGCCCCCGGCGAGCTGGCCGGGTTCGCGGATCGGCTGACCGTCCTCTTTCCTTGGGGCTCCCTGCTGCGCGCGGTGGCGCTCGCCGAGCCGGAAGGCCTCGCGCGCCTGCGAGCGATCTGCCGGCGCGGCGCAGATGTGCGTTTCGTCCTCGAGCTCCATTCCGACGCGCCCGCCCTCGAGCGCCGCTGCTTCGACGCCGGCCTCGCGCTCTCCGGAACCCCAGTGCCAATCGAGACGGCCCGCGCGCTCCCCACCACCTTGGCGAAGAAGCTGGGCTTCTCAGGCAAGCCCCGCTCCTTCTGGGAGTTCCGCGGCCGCTCCCTCTAGCGACCCCGCCTTTTTCCACTGGCCGCCGAAACGAAACCTGCTAGCTTCCTCCGCGGTAGCGCGTCCCTGACTGGTGCGGGGCCCGGTCTTCAAAACCGGTGGCGGGCGCTGAGAGGCGTCCTCGGTGGGTTCGATTCCCATGCGCTACCGCCACTACGTCGCTGATCACGACGATGGCCTGACGGAACAGCATGGGATGCCCTCCATTCCCCTGTGCGCCAGGGTGCAGCTGCTTAGGCATGGCGCGTGCCACCGCCAGTGAGAGGCGAGCCTTGGGGCAAGAGATGGAGGACTCCGCCGCGTTCATGCGTCACAGCGTCACACTGTGACGGCGGTCCACTCGCCGTGCCAACCAGAGGTTAGCCAATGTCGAAGAGTTGCGTATGGCGTCCCCGAATCCCGGCAGGAAATACGATTCGGGCTTGCGATCAGCTCGCCGATCGTCGACGGAAAGCCCCTCACGCCCTGACCGTCCGACGGCGTGAACGTTTGCGCGCTTGCGAGGCGGAGGTCAGCGGGCGGCCTGCAGCAGCTTTGCCGACAGGGACCGATCCTGCTCCAACTGCGACGCCGCCCGATAGGCCCAGACGAGCTCCGGCTGCTCAGGGTTGCGGCATTCCAACGCCACACGGTACCAGGCTGCTGAATCGCGCACGCGGGACTCGGCCCTGGCGCGAACGGCGAAGTAGTAGGGCGCTTCGCACGGACGCGAGCCCTCTGCCGCGTCGTCCGCAATGTCGTCCTCGCCGCCCTCGCCGAGCACGTACCGGGCGAGACGCACTTCCCAGCTCGCGTAAGCCCCAGAAAGCCCGACGTACCGCGCGAGACGCGCTTTCCACCACGCAAGTGGATCGGCGAGCTCCTGCAAAAGCGCGTCGCGCTGCGCGCCTCGTTCGCCACGACGAGCGATCGAGGCGGCGCGCAGAAGGAGCAGGCGATCGGCGAACGCGGGCTCCGGCGGCCTGAAGGCGAACATTTCCCACAAGGCCTCGTCGACGCCTTCGCCGTACGCGGACGTGGCGAGCTCGCTGTCGACGAGCGACGAAGAAGGTTCGGGGCCGAGCTGTTTCCGCAACCATGATTCGGCCGCCGATGCTCCCTTCGCCACGCGCAAGGCGCTCCATGCGCTGAACTGGACGCGCGCTCTCTTCTCCGAGGCCACCTTCTGGCTGAGCAGCGCGTACACCTCGAAAGCGTGCGCGGCTGCCCCGGCTTTGGCGAGAGGAGGTCCGAGCTCCACAATCGACTGTGGAGCGATCCCCGCCCGGAGCATCGCCTCGATCGGCGGTTTCACGTCGGGGACTGGACGGCCGCCGTACACCTCGGCGAATCGCTCGCCGATTTCACGGAAGTCCCTCCGCGTGAGAACCGCGGGCGGGTGCGCGAGGATGTCCGCTGCACCCGCGTCATTGCGAAAGCGCCATCGGACCTCGGCGATGGTTACGGCCGTCTCCGCCTGCGGGCGGTGGGCGAGGAGAGCGAGCAGCAGGCCTTCCGCTTCTTCTTTTCTGCCGAGCTCCGCGAGCTGGGTCGTCGCGATCCGGTAGGCGCAAGGGGCCTCCGTCGGAAGGGCGCGCTCGACCATCGTGAGCGCCTCGTCGTGCCGGCCCATCGCGTCGAGCTGGCGGGCCGCGGCGCACCTCGCGCGCGCGGCGCTGAACGAATCGTCGTCTCCATACCTTCGCAACAGATCTTGCGCCGCGGCAAGGGCGTCTTTGGGTCGTCCGGCCTCGCGCAGGAATCGGATGAGCTGTTCCTGCGTCTCGGGGTCCGCAGGTCGCTCGCGGGCGAGCTGCCGCAACACGCGGTCCGCCTGCACCTTCGGTCCGCGATCGGCGAGGGCCTCCGCTGCCTCGAGCCGCGCGGGGAAGGGAAGTCCCTCGTCGAGTGCGAGCCGCTCGAGCCGGTCGATCTGACCCCGCTGCTTCGCCAGAGCAACTTCGTCGACGGGGTGAGCGCCCGGCGCCTGGTCGACGACGCTCGCAACGAGGTGCCCCGCCCGGTCCAGGTCCCGGTGGTGCCGCCGGAGCAACTCCGCCCAGATGAGGCGGCTGGTCGGGCGCGAATCGAAATGGCGCCAGGCAACACGGGCGGCCTCGATCATCCGCGGGTCCGGCGGCTCGGACTGTGTTCCCATCGCATCGAGGAGGTCTGCAGCAGCGCGGGGGCCCGGCAACCACGACGTAGCCAAGGTTTCGTATGCCTCGTCGATGTTTCCCCGATCCGCGGCGATCCTGGCCTTGAGCCAGCGCTGCAGATAGGCCGCGACGGGCAGAGGCCACGTGCCGAGCACGTCGGCGAGGCCGGAGGCATCGTCGCGCAGAACGTACCCGGACCGCGCCTCGCTCCAGAGGGCCGCCGCGACCGCCGCGGCGTACCAGGCGCTGGTATCCGCCCCCTGCCAGAGAGGGCCCTCGTAGCCCGTGTCCGCCTGGCGGAGATCGGCCGAAAGACGCGCCCGCACATCTTCCCCG
>WNFA01004417.1_pt1 | contig 11750 bp, 13 predicted proteins | sample 5400481 | NCBI WGS metagenome assembly WNFA01 (sample SAMN13153340, study PRJNA577476) | soil metagenome | isolation source: 120 cm saprolite under Douglas fir tree site 2 hole 1 replicate 2 | place: USA:California | collected 2015-04-18
CACCTCGCTGCCGCTTTGCCCCGAAAGGTCATGGAAAGGCAACACGGCAAGCGTCCGCACGGACGGCGTTGGCGTTACTGCGGGCAGGGCGGCCGCAATTGACGCTCGCTTAGAGCGATAGTGAACGAGCACGCCGGATACTGCACCGAGAATCACAGCAGCCCCAATGAGCGGCGCCAGAATTCTGCGAGTCGCCAGTTTCGGCCGCTCGTCCACGGTCAATGCGTGGCCGGTATCCGACTCACGCTTTAGCCGCTTTAAGTCGGCTCGCATATCGGCGGCGTGCTGGTAGCGCAGTTCCCGGTCTTTCTCCATCGCGCGGCTGATGATGCGCTCCAATTCGGCAGGAATCTCGCTGTTCAATCGAACCGGAGCAGGCGGCGATTTGTGAAGGATGGCGTCAAATACGGCAGCTGAGGTTTCCCCGTGGAATGGCAATCTCGCAGTTGACATTTCGTAGAGCACCACTCCAAAGGAAAAAAGGTCGGTGCGCGCGTCCAGCGCTTTGCCTAGTGCCTGCTCGGGCGACATGTACGCAACGGTCCCGAGCGTCGCCCCGGGGCTCGTCAATTGTTCCGAATCCGCGCTGAGTGTAGCCAGCGTTTCGCCTTTGCCGCTCGCACCCCTGGGGGCCGAGACTTTTGCCAGCCCAAAATCCAGAATTTTGGCGTGACCGCGCTTAGTAATGAAAATGTTTGCCGGCTTGATGTCTCGGTGAATGATGCCTTCGAAATGCGCCGCGTCAAGAGCATCCGCCACTTGAATCGAGATATTTAGGAATTGGTCCAATTCAATCGGTTGGCCGGCGATGATGTGCTTCAGCGTTGCGCCATCGAGGAACTCCATGGCGATAAACGCTTGTCCGTCCGCCTCGCCAATGTCGTGAATGGTGCAAATGTTGGGATGGTTGAGCGCCGAGGCTGCCTTAGCTTCGCGACGAAAACGTTCCATGCCCTGCCGGTCGTGGGCCACTTCATCCGGCAGGAATTTGAGGGCCACAAAGCGGTCCAGCCGGGTGTCCTGCGCCCTATAAACCACACCCATGCCACCGCCACCGAGTTTTTCCAAAATGCGGTAGTGCGAGACGGTCTGGCCGATGAACGCGTCGGAGCCCGCCATAATGTGGCCATGTTAGGTCTCGATTTGTAGCAAGTCAACGAAACCGCCTGCAAATTAGACCACGCATTGGACGCGCTAGGTCCTGGCAAACGCACTAACCGGTAAAGTACGTTTCGGCACTCCTCATGGACGGTGTGGCTGATATAGAATCCTGCCGGAGCCAAATATGTTCGACCGCACTGTTGAGCCACAGTATCGGGAGATGCGAAAAAACGTTCTCGCGCAGATTTCAGCGGGAAGGCTTACCGAAGACTCGGAACTGTCGAAGGTCCTAGATTCGCTGGAACTGGTCGAATTGACAATGGAAGTCGAGGAATCTGGAGTAGAACCTGCGGTTGAAATCAAAACCGTCAGAGATTTCCTGTGGCTGTGCAGGGCGGTGGACTTTCGGCGCCAGCGCAAAAGCGACCAAAGTCCTGATTAGCGCTAATCGGACATCTCTAACAATGCCGGCTCGTGTCAAGAACTTTTTTTGTATTTTTTGTTCTCTCTTTCTTTTTTCGGGCACACAACTCCGTTCACTCCGAAGAGTGGTCTTATTTGTTCCGTTAGACTCTGCATCGACGACCACGGCTCGCTCGTAATCTTTCGATCGGTTTCAGTCCGACCCAAACATCTCTGCGATCCGTACTTCGACCATGATTACTTGTTCAAACTCCCTTTTAGAGGGAGCGGGATGCCCCATCAAGTGGACGACGCTCTACTTCACGCCATGCCCGATTTCGAGCTGTCCCGCGTACGAACCGAACTCTAACGACGGTGAATACTCACAACCATTCCTCCACATCCAGTACAACCGAATCGCCAGTTTGCGTCCCATCGCTACCTTGGCAATGCTTTTGTGCCGACGCATCGCCAGGTGCATGTACCGACGTCTCCAGTCAGGATGGATACGCGCTGCTGCTTGGGCTGCCTCCACTAACAAGAATCGCAACAACGAACTGCCCTGCTTGCTGATGTGCCCCAATCGCTGTTTTCCAGCACTGGAGTCCTCACACGGAATCATCCCCACGTAGGTGCCGATCTGCTTGCCTCGTTGAAACCGCGTTGGAGTCCCGATGATCAACACGAAGGCCAGGGCCGTAAGTGGGCCCACGCCGGGATGAGTCATCAGCCGCAGAGCCTCGGGTCGCTTCCTGGCTTCCCGCTCCACCGCGGCCGTCAGCTCTGCAATCGTCGGATTCATGCGGTCCAGCAACTCCAACAACTCTTGCCGCCGCCGACTAGCCCAAGGAGCTAACGCGAGCTTTTCTAACTGCGCTCGCCCCTGTTCGCTGAACAGTTTTTTCTTCCAGCGATAGCCCTCGTTCATCGCCAACGCCTGCAGCTGATTCATGATTCGTGTGCGCATCTGCACCAACCGATGCCGGTGCCACAACAGTTGTCGCAGATCCCGATTCTCCGGACCCGGTACCCAGATTTGCGGAAAGTTATTTTCCCGCATCAGTCGCAGCAGCAGTCGAGCATCCTCGCGGTCAAACTTCTGCTTCTTCACTCGCTTGGCCTTGATCTCCGCGGGATCGCCCATCCATACCTCGAACCCCAACTCTGCTAGCAGTCGCTCGAACCAGCGTGAATATCCGGTAGCCTCCATGCCTACCCGCACGCAGATTCCTCGCTGCTTCAGGTCTCGATAGAATTTTTCTGCTTGTCCATCACTGTGGTTCAGTTCCTGTTCACCGCACTCACCAGTCTCTTCAAATAAAAATGCAATCGCCTGAAAGCTCGGGTGATAATCTACGCCTATAATCATCATGTTCGGCTCCTTTCTCCCGGGCCTATGGTCGTCAAGCAACCAAAGTTTACTCGGGTCGAGGAGCCGACATTGTTATGCAATCAAGTGATGCTTACCGGGCCGTCCACCCACCATCAATCAAAATCGTCTCGCCGGTGATCAACGATGCAGCGGGGGAGGCAAGAAATACAACTGCCCCTGCCACTTCCATCGGCTCGCCGATACGGTGCAGCGCTGCGACCCGTTCCAATGTGTCCGCGCGAAATGCCGGGTCCGCAAGTGCGCTCTCCGTGCCCGGTGTGCGGATGAAGGTCGGCGCCACGGCGTTCACAGTGATCCCGTACTTACCCCACTCCACTGCCAGGCACTTGGTCAAATGCGCGATTCCCGCCTTGGTCATGCAATAGATCGATTCCGTCGGTAACGCCGCAAAACCTGCCTGCGAGCTCATGTTGATGATCGTCCCGTTCTTCTGCCGTATCATCAACCGTCCCACAGCCTGGCTCGCAAAAAATGTCCCTTTCAAGTTCACGGCTAGGGTCGCGTCAAAGTCTTCCTCACATACATTCTCAGCAAGATTTTCGGGCGCGATGCCAGCATTGTTCACCAGGATATCGATTCGACCGAACTCTTTCGCAGTTTCGTCCACGGCGCTAGAAATCTGCTCCATCATGTGCATATCCATCTGAAGCGGCAGGGCATTTCTCCCCATCGTTCGTATCTCTGCCGCTAATCCCGAGTCCGCCCGTACATCCCGCAAGCCCAGCGCCACGTCCGCACCCGCATTTGCCAAGGCCAACGAAATTGACCGTCCCAAACCTCGCGCCGCTCCCGTTACCAAGGCCACTCGCCCATTCAACCCAAACTGCGGATACTCCATTACCTTTCCTCCATCGCTTACTTATCATTTCCACGCACGCCGCTCGCTCGACGGTTGAGTATAGATGATTGGACAACCATCCTGCCCTCCGAGCTTTTTGCCAACTCTCGCTTTCCGACGTTCTTCCAATAGTTCAGCGCATGATCTTCTAAGTCGGTTCCTGCTCGGTGAAGGGCTCTCCTCGGAACCACGTAAAGGACAAGAAGAAAGCGGCGCATCTACGCCTTGACAACTGGGCAAGTTAAAACATGCTGGCAAGCGCAGCGATCACAGCCTTGCCCGCCGATTGGTCCGAGGGCACCGTATAGACCGCCGTAGAGGCAATCGATTTGTGTCCTAATGCCTGCTTGATGACAGCTAGGTTTACGTTGGCTTCGACGAGTGTAACGCCGAGAGAGTGCTTGAGGCAGTGAGGGTGCCGCTTATCTTTCGGCAATCCTGCTTGCTCGGCTGCGTTCGCGAAGATTCGATAGAACTGTGACCGATGCAATTTGCCGCTCTTCTGGGACACGAAAACGTACCTGCTTGGATGAGGTCCCCGTTTGGTCAGCCATGCGCGCAATGCGCGCTTCTCAGAGAGAAGAGGCTGGCCTTGAAGATCGGCCAGTGGTTGCGTTGTCTTTAGGCTGCCCTTGAGTCTGCGGATTGTGATTTCCCCGTTTTTCATATCAACGTCTTTCACTTCTAACCCGCAGACTTCACTCGCCCGCATCCCGTGACGGAAGGCAATCAGAATCATGGCCAAATCGCGTGGATTGCCGCGAGCCGCCCTGAGTACTTTCAGAATTTCGTCTTGGCTGAGCGCCTTCATCGGATCTCTCCTCTATTAGACTGCAGAAAAGGATAACGCCACCAGTCGCAGCGGCCGACATCGCCGCAGTAATGTCGTATCCGGGCCGCTCACGCCCGCACTGGCGCTGGGTACCGTCTTCATTCCTACCGTTCCTTGATCAAATAATTTCTGCGCGCACATGCGAACGCCGGGCAAGTGATGTATCCGATGTCCCCGCCGTGTACCTCACTTCGGTGTTTCTGTCGTTTTTGTAGTTTTTGTCCGAACGTGGAATGAATAACTTGCGTATTTGCAGTGGGCTTGATGGTTCGATTCCCACCCGCGCCTCCAGAATTTCACGAAGTTCTGCCAATTTAATTCCTAAAATCGTGATTATTTTGATGAATCGAAATCCGGGCCGCAGCATCCAACGGATGCCGAGGACGGGTCAGCGAAAGTGCAAGTATCCGGTTTCATCCACGCCGCGCATGAAGCTTTGAGAAGACGGGCACGTTCGCTCCTCGAAATAAACCCGAGGGGGACGGACGATGGAACCAGAACTGTTGGCACTGCTGCGGCGCGCACACGTGGGTCTGGTAGTAATCCTGTTTTCAATAGTTACGTGGCCTTTTGCGGCCACAACAGTGGGCGGCCAGGAACAACAGCCGATCCATCACAACCACGCTGGAAATCAAGGCATGGCCATGCCGATGGATGGGCCGATGGACGAAGCGGCACACGCGAAGATGGAAGCGAAGACTCTGGCGGACAAAAAGGAAAGTGAGTTCAACCACCACCTCGCAGGATTTTTCGTTGCGCTGGCGGGCGTTTTTGTCCTATTTGAACCGCATCTTGCCAAGCGATGGGCGTTGGTGAAGTATGTCTGGCCTGCTTGTTTCCTGCTGGCAGGGATTTTTGTATTGGTATGGAGCGACACAGAATTATGGCCGTTTGGACATCGCCAGTGGCTGGAGGCACTGCAAAATAATCGCGAAGTATTGCAGCACAAGACTTTCGCGATTCTGCTGTTTGGGTTGGGGGCAGTTGAATGGCAGAGAGCCAGGGGAGCGCTGCTGACGGCCTGGAGCGGCTGGGTGTTCCCGCTGGTAGCGATTTCGGGTTCCATCATTTTGATTTTCCACCAGCATGAAGGCGGGATGGTTGGACCTCATCACATGGAAACGATGGCCCGGATTCAATCGCAACACTTAAGTTACACCGCGTGTGGTCTGGGGATCGGCGTGACAAAGGGCCTCAGTGAGTTAGCAAGGGACCGTGCGGGAATTCTTACAAAAACGTGGCCGTTGCTCTTGGTTGTATTGGGCACGCTTTTGATGTTTTATCGCGAATAACTGGTTTTTCGAGTAGCACGGTTGTTCCGAATTGAAGCGCTGAACCGAGTTTGTTCCAAATCGGCGTCAACGACCAGCTTTGAATTTTCTTACCCATCTGCAAATCGCTTCTTCTCATAGTCATAACCCAAAAAGCTCGATGCGGAATTGGAGACTTGCGTGCCGCATATCTGCGGGGCAGGGACGTGTGTTCCTCGATCATGTGCTTGAAGCAAATCCGGCGAGCAGCTCTTTGTCTGGTGGCGATGGCGGGAGTGTGCGTGCCTGGGAGAACAGCGCAAGATGATTCGCACCAATACGAAGCCAAAACCAAATTTTTGTCGATCGGGCCAGGACTCGCGGAGTGGCCTGCGTCCGCGTTCAAGGCCGCCAACTCGCCATTGCAAATTCGTGTTCATGGAGATTTTTCGTTTGCCACCAGCCTAGCGGAGCTGACGAGGACATCCAACCTGAATCGTCATCGTATGGAGGTGAAATGGGCTCGCAAAGAGCAGGATTTGGCGGCATGCCAGATTCTGTTCGTGAGCCGTTCGGCCGCGAAGCACTACGACAAAGCGCTGGACGCGGTAAAGAACTCGATCACGCTGACCATCGGCGAAGATGCCGATTTTTTGCACGCTGGGGGGAATGCTGAATTTGTTTTGCATCACGCGGAATCGGGCAAAAATTGACATGCTGACCAGAGCCAGCATCGCGGGAATTTCGCTTCGGCAAAGACTGCTGATCCCGGCGCTTTTGACGAGCGGAATCGGTCTGCTATTGGGCTGCGGCGCCAATCTTTTTCTCGAACTGCACAATGCAAAAGTGAATACTGTTCAGGATCTGAGATCAACGGCCGATCTGATCGGAACAAACGAAGCGGCGGCGCTGGCATTTCAGGAGATTCAGATATCCAGCTTGGCAGAGGATAAGGTGCCCGCGTTGATCAGTGGAATGACTCGCTGCGCTGTGACTTAACTCTTTGGCCGGGCCTGCTGCATCATCTGGCGCATGGCCACGCTCGAGCCGGGAGCGCGCTTTTCGCGCCAGGCTTCCAGGCGCTTGCAGGCTTCTTCAATATTCATAAAAACCATTGGGTTCTTGAACGCCGCGCGCCAGGTCGGCACGATGGAGCGAATCCTGTCCCACACCACCCAGATTTCTCCGTTGCTCTCGAAAAAAAGTTCATCGTTGATCAAGCCGCGGTTCACGATGCTGGCCACCATATCCCAATAGCTGATCACCATGCGGATGTTGTTGTACTCATCGCTTCCCGGAGCGTATTTCTCCATCATCTCGTCCGGGGACATGGGATGAAAATGATCCATAAACCAGCTGCGGGCCTGCCGCAGCCGAGCTTCGCGGCGCATGTCGTAAAGCCGCAGCATCAAGTTCACTTCGTCGTAGGTAGTGGTGGACATGAGATCATCTCCTGAAACCTTCGCTTATTGCGGGGAAGTGATTTGCAGATTTCCCGGCGTCAGCGACTGCGGATTCGTTAATTCGAATCGCAGCACGCTGGCCACGGGAATGCCCTGCTTCTGAAATTCGATCTGGATTCTGCGGCGCAACTCGCGTGTTACTTCGTCCTGGCGCGTCGGCGCGGTTCGAACTTGCAGACGGACCACGGTGGCACTTCTGTCGTAGGATTGCACGCCGAGCACCCGTGGGCCATCCACCAAAGCCTGTGACCAGGACGCGTCGCCGCGCAGTTCAGAAGCGGCGGCTTCGAGCGCGGCCATCGGCTTATCGAGCGCAATTTCAGGAGCCAGACCGACATCCACGAACGATTGCGACCAGTCGCGGCTCAAATTGGCCACGCTGCGTATATCGCCGTTGGCTATGGTGACCAGCGCGCCGCGCGCGTCGCGCACAACGGTACGCCGCAGCGTAAGGTTCTCGACTCGTCCGCTGGTTTCCGCAATCTGCACGGTGTCACCGGCCACATACTGGTCTTCCAATACGATGTAAAAACCGGCGATGATGTCACGCACCAGGTTCTGCGCGCCAAAGCCGATGGCTATTCCAGCCACGCCGGCCAGCGCCAAAGCGGGCAGCGGATTGATGCCCACGTTGTCCAGCGCCGTCAGGATTGCGATCACCCAGACTACTTTGCTGGCCGCGCCATAAACAACTCCGGCCAGCGCGCGGGTTTGCTGTTCGCGCAGTTGCTCGGAGCGGGCTTGGCCTGCTGCGGGCTTGATCAGCAGATTGCTCAGCACGCGCAAAAAGCGGTTGAGCAGCAGCGCAAAGACTACTATGACCAGGAGATGCAGAACGATTGCGAGCGTGGTTGCGTTTAAAAAGGGGACAGTGCTAGACATAGGCGATTCGTCGGGGGAGTATAACATTGAGTCGGCGGGCACGCTCGCTGAGACGTTTGCAGCGGCGCGACGGCCCTTGCAACAGGAGCCAACCATGCAGGAATCCAGACGATCACTTCTGCGCGCTATTGCCGGCGTTGTAGCCACTTACTCGATGGCCGTTTCGGCTGCCCGTGGACAGGACCCGTTTCCAAAGGCGCCGACTCCGTTGCACCCCGGTGAAGACGAGCCGGTCGCGAATCCCAATGCCAAGTCTCCGACGAAAATTCGCCTGGAAGAAAATCAGAAAGACATCAAGAAAGACATCGAGAAGTTATTTGATCTGGCGTCGCAGTTGAAGCAGCAGGTGGAAAAAACCGACGCGACGGTTGTACTTTCGCTGGCCATGGTCAAAAAGGCCGAAGAAATCGAAAGGCTGGCTCGGCAAATCAAAGAACGCGCGAAAGGCTGAAGGAGGACAGCCGTAAACGTGCATGCTTGCGTGTCCCTAATCCCTAATCCCTAATCCCGAATTTCAAGTTAGAATAGAAACATCAGGTCCACCGCGGTTGTCGCCTGAAGTTGTCTGCGCCCGTAGCTCAGCTGGATAGAGCGTGTGCCTCCGAAGCACTACGATCGGTTCCAACAACTCCGTTCTTTTTTCTTAATTACTAACCTTTCCAACAACTTGGGGAATCTGCTTTTCGCTCAAGAGCTAACCCCAATGGTTCAAAAGGATAGGGTTTTGGCACAGTTCTGACACAGCGGCTTGCGAAGCCCGGGGGTGAACCCCCGAGTGAGACAGTTTTATTGGCACACTGGCACACACCAGTGAATTCGCTCACGATCGGCCTCGGGCAAAGGTTAGTGTCGAGGCCGCCAAACTCGCCTCGGCGTGTCGCTGTCCTGATTCTTCTTCGAACTCTTCCGGTGGGCGGTAGCCTAGCGCTGAATGCAAACGGCATCGATTGTAATAGTGTTCGATGAATTTCTCGACGCTCTCGATCAGGTGTTCCAAATCGCGGTAGTCGTTGGCGTATATCTCCTCCCGTTTCAGTGTCTTCATAAAGCTCTCGCAACTGGCGTTGTCGTACGGATTCCCTGGCCGACTCATGCTTGGCATCATCTGGTGATCCCGAAGCACCCGGATGTAACCTTCGCAAGCGTATTGCACACCTCGGTCGGAATGGTGAATGAGTCCAGGAGGCGGTTGTCGATTCGCAATCGCCTTTTGTAACGCACGGAGTGGAAGTCTAGACTGCAAGGTTCGGTCGACGGACCACCCCACCACCTTGCGGGAGAAGGCATCGAGGACCACCGCCAAGTAAACGAACTCGGCCTTCAGTCGAACATAGGTTATATCCGCGATCCATAGCTGATTCGGACCGCACACTTTCACTCGACGGGCCAGGTTGAGATAAATCTCCAGTTCGTCGCACCGATCTGTTGCGAGCGGAGCTTCACGGTTCTGAATCTCTAATAAGTTGTCCGCCCGCATCATTCGCGCTACCTGTTTGTGGTTCACCATCATCCCTCGCCGCCGAAGTTCCGCCGTGACCCGTCGATAGCCGTAGCGTCGCCGATGTTCTAGGGCGATTTCCTGAATGGCGGATCGCACGATCATGCACTCCTCGACCGGCGCCCGCCCTTGCAGGTAGCGATAAAATCCCGCTCGGCTTACTTGCGCCAACTGACACATCCGCTCGATGCTCAAGCTGCCTTGCAACCGCGTCTTGGATTTCATCGTAGACGCCTTTTCGCCAGAGATATCGCTCTTCTGGCGTCGAGCGTCGACTTTTTGCAAGGCACCTCTGAAAAAATCCACTTCCACCGTTTTGTCCGCCAGTAACCGTTTGAGCTTGCTGATTTCTTTACGAAGCGTGGATTCCCGGGAATTCGGAAGCGTTACCTCACCATCAGCATCCGCCGGGTCCACTTGATCCCGCCACTTGTACAACAGCCTGCGATGAACGCCCAGTTCTCGCGATAGCCTCAGGATGTTCTCGCACGCGTTCATGCGTTCCACTGTCCGGCAACGGAATTTCTGGCTGTATCGCTCTTTCCATTTTCTTTCCACTTTGCAGCTCCTTTCCTGCAAAGTGTGCCTTATGGAAGGGTCTCAAACTAGGCATTCGCGCACCGGTGGGGTGAACCCCTTAGTGAGACAATTTGAATTGGCACACTGGCACGTCCATCGAAAACAACATGTGATAGGAGCGGCTGGATAACTTCCGAGAGTGGCCCGTGATCCGACCAGAATCGCTCGCAAGCGTCACTCGAAAGCCTTCTTCTCTGGAGCAATGCCATTGCGTACCAATGCCGCATGCCGGCCCTCTGCCCTTGCGGTATTATTTTCGGAACATGGAAGGTCTGCGGATCTCACATTATCGCATCCTGCGCCGTTTGGGTTCGGGCGGTATGGGTGAAGTCTACGCCGCGGAGGACGAGCGACTGCGGCGTGACGTAGCCATCAAATTCATTTCCCTTGGGAAGGCCGCCCATGAAAACGCGCGCCGCCGCTTTGAACGTGAGGCGCGGGCAGCCTCTGCGCTGAATCACCCCAACATCTGCACAATTTTCGAAGTGAGTGAACATGAAGGACAGCCATTCCTTGTGATGGAGTTGCTCGAGGGTCAGGACTTGAGGCAAGTCTGTGCCGCGGGTCCCGTAGAGATTTCAAATCTTCTGAAATGGGGCATCGAAATAACGGACGCCCTCGCCGGTGCGCACGCGCGGGGAATCGTCCACCGTGACATCAAGCCCGGGAATGTTTTTGTAACATTGCGCGGCGACGCCAAAGTGCTCGATTTTGGCCTAGCAAAACTAGGGCTGTCGGAATGTTCCGAAACAGTTAGCTTCGCCGCGACAGCGACGGGGTCGGTGATGGGAACAGTAGCCTACATGTCTCCGGAACAGGCGCGTGGAGAGGCGCTCGACGCCCGTACCGACCTGTTCTCATTGGGAGCCGTGTTTTACGAGATGGCCTGCGGCAAGCCCGCTTTTGCAGGAGCGAGCGCCGCGATCATCTTCAATTCCATCCTGACGGCCTCGCCGACGCCGCTCTCACGCGTTCGCGGAGATGTCCCCCCGAACTGGAAAGTATTATTTGCAGGGCGTTGGAAAAGGACCGAAAGGTACGCTATCAAAGCGCCGCTGAAATGAAAGCCGACTTGAAGTGGCTGCAGCGCGAGTTGGAGTCGCGTACCCTGGAGTCAACGGCGCCAAGCAGGGCTGCGCGCAGAAATTTGCGGGCCGTGTGGATTGGCGCCGCGCTGATGCTGGCGGTTTTCGTGGGGGTGCTCGGAGGGTTTCTCAGGAGGCCAAGAACGCAAAGCCCGCAGCTACTTTCGCACCGAACCACAATTGCCGTCCTCCCCTTTCAGAACACTACCGCGGACAACAGTCTCGATTATCTGAGCACGGCACTGCCGGACGAAGTCATCACCATACTCAGCTATGCGCCCACATTGAGTGTCCGGCCTTTCAGCATGTCGCAACGCTTCACGGGTCAGAACTTCGATCCGCATCAGGCCGGTCAACAATTGAAGGTCACTGATGTGGTCACCGGCCATTTTCTACCGCGCGCGGACCGCGTCGGCGTGACCCTGGA
>WNFA01004419.1_pt1 | contig 11748 bp, 7 predicted proteins | sample 5400481 | NCBI WGS metagenome assembly WNFA01 (sample SAMN13153340, study PRJNA577476) | soil metagenome | isolation source: 120 cm saprolite under Douglas fir tree site 2 hole 1 replicate 2 | place: USA:California | collected 2015-04-18
CGGCAGCTTCGTCGTAGGCCATGCTGAAGAAGTGACGCGCCCCCGGTGTGGACGGCGGGTCCTTGAACGTCCAGTCCGTGCCATCCCAGATCCACGTGGCGTCGTATGTCTCGGTCTGGCCTAGGCCGCCGTACATGACCGTCACGCCACGACGCTGGTCGAAGGCCATCGGCGTCGAAGCGTGCGTTGGGCTTGTGCGCTGGAAAGTGCTCGGTCCACGCCGCGCCGTCCCAGGTCCAGGTATCGTCGAACAGCTTCGCCGGGCCGATGCCGCCCGGACCTGAGCCTCCGAACAGCACGATGACGTGGCGAACAGAGTCATACGCCGCCACAGACGCGCTTCGCGGTGATGGTCCCTGTACGTTGAGCCGCGACCACCTGTGGCCGCTCCACAGCCAGGTGTCACCAAGCGGCACCGAGTTGCTGCCGTCAGCCGTCGGCGTGAAGGCGCTGCCCCCAAACATGATCACTCCGTTGTTCTCCGGGTCGTAAACCATCACAGGACCGCCTCGCTGGACCGGCCGGTCTCCGTTCTGCATGCCGGCCGCGCCGGCGGGGATAGGCGTCGCGTTCGGTGAGGCGGCGGGCGTCGCGTTGGCTGAGGGGGCCGGCGTCGAGAGCGAGCTGGAGGAGGTGAGCCCGGCCGCTTGCCGCCACAGCCCGGACCAGCCGGTCGCAACAACAACCGCCAAGGCGGTGAGCACTCCCACGGCAAACCCGGCGACCAGCAGGTGACGCCTTCTCATTGCCAGTGGAACGGCGGCGGCGGGGCCGAGTTACGGGAGCGCCTTTTACGTGTAGCCGCGCGGCTCCATTTGCGGGAAGTACTGGTCCGTGAAGATCACGTATCTCTGGGTCGCGAATGCGCCCGCCCACAGCGGCCAGCACGTGGTGAGCGTGAGGTGGTAGCCGGGTGCATCAGGGATGAGGACTGAACGGTTGTCGGGGTTGACGATCACGGCGCTTGTGACGTGGTATTTGAACGTGCCGTAGCGAGTCTCGAGGTCGATCTCATCCCCGGGGGCCAGCTGTGGGAAGTTGATCCAGTACACGTTGTGGGCGGCCACCCCCACTGTGCCAGGGTCGCCGGGCCACACGGTCTCCGGGTAGTGGCCTGGGCTTGCATAGAGGACCGACCTGGAGATGCCCTCCTTGACCGCGGCGTAGTACCCGAGGCGCGGGACTCGGATCGCGAAATCGATCCCGTTCTCCGGGTGCTGCAGGCTCGGATCGATGATCGGTACCCCGTAATGGTGGCCCGGCTCTCCCGACCAGACCTGGGTCAGTCGCTGCTCCTCCCGCATCCCCTGCCACATGCCGCTGGCGAAGGAGGCGATGAGCACGAGGCCCACGCACAGGCAGAGCAGGGCGGCAAGCCGCAGCAGATGCGGGCTTTCCCGCGGCGGGCGCGGAAGCATCTCTTGAATGAACGCCTGACAAGGACACCCCTACTCAGGCGAGGTTAGAGGACGAAGTAGAAAGTAGCCCCCTCGCCGACGGCGCCCTCGGCCCACGCCCTCCCGCCATGACGGTTGACGATGCGGCGCACCGTCGCCAAACCGATTCCCGCCCCAGGGAACTCGCTCTGGCTGTGCAGCCTCTGGAAAGCGCCGAACAGCTTGTGGGCGTAGATCATGTCGAACCCGACCCCGTTGTCACGGACGAAGAGCCGAGTATCGCCGTCGACGATCTCGGTTCCGATTTCGATCCTGGCAACAGCCTGCTTGCTGGTGAACTTGAACGCGTTGCTGATCAGGTTGGTGAGCAAGATCCGGGCCAGCCTCGGATCAGCCGACGCGGTCATGCCGGAGGCGATTTCCACCTCCGCCTTTCGGCTGGGATTTGCGGCTCGCATCTCGTTCACCACTTCGTCAGCCATGGCGCTGATGTCGCACGACTCACGATGAATCTCCCCGCTTGTCAAACGGAACAACGTTTGCAGGCCGTCGAAGACCGACGTCATGCGCTCGCTCGCCAGCCGCATTCGCTGCAAATAGTCCTTGGCACGGGGGTCGAGCGCGTCGCCGTAGTCGTCGAGCAGCGTGCGATTCAGACCGTTGAACGAAAGCAGCGGCGCACGAAGGTCATGCGACACCGAATAGCTGAATGCCTCCAGCTCGCGGTTGATGGCCGTGAGGGCAGTCGTCCGCTCTTGCACTAGGCGCTCGAGCTGCGTCCGGTAGCGGCGCAGCTCCTGCTGCGCCTTGTACAGGTCGACGAAGACGGTCACCTTGGCTCGCATGATCGCTGGCACCACTGGCGCGAAAACGAAGTCGACCGCGCCCAGGTCGTATCCGCGTCCCATGTCGGTCTCGGCACGGTCGAGCGCGGTGACGAAGATGATCGGGGTCAACTCCGAGCGTGGCCGCTGGCGGATCAGCTGGGCGGCTTCGAAACCGTCCATTCCCGGCATCCGAACATCGAGCAAGATGACCGCGAAGTCTTGCTTGAGCAGCTGCCGCAAGGCATCGGGCCCAGACGCAGCTTCGACAACGTTCTGGTCAAGCGGAGCCAAGGTCGCTTTCAGAGCGAAGCGTTTGGTCGCGTCGTCGTCGACGAGAAGGATGTCGGCTTTTGTTTCTGTCAACACCGGCCGGGTGCTCGTCAGGCGCTGTGCCATCACCGAACCCTCCTGAACCCGCTGACGCTGTCGCGCACGCCGTTCAGTGGCTCAGCCATGACCGCAGCATTGCCACCAGATGAGAGCTGACGACAGGCTTGGCGATGTAGTCCGACGCCCCAGCCTCTATGCATTTCTCTCGGTCTCCTTTCATCGCTTTGGCGGTAAGCGCGATGATCGGCCGCTCCTTGAATGAGTCGTGGCTGCGCATGTGCGACATGGTTGCGTAGCCATCCATTTCCGGCATCATCACGTCGACCAGAGCGATGTCAATGTCGGCGGTCTGGCTGAGAGTCTCGAGCGCCTCGCCACCGCTGTTCACCGATGTGACATCCATGCCCTGGCGCTCCAAGACCGCAGTCAAGGCAAAGATGTTGCGAATGTCGTCATCGACGACCAGGACCTTTTTGCCGGCCAGCGATATCTCGACCGGTATGCTGCCACCGTCAGCTATGGCGTCGGTCGAGTCCATGTTCAGGATGCCGGCGACCTCGTCGCGCAGCCGCTCAGGAGACCGCTCCTCATTGACGACGATCGTCTTCGTCGCCCTCCCGAGCTTGAGCTCCTCTTTGCGCGTCAGCACTTTGGTGGTGTAGACGAGCACAGGCGTCGACCGCAGGCGCTTGTGGGCGCGCATGTAATCGATGACCTGCCATCCAGACATGCCCGGAAGCCCGAGGTCGATGACGATACAGTCGAACTTCTCCGCTTCGAGCGCCGCCAGGGCCTCCTCACCGGTGGCGACCGCTGCGGTTGCCGTCGCGATCGGCTCGATCAGATTGACGATGACCTCTCTCTGCGCCGGCTCGTCCTCGACGACGAGCACGTTCCTCGTCGCCACCGCGGCGTGCGGTCGATCCATGACCGCGCTCGCCGGCTTGCGCGAGGCCTCCGGGGTACTTGGCGCGAGCTTCAGCGCGGCTGACCTGGCGCCGCCGTCGACCGAGCCGTTGGACGAGGCGCCAACTGGCGTGCCCGACCACGCTACCACCGGGCTCGCGATCGGCAGATAAAGCGTGAATTTGCTGCCCACGCCGGGTTGGCTTTCGAGCGTGATCTCGCCCGCGAGCAGTCGCGTCAGCTCCCGGCAGATGGATAGACCAAGCCCAGTTCCGCCGTACTTGCGGCTGGTGGTGCCGTCGCCCTGCGCGAAGGCCTCGAATATCGTCTGCTGCTGAGCCGTTGGGATGCCGATACCAGTGTCGGTGACGCTCATCGCGATCACCGAGCCGGCGCGGTTGAGCGCTTCATGTCCAGGGCTCCAGCCGGAGGTCGCGAGCTCGGCACGAAACTCGACTCGGCCCTTCTCCGTGAACTTGAACGCGTTGCTGAGAAGGTTGTTCAGCACCTGCTGCAGGCGCTGGGGGTCGGTGGGGATTGTCTCCGGCAGACCTGGCTCGAGGTCGAGCGTGAAACCCAGCTTCGTGGCTTCGGCCACATGGCGGAACGTGCGCTCGAGCAGCGGCGGCAGCTCCGACAGCGGCCAGTCCGTGATCTCGAGCGCGACGGTCCCTGACTCGATCTTGGTCAGGTCAAGGATGTCGTTGATGAGTTTCAAAAGGTCGGTCCCGGACGAGCGGATGATTGCCGCGTACTCGGTCTGCTTGGGCAGCAGGTTTCCGTCCGGGTTGTCGGCGAGCTCCTGAGCCAGGATCAATAGGCTGTTGAGCGGCGTGCGCAGCTCGTGCGACATGTTGGCCAGGAACTCCGACTTGTAACGCGAAGTGATCTCGAGCTGCTCGGCCTTCTCTTCGACCAGGTTCTTGGCCACCTCGACCTCGCTGCGCTTCTGCTCGATCTCGGAGTTCTGCTGCGCAAGTTGCCTCGCCTTTTCGGCCAGCTCTTCATTCGTGCGCTGCAGCTGGTCCTGCTGGCTCTGCAACTCGTTGGCCAGAGATTGCGACTGCTTCAGCAGCTCCTCGGTGCGGGTGTTGGCGTCGATGTTGTTGAGAACGATTCCGATGCTCTCCATGAGCTGGTCGAGAAAGTCCTGATGAGTCTGGCTGAAGCGCTGGAACGAAGCCAGCTCGATGACCGCCCGCACCTCCCCTTCAAAGAGAACCGGAAGCACGACGATGTTGAGCGGGCTCGCTTCACCGAGACCCGACATGATCCGGACATAGTCCGACGGGACGTCGGTCACGAGAATCCTCTTCTTCTCGAGCGCGCACTGGCCGACCAGACCCTCGCCAATCCGGAACTCTGTGGGCAGGTTCTTGCGGCTTTTGTACGCGTAACCGGCCTGATAAACGAGGTGAGCCTCGTTGCCGTTGGGGGCGATCATCCCGTAGAAGACGCCTTGTTCCGCATTCACCAATGGAGCGAGCTCGGACAGGATCATCTTCGAGACCGTCATCGGGTCGCGCTGACCCTGCAGCATGCGGGCGAATCGCGCGAGGTTGGTCTTCAACCAGTCCTGCTCCGTGTTCTTCTCGGTCGTCTCCTTCAGGTTGCGGATCATCTCGTTGATGTTGTCTTTGAGGACAGCGACCTCGCCGCTTGCCTCGACGCCAATCGACCGTGTGAGGTCGCCCTTGGTCACAGCGGTGGCCACGTCGGCGATGGCGCGGACCTGTGTGGTCAGCGTGGCTGACAGCTGGTTGACGTTGTCGGTGAGGTTGCGCCACGTGCCTGCAGCGCCAGGCACGCGGGCCTGCCCGCCGAGGCGGCCATCCACGCCCACCTCACGGGCCACGCTCGTGACCTGCTCGGCGAACGTGGCCAGGGTGTCGGTCATGCTGTTGATCGTCTCCGCCAGGGCGGCGATCTCGCCCTTTGCCTCGAGGGTCAGCTTGCCCCTCAGATCGCCGTTGGCGACCGCTGTCACGACGCGCGCGATGCCTCGCACCTGGTCGGTGAGGTTGCTCGCCATCGTGTTGACGTTGTCGGTGAGGTCCTTCCAGATCCCACCGACGCCCTTGACCTCGGCCTGGCCGCCGAGCTTGCCGTCGGTGCCCACTTCGCGGGCGACACGCGTGACCTCGGATGCGAAAGCGTTGAGCTGGTCGACCATCGTGTTGATGGTGTTTTTCTGGACCAGAAACTCTCCGAGCGCATCGACGGTGATCTTCTTCGAGAGGTCGCCCATAGCGACTGCGGTCGTGACGTCCGCGATGTTGCGGGTCCGGTCCGTGAGGTTCATGTTCATCGTGTTGACGTTGTCGGTGAGGTCTTTCCAGATACCGCCCACGCCCTTGACGTCGGCCTGGCCGCCGAGCTTGCCTTCGGTCCCGACTTCGTAGGCCACGCGCGTGACCTCGCCGGCGAGAGCATTGAGCTGGTCCACCATCGTGTTCACCGTGTTCTTCAGCTCGAGGATCTCCCCGCGAACGTCGACCGTGATCTTCTTGGAGAGGTCGCCGTTGGCGACCGCGGTCGTGACCTCGGCGATGTTGCGCACCTGACTGGTCAGGTTGCTTGCCATCGAGTTGACGTTGTCGGTGAGGTTCTTCCAGATGCCGCCCACGCCCTTGACCTGGGCCTGGCCGCCGAGCTTGCCTTCGGTGCCGACCTCGTGCGCAACGCGCGTGACCTCGGACGCGAGGGCGTTGAGCTGGTCGACCATCGTGTTGATGGTGTTCTTGAGCTCGAGAATCTCACCCTGGACGTCGACAGTGATCTTCTTGGAGAGGTCGCCGTTGGCAACGGCGGTGGTCACCTCGGCGATGTTGCGCACCTGGCTGGTGAGGTTGCCGGCCATCGAGTTGACGTTGTCGGTCAGGTCCTGCCACGTGCCGCCGACGCCTTTGACCTGGGCCTGGCCGCCGAGCTTGCCCTCGGTGCCGACCTCGCGGGCGACGCGGGTCACCTCGGAGGCGAACGCGTTGAGCTGGTCCACCATCGTGTTGATGGTGTTCTTGAGCTCGAGGATCTCACCCTGGACGTCGACAGTGATCTTCTTGGAGAGGTCGCCGTTGGCGACGGCGGTGGTGACGTCGGCGATGTTGCGAATCTGGTTGGTGAGCTGACCGGCCATCAGGTTGACGTTGTCGGTGAGGTCCTTCCACGTCCCGCCCACGCCCTTCACCTCAGCCTGGCCGCCGAGCTTGCCTTCCGTGCCGACCTCGCGAGCGACGCGCGTGACCTCGGACGCCAACGCGTTGAGCTGGTCGACCATCGTGTTGATGGTGTCCTTGAGCTCGAGGATCTCGCCCTGGCCTTCGACGGTGATCTTTCGCGAAAGGTCTCCCCTGGCCACCGCCGTCGTCACCTCGGCGATGTTGCGGACCTGGCTCGTCAGGTTGCCGGCCATGTTGTTGACGTTATCTGTGAGGTCCTTCCATACGCCGGCGACTCCAGGCACCTCTGCTTGGCCGCCGAGCTTGCCCTCCGTGCCCACCTCGCGCGCGACGCGCGTCACCTCGGAGCTGAACGCACGCAGCTGGTTCACCATCGTGTTCACGATCCGCGCGGTTTCCAGGAACTGACCCTGCAGACGGCGGCCGTCGATGTCGGTCGACATCGTTTGGGAGAGGTCGCCTTTGGCGACGGCGTTGATGACGCGGGCCATCTCGCTGTTGGGGCGCACCACGTCCTCGATCAGGTCGTTGATCGAGTCGAGGGTTGCAGCCCACGCCCCACCGGCGTCGCCGATCGAGGCGTGCTTGACCTGCCCTTCCTTGCCCACGTGCTTGCTCAGCCGCCGCAGCTCGCGCTCGAGGCGCTGGTTGGATTCGATGATGTCGTTGATGGCGGCCGCCACCATGCCGGCCTGTCCGGTCGAGGTCAGCGGCATGCGCACTGAGAAGTCACCGCGCTTGACCGCGGTGAGGACCCGCAGCATCACCCTGTGATCGGTGCTCTCCGGGGCTAGGGCTTTGCTGGCCATGGTGATTTTTCTCCTCTCCTTTCTCTCGATTACGCGGTAGGTACCCAGAACTCGACCTTGGCCCCCCGACCTGGCTCGCTGGCGATGCGGCACCAGCCGCCCATCAGCTGGGCGCGTTCCTTCATTGCGAGCAGCCCGAGATGACCGGGGACGTTCATGCACTCGTCGACGACGAACCCGGTGCCGTCGTCGGCCACCTCTGTCAGCACTCCTCCATCGAGTGCTGAGGCCGCGACCCGGATACGGGTTGCATGCGAGTGTTTCTCAACATTGGTCAGCGCCTCGGCGACGTTCTTGAAGACGATCGACTCCAGCTCGCTCGGTAGCTCGTCGGGGAATTGCAGATCGATGTCGGGTTCGATGCCCGTGTGGACACGCAGGGTTTCGAGACGGTCGCGGATCGCTTCTTTGAGCCCGACAGTGAGATTCATGGCTTCAGGGCTGACAGTGGTCAGCAGCCGGCGCAATGAGTCCTCCACTTTCTTGATGGTCGCCGCCAACTGGTCGAGCTGGGCGTTGTTTCGGCTGTGGGAGCTGTCGTTGCGGATGCGCTCCAGCTGCAGCTCGGCCGCCGTGAGCAACTGCAACGAATCGTCGTGCAGCGCACTCGCGAACCTGCGCCTGGCCTCGTCACCGCCCGAGGCGACATTGGCCAGGAGCTGGCGCCGTGCGGCCATTGCCTCTTCCAACCGCTCGACAGCAACGTCGAGCTCCTCTTCAGCCTCGCGGTACTGCCAGACGAGACCGGTGGCCATAGCCGCAACACGAAGCACCCAGGCGTCGTCGGCTGTGAAGCCGCGTCGCGAGTCGTAGGCCGCGAGGGCGCCAATCCGCCGACCGCCGGCCGGCCACGAGACCGCTATCGAGTTGTGCATCCCGCGCAAGCCGTTCTCGCGCCAGAGCTCGTCGAGCCGGGCGCAGGTGCCGTTGCGCAGCTCGAGCTCGTCATGGAAGACGATTCGCTCCGCGACTGCCTCGCCGTCGCGGGCCACGGGGATCCTGAGACTGCGGACCGGTGATTGGGATGAGAAGCCGAACGGTTCCCGCTGGACCGCAAGACCTCCATGCGGTGAAAGGCGCCAAAAGGCGACGCGCCGTGCCCCCACCAGCCCGGCGACCGTCTCGGCAAGGTGGCCGAAGAATGCCGGCAACTCAATCTCGGCCTCGAGGTACGAGGACACGGCGCTAAGAGCAATCGAGGCTGCCGCCTGCGCCTTCTCCAGCCGCTGTACGGCGCGCACTCGCTGCCGTGGCCTCAGCCGGCCCGCCGCTCGCAACCTTCCTGCCTCACGCAACTCGGACTCAGCCGTAGGCCGGCGGCCGGCCGGCAGGGTGGCTACCTCCACGTCGCCCCTCCTAAGAGTCTTGTCCGGCCTAAATCAAAGCGCTCCGGGGGTGGCCAAGTCGCCGTACAAGTGAGGTAGGCCGGGGGCCCCCAAATCGGGCCCCCAGCCTTCAGGAATCGCTCAGGCGCGTGCCCGGCCGCGCCCGAACAGCCTCAGGATGAAGAGCAAGACCAGGGCACCGAGGAAGGCGATGATGATGGTGCCGACCAGGCCGACGCTGCCATTGATAAAGAAGCCGGCCAGGAAGCCGCCCAAGAGCGCTCCGATCAGCCCAACGATGATGTCCCCGATTAGCCCGTAGCCGTGGCCTCGACTGACGGTTGATGCCGCCCAACCGGCGATTAGGCCCACGATGATCCAGGCGATAATGCCACCGGGCGAAAGCTCCATGGCGCGTCCTCCTTCCTAAATGAGTGGAGTGACCGCCCCGTGGTGGGGCGGCCACATCCAAGAAACGCCTGTGATCGAACTGCTACTTGTTGCGACCGACCCGTAGACCGATGGCTCCGAGTAGGGCAAGACTGACGCCCAGAAGTCCGCCGAGGATCGGGAAACCTGTCGCCGCGAGCACCGCACCGGTGCCCGTGGACGCCGTGGCGCCGGAGACGCCGCCAGTCGCGGTCGCCCCGCTCACGCCGCCGTTGTTTCCGCTTGGGCCGCCAGCCTGGCCACCCGCACCTCCGCCCGTGCTGGCGGTCGTGGTGCCGGTGCTGACTCCGATGCTGCCGGTCGTGGTGCCGGTGCTCGTGCCGGTGCTGCCGGCGCTGCCGGAGACGCTGCCGCTAGCCGTGCTGCCGGCTGTGGTGCCGGTGCTGCAGGTGCTGCCGGTGCTGCCGGAAACGGTGCTGCTCGCGGTGCTGCCGGCCGTGGTGCCGGTGCTCGCGCCAGTGCTGCCGGAGCTGCCGGAGACGCTGCCCGAGTTGGAGGTCTGCGCGCTGCCGGCCGTGGTGCCGGTGCTCGCGCCAGTGCTGCCGGAGCTGCCGGAGACGCCGCCCGAGTTGGAGGTCTGCGCGCTGGCGGCCGTGGTGCCGGTGCTCGCGCCGATGCTGGCGGTGCTGCCGGAGACGCCGCCCGAGTTGGAGGTCTGTGCGCTGCCGGCCGTGGTGCCCGTGCTCGCGCCGGTGCTGCCGGAGCTGCCGGAGACGCCGCCCGAGTTGGAGGTCTGCGTGCTGCCGGCCGTGGTGCCGGTGCTCGCGCCGGTGCTGGCGGTGCTGGCGGAGACGTTGCCGCTTGCGGCGCTGCCGGCCGTGGTGCCGCTGCTGGCGGTACTGCCGGAGACGTTGCCGCTTGCGGCGCTGCCGGCCGTGGTGCCGGTGCTCGCGCCGACGCTGGCTGAGAAGCCAGCCGAGTTCGTCGTCATCGAGCTGCCGGCCGTCGTGCCGGTGCTCACGCCTGCGCTCTCAGCGGATGCCGAATCCCCATGGGTCTTGTCGTCGCCGTTTCCGCTTTTGCCGCCGGCGACATCTCCTCGGCTGTCCGAGTTGTTCTCGCCGGTTTCCTTGTGGTGGCCGACCACCGTCGCGCCGGCTCCCCCGTTGAGGTCGCCATTACCTTTGCCGCTGGCCTCGCCGCCACTCTTGGCTCTGGTGTCCGACTTCGCGCTGGTATCCGACTTCGTGCTGGCGTCTGACTTCGCGCCGGTATCCGACTTCGCGCTGGTATCCGACTTCGCGCTGGTGTCTGATTTCGCGCTGGTGTTCGACTTCGCAGCCGTGCTGCTCTCGGCGCTGGCGTCGCTTTTCGCATTGGCGCCGCCGCTGCCGCTCTTCTTGTCCTTCCCATCACCGCCACCATCCCCGCCGCCGCCTCCTATCGGATGGTCGGACTTGGCAGGTGCGGGATCGCTGCGATGGACGACCGCCGAAGCGCTCGAGTTGTCGGATGACGCCTTGCTCTTGTCGCCGTGCGAATCTGCCGCCAGCGCGGGAGACGTGCGTGCCAGCATCAAAAGCACACCGGCCATCAAGACGAAGAGCTTCACGGCGACGCGATGCATGACGGACGGCCGACTAGTAGTGAACTCGCCGAACGTGTCCAAAACTGCTCACCTCCACGTGGATATGAGCAATGCCCTCGCCGCCATCCTGGACACGGACCCCGTGCGCCCTTCCTCAAATGGCACCGGGATATGTCGCAGAACGCCCCGCTTAGCGTTACCTCTTTGGCAATGCTTAAGACTGAAACGCCGAGCGTCTCTCTTGTAACCATGCTGGAGGCCACCGACGAGCCCGCGGTGGGCGCATTCGTGGCCGGCGTCCTGGGCGATTCAGGCTGGCAAGTCGAGTCTCTCCGCAAGCGCTCGTCCAGGCTCTCGCCGCCCGACGGCTACTGGGCCATGTACGAGGTCTCCATAAGAATGGGTGAGGAGCAGCGCTCCCTCAGGCTTGTCGCCCGCGGCGCGTTCAGCCGGGACGCATGGGACGAGCTCAGCGCAAAGCTCGTCCAGCACTCATCCGGCCTGTGCGATCCCATAGGCGGGATCGGCTTTCCGCGGCTGTTCCACGAATCCCAGCACGCCTTCTGGTTCTACCCGTTCGATCCGGCCATGCCCGGCCTCCCGAGCGCGGCAGACCCAAAGACAGTCACTGATATCCTGCTGGGGCTCAGCGATCACAAACCTGAAGATATCGACGGGTATCCGAAGGTCGAGATCGAGCGCGTGCGGTATACGCCAGAGATCGGCGCCATCCTCCGTTACACGCTGCAGACCTCGGCCGGACCGCTGATCGTTTACGGCAAGGTGCAGCCCGGGGACCGTGGCCTGCGCACGCAAAGGATCGTCGAGGGATTGTGGCGTGCGTCCGCGGCCAAGCCACCAGGTTTGCTCCGCCTGCCCAGGCCTCTCGGCTGGATCGAGGAATACGGACTTCTCCTCGAAGAGTCGATACCTGGGGAGTCGGTGGGCAGCGACCGGATGAGCGAGGAATTCCAGAACACAGGCGTCGCCGCGGCCG
>WNFA01004421.1_pt1 | contig 11745 bp, 18 predicted proteins | sample 5400481 | NCBI WGS metagenome assembly WNFA01 (sample SAMN13153340, study PRJNA577476) | soil metagenome | isolation source: 120 cm saprolite under Douglas fir tree site 2 hole 1 replicate 2 | place: USA:California | collected 2015-04-18
TTCGCTTCTCGGTAGGCGTTTGGAGTTCGCATGATGGAATTCATATCTCGTGATGCACGGGCCAGCGGCATCGCACATATCGGCGCGCAGCCGATTGCTCTGGCCGCCGCGACGCTCGTCGTCATTTTGGTTGGGGTCGGATCTATCGTTCTGTGGCGCGCCTACACCGGCACATCGCCCGAACAGGATCGCACCACATCTACCCGTCAGTTGCAGGCGCGCACTGCCCAGGCCTCCGAACAGCTGGTTGAGAAAACCAAGAGCCTGGAGGCGTCTCAGCAGGAGTCGATCGACCAACTACAGGTGGTTCAAGACCAGTTGCTGACGGTAAAGCGCCTTCTAACAGCGCAGCAAAATGATACCAGGCGGCTGTCCGAGCAGGTTCAAGGTCTCACCGGCGCCGTCGACGGCCTCCGGCAGTCGTTCGCGAGCGCCGCCCAATCTGCCGACGTGTCCAGTCCGCCCTCGACCCGAAAACCGTCGATCCGGCAGCCTGCGCGCGCGACCAGGGGCCGATTGGTGGGCGCGCATCCCAAGCCACCCAAATCGCCGGGCTGACGCTTCGCCAGCAGTTTGCGCTGGCGACGCGCTGTTGCACGCGCTGCTGTGAAATCCGACTTGTCACGCGGCGAGCGCCGGTAACAAATTGCCCAGCTGCGGTTCAGGGCCCGATGGACTATTCCGACCAACGGGAGTTGGGAACGCCAAACCCCGCCTTGCATCGGCATGGGGTTATAACCTCTTAGTTCTTTAGCTAGATTTGAATTTCAGAGCCGCCCGAGAACCTCGATGGCACGACGAACCGGCAGCGCCGATCTCCCGCTACATGGCGGACGCGTTCCCGCTTGGCTGGCGGAACGCATGGCTTCGCTCGGCGCGATCGTCACGCAGGCCATCGTTCACCATTATGGGCGCGACGAATTCCTGCAGCGACTCTCCCACCCTTTCTGGTTTCAGTCCTTTGGCGCTGTCATGGGAATGGACTGGCACTCGTCGGGGATCACCACGAGCGTCATCGGCGCGTTGAAACGCGGGCTCGCCCCGCTGCAGAGCGAGCTTGGCATTCATGTCTGCGGTGGCCGCGGCAAGCATTCGCGCCGCACGCCGGAGGAACTGACAACACCCGGCGAACGCATCGGTATTGACGGGCTGACCCTGACGCGGGCCAGCCGCCTCGTGGCTAAAGTCGACAGCGCCGCGGTACAGGACGGCTTCGACCTTTACCTGCATGGTTTCTTCGTGACCGACGAGGGCAAATGGACGGTCGTTCAACAGGGCATGAATGGCGACAAGCGGCAGGCGCGCCGCTACCATTGGCATTCCGAAAGCCTGAAGAGTTTTGTCGACGAACCACACAGCGCCATCGATGGACCGGCCCAGGGCGAGATCGTCAACCTGACCGACCATCGTGCGGAGGCATCGCGTTCAGCCCAGCTCGATCTGTTGTCGGCGCTGGGGCCGGACAGCATCGTCCGGGAATTCGCGGCATTGACGCAATTACCGGCGGCGCAGCCGAACCTGCCGCATCTCGTCATGCCGGAGCATCATGAGGTGCGGCCGAGCGACGTATTCACGCGCCGGCTCCACGGCACGCTGGCGGCGGCGGCCGAACGGGGCCCGGTGGATTTCCAGGAGCTGCTGCTGACGCCGGGCGTCGGCGCGCGCACCGTGCAATCTCTGGCGATGGTGGCCGAAGTGGTGCATGGCGCGCCGTACCGTTTCCAGGACCCCGCGCGGTTTTCGCTCGCGCATGGCGGCAAGGACCGCCATCCCTTTCCGGTGCCGATCAAGGTCTATGATGAAACGATCCGCGTTCTGAAGTCGGCTGTACAAAAAGCCAGGCTCGGCCGCGACGAGGAGATGCAGGCGCTCAAGCGGCTCGACGATCAGGCGCGGCGACTGGAACGGACAGCGACCGGCCCCACGCTGGAAACCCACATGGAAAATGAACGAAACGCATCGCCCTTCCTGGACGGACGCTCCGTCTTCGGATGGGAGGCCAATTTGTCGTTGCGCCGGCAGCGACGCGGATAAGGTTCAAAGCTTTCGAGGATGAAGGTCAAAGGCCGTGCCGAGGTGACCCAGACCGTCAGGTCGACGTTCGGTCCCTGGAACGAATCCTGATCAGGACCGTGACGCGAGCCTACGCATTGTAAACTCAATCTGCCCGTCAGGAAGCTGCCGCCAGTTTTCGACAATCATCATGTAGCCGTCCTGCGGTTTCTCATCGAGAATCTGGCGAGCCTTGAGGCGCGCGGCGTGCAGCGGCAAGGTAAACGTCTCCCGGAGAAAGTCGGCGTCCGCCAACTTGCGGAGGTCACGCAGCTCGCTCGATCTTCCGGCGATGTCCAGGGGCCGGGGCCGTTTCATGTGATCGGCTCCCGGTGGCGCAGCGGAGATAGGCTCAGCATGTTACAACCTGAGTTCTCGCCTTGTCCGGGACGCCATCGGATTTGCCCTGTGGGCTTCACCAACCGCACCGGGTCTTGCGATGACTTCTGCGACATACGGCTTGCGTGAGTTCGGACGGGCGCGCGCGAAGGGTGCGGCGACGATCGAAAAGAACAGAAAGCGCCCACCGCCTCCGAGTCCCGCAGCACTCAACAGTGTGTGGCCGAAGTTAACGATGGCGCTCGCCCCCACTTCTTCTTCTGCTCGTCGGAGCGATAGATATCGGCAATAGTATGCTCGACACCTTGCCAAGTTGCCAGCGCATTGCCCATCAAACTGAGCAGCTCGTTTCCGCTTTTCGCTTCGTTTTCCGAAAGTTGATCCGGCATATCAAAAATTCCTGTGGATCGCCTTGCCAGTGAGGCCAGTCGCTGGGCGCGCTGAACCTACAGTTCGATCCGATCGCCAAAAATCAACTGGTGAACGCTCACCAGCTGATGAAGACGACCGCCCCACCATCGACAAACCGCCGAGGACGGAGTCACGCGACGGCGATCCAAAGGCGCAGCTCAGGTCAGCGTGTAGCCGGTGCGAAAGATGAAAGAACTTACAGCCAGCGATGATGTGGAGGAAGCCGCTGCCACCAGTGATCTGGCGGGCGGCGCATGCGGACTTTTTGGCGCAGGCTCATCGCCCAATGCCGCCGGCGGCATAGAACACATCTCATGCGGATCGCAAAGAGGCCCATCACTGGTGTGCGTCACGGAAACGACTAGCGCCGGCGCCGTCAGTATGCCTCCCGCGACGATAAAAATCGGATGTTTGTAGTGCATATAAAAACCTCGCGAGTCAGTTCGCCCAAAGTAATGATCTCAATCGCGCGGTTCAATACCGCCGCTCATCGTTCAGCGACTGCCAATCAGGCCGAACGTCACCACCTCTGTGACCACACGCTTTGCAGACGAACCCATCTTCGATGTCGGATAACGTCAGATCGTCGGCCCAGCGATCGGAGCTGAGACTGACCGAATGACTGCAGTGATGATCGGCGCAGTAGACCAGGACGCCGGTTAGCCCCGTTGCCCGCAATTCGCCGACGGGCGCTCTACCACACTCTTCCTCGCGCTCCCGCGCCGGACAGCCAAGTTCTAATAACCGTAACCAATCAGATCCCCCTCCCGATAAGGAAGATTCGACTTGATCAGACAGTATCCCTGCTTATCAACATCGAGAGCGATGTCCGGAGCAACGCCTCTCGGGGGACCGGCCAACGTCCAGTCTTTATCGATCGCGAAGCGTCTCGGAAGGGTGCTACCGCGGACGACAATCAAGCGCACGTTCTTCTCATCTAAGTAAACGTCGTATTCCACCGGCTTTAGTCTTTTCGCTGCGCGAGCACATTCGAGCAAATCGTAACCCAACTTCTCCGCGCTCTGCGGATCGAGGAGGCACACCGGCCATCCCGCCGCAATGCAGATCTTCACCATGGTGCCGAGGCGGGGCGTGTGCAGAACCTCGGGGTCTTTCAAGTCCCACGCCGGCGGCCGAGAATGCACCTCTAGCGCGCGTTCAGCGTAGGCGGCGAGCGTCATGCCAGCGTCTGAGGCGGCGGCTTCCAGTTGGGCTTTAAGTGACGGCTCGACCCGCATGGAGATCGTTGCATCTTTGACCATTATCATCCTCTGCGTACAATGAACGTTGATGTAATACATTGTATGTGGTACGGAGTCAATGCGGCCGGGGTAGCCGCACCATGACGAAGAGCATTCCGCTCTCGCGTTAAAAGGCAGGGGTAATTGAAAATGACCGATTCTATCACCGTCGGATTGAACTCGAGCGAACTCAGCGCCGTTCGCTGCGCGCTCTCAAACCTTGTTTTGGAGCTGCGCGGTGTAGAGCAGTAAAACCACGCCGCCGTCGGCGAGCTGGGGTACGACAAAACCGGGAATTGCACCCAGATCCCCAATGCCATCGCGGTGGCGATGTCGACCCGCGCCATATCGCGCGCGGCGATTCATGCGGAGGAGCTGGCCGATCTGCTGGGATGTGACGTGGCGCCCGTGGTGTGAAGGCTGGCGCGGTGCCGGTGGCAACACAACCCGTCGGCTCATCTCGGCGGGTTTTTACGATTGTGGTGTTTCCGCACTACGACAAGTTGACGTACCGGAAACCGCTGTGCCGCAATCGTTTAGAGGCCGCGCGTCGGAACGGGCGTCTCGCTGCTCAAGACCCGTTGGTGGAAAGGCGCGCCTGCGAGAAACCTACAACCTCGTGAACGTCCCCTCAGTGCGCCCATGGCGAGGCGCGGGTGATCGGGGCCAAGAAATTAGAACAAAAAAGTGTCAGGGAGCCGGTCCTCCTGACACTTTTCAAAAACCCGAAGGGGGCTAAGTGCTTGAAATGATGGCGCGAGAGACGGGGCTCGAACCCGCGACCTCCGGCGTGACAGGCCGGCGCTCTAACCAACTGAGCTACTCCCGCGTGATTGCGAAACCCGCGAGAGGTGGGACTTAAAGGGGCCATCTATCCAAGTCAAGGTTGTTGCGAATCCCTCTGCCAGCCGGGCCTTTTTGAGATGCCGATGCAAATAATAGGCTATTTATCGGCAAAACAGCGTAGTCAGCCTCCCCCCGAATCGTTTAAGGCCTGCTACGTCTGATGTTCTTAAGCCATCAACAACGAGGAGGGCCAAATATGGCGAAAAAAGCTGCTACCCCGACCACCGTCACGCTCAAGCATCTCGCGGCAGCTCTGTCCGAAGAGCACGAATTGTCGAAGAAGAGCGCCGAGGCCATTCTGAACGATTTGGTCGGCCGGATCACCAAGCACCTGAAGAAGGGCGAGCGCATCCGCATCGTCGGCCTCGGCATCCTGCAGGTGCGCAAGCGCGCCGCCCGCATGGGCCGCAACCCCGCTACCGGCGAAGCCATCCACATCAAGGCCAGCAAGAAGGTTGCCTTCCGCGCGGCCAAGGAGCTGAAGGAAGCCGTCTGACAAGGCCCGCTTCCAACTTTGACTTCGCGTCATTCCGGCGCGGCTGACGCGGCCTCCGGAATGACGCTTTTCTGTCGAATGGCTTAGCTGTCCTTGTCCCATCTTGCCCGCGGTTTTGACTGTGATCTTGCCTGTCAGGTTCACGCATACGGTGACCGAGCGCTTTCTGCGCTATGCGGTCATCGACACCCAGTCGGACCCGGCTTCGCGGACCTGCCCATCCACCGCCAAGCAAAAAAACTTGGGTGCCCTGCTCGCTCGCGAGCTGCGAGAGATGGGAATCCGCGACGCCCATCTCGACGAGCATGGCTACGTCTACGCCACGATCCCGGCGAATACCGACAAACACGTTCCGGTGATTTGCTTCTGCTCGCACATGGACACCTCGCCCGACTGCACCGGCAAGGACGTCAAGCCGCAGATCGTGCGGAATTACCGCGGCGGCGACATCGTGCTGCCGGCCGACCCCACGCAGATCATCCGCGCCGCGGAGCACGCTGCGCTTAAAGATCAGATCGGCAACGACATCATCACCACGGACGGCACCACGCTGCTCGGCGCCGACAACAAGGCCGGCCTTGCCGAGATCATGGATGCGGCGCAGTTTCTGATTGATAATCCGCAGGTCAGGCACGGCGAGATCAAGATCCTGTTCACGCCCGACGAAGAGATCGGCCGCGGCGTCGACAAGGCCGATCTGAAAAAGCTCGGCGCCGATTTTGCCTACACCATCGACGGCGAAACCGCAGGGAATATCGAGGACGAAACTTTTTCGGCGGACGCCGCCACCATCACCGTCGAAGGCGTCAGCACCCATCCTGGCTTTGCCAAGGGCAAAATGGAGCACGCGATCAAGATCGCCGCCGCCATCATCGACCGCCTGCCCAAAGACACCTGCTCTCCCGAAACCACCGAAGGCAAACAGGGATTCCTGCATCCGATCGGTATCACGGGCGCGCTGGAGAAAGCCACGGTCAGTCTCATCGTGCGCGATTTCACCGATGCGGGACTGGAGGAGAAGGAAGCCCTGCTGGAAGGTATCGTCAAAGCGGTGATGAAGGATTTTCCGCGCTCGACCTACCGACTCGAGATCAAGCAGCAGTATCGCAACATGAAGCAGGTGATCGACCGTCATCCGGAAATCATCGACAACGCCGTGGAGGCGATCCGCCGCACCGGCCTCACGCCGGTGAAGAGTTCCATCCGCGGCGGCACCGATGGCTCGCGGCTGTCGTTCATGGGGTTGCCCTGCCCCAATATTTTCGCCGGCGAGCACGCGTTCCATTCGCGGCTGGAATGGGTCAGCGTGCAGGACATGGAAAAGGCCACGCAAACCATCGTGCATCTCGCCATGATCTGGGAAGAGCGGGCGTAAGCTATCCGTTCCTCCGCTTGCTTCGACGATTCGTGACGGGGCCCCTAGCCTAGACTCGTCACCAAACAAGCGCGGTCACGATCCGGACCGGTGCGGCGAGCGGAACCGCCGCCCCTCGACAGGAGGCGCGAGGACTTCGTGCTGGCCGGCGCGGCGAATGCTCAAGGATGAATTAACCAATTGGTGGGGATAACCGGATCGATGATTCCAAGGAGGAGTTCTCGATGTCGAGGTTTGCAATTGGCGAGCGGGTCGATAGAGCGAGCGACGGGCATGAGGCCGGCATCGTCTGTGCCGTGTTTCCGACGGTAGACGGCAATTTTCGATACGCCGTCGATATGGAGGGATACGGCGCGCTGCAATTTTTCAACGAGGAAAAACTGGTCGTCCATCTCGACCGTTTCAGTCCGCAACCGGCAGGTGCCGGATCGTAAACGCAATCTGTCCGTCGGGAAGCTGCCGCCAGTTCTCGACGATTGGCAGGTAACCGCCCTGCGGGAATTGATACAGGATTTCGCGGGCTTTCAAACGTGCCGCGTCGACCGGCAACGTGAGTATCTCTCGCGGCAACCTGCCAGACATCCGGTCTGCCAAATTGCGTGGGCGAGCGAACATTCGACCTGCAGATCTCAGGCCATCCCGCGGCCCCATCCTGAGCCCGCGCCCGCAAAATCAAAGAGCAGCCCAAAGCGCCATCGCATTTATCCCCGGTAATCTCACCGGGCGTTCCCGCGCGAACTTGATCGCGATGCCGCTGAGGCGGGTACTTTCCGGCCCTGCCTATTGGGATGGCCGCATGGGCCGGTTCCACGAACGAAACCATTGTTCGGAACCGCGCAACCCATCAATTTTGGCGACTTGGGTGTGGCGCGTAGGACACGCGCAACCGACCGCAATTCACTTTCGCTCGATCAAGCAACACAATCACAATGAAATAGTGCCCGGCCTCATCCGTTGTCGGCTGCACGTCAAACGAGCTTTGCGGTGCACGGCCAACAGGCCGCCGCAAATCGCGCTAATATCTATCGAGACAGGTTATCATACGGTGCGATTCGCACTGAACGGCATAAACATTGCTTTTATATGACGGGACTGGCTTTGACATTCAGGAGCGTGGCAAATGAAACGCATCGTGTTTGGTCTGACCCTTAGTGTGATGGTTGCTTGCATCTTTGGCAGCGTAAAAGCCCGCGACCTTGATGGCCGCTATGCCAATTCGCCGCTCAAGGCTTGGTTCGATCATCTGGCGAGCGGCAAAGGACTCTGCTGTTCAGTAGCGGATGGAGAAAGCGTCGCAGACCCCGATTGGGAGTCTAAAGACGGCCATTATAGGGTTCGCCTTGAGAATAGTTGGATAGATGTTCCCGACGATGCCCTGATCACCGAGCCGAACCGGGCGGGCCGCACGATGGTTTGGCCGATGCGGCTTGACGACAAGATCTTGATCCGGTGCTTCATGCCGGGCAGCATGACCTAGAAATTCTAGGCGTCGGTTCGTGTGGTCTAAAGATAGCTCCGCTCGTCGAGCAGCGGACGGCTGACCGGTTGGAAAAATATTTTAGCCGACCGTTGCGGGCATGTGCAAAGCAGCGGCGCTGATACCGACTGACCCTCCGCCGACCTGCGAGGTCGATGCTCTTGTGCAGAGCGCTCGCTGCTGGAGATCCGAGCCGGTTATCGCGGGTGAGGTCTCGTCTATGAACCTGCCGCCGTCAAACGTCCGCAGTCCCTCTCGAAAGGCCGGCGACCGACCAAGCGAAAGAATCCGCCGACTGCTGCAGCTTACAAGATCGCATCGACTTTTAATTTGCGGAGCGCGCCGTCAATGCGCAATTCAGCTCTGCGAGCCGCCATACCCATGAGCTTGGTTCTGGTCTTTCCGGTCGTGGCTGTTTCGCCGATTTGGAACCGCCACTTCCACAAGCCCGGTTCAATCAAGAAAAGGGTAAATTCAACGCCCTTGCGTGTCATGATCCCTCCAATTCTTCTGCCAAGAGCCTAAGCCTGAAAATGGCCTTGCCAGATTCGTCCAGCACTTCCAATCGCCACTCGGAATCTCCCGTCAGTCCGGTGACAATATCCTTTGCCAGATCAGCGCACATACCGAGTGCTGTTTTTCGCGCGGCGTAGCCGTCGCTCAGGACATCTTCAATAGCAGGAAGTCTTGGAGTCTTGCCGTGCTGCACCTGAAATAAGAATCGCGGCATTGCGTTACCATGGAGCCGCCGCCACCCCGTTGTCTGCCCGTTGCAGTGTTTAGTGAGCAATATTGCTCATCCTTTATTTGAGACCCAGGCGATATAGCCGTGGTTTCACAAGCCAAGCGCGGTCACGATCCAGTACGAAGTCGACCGCCAAGCCCTTGGGTGCAATTTGCCGCGCCTGGTCCAGCCTCGACGCCGGGATGTCGATGCCGAAAACATGACCGGTCAGGCCGACTTTTTGTGCAAGCGCAACGGTAGTGGCTGCGCAGCCGCAACCGACATTACGTTGAGCAAGGTTTTGTTCGTGAATGAAGTGATCGATGCAGACCTCAAGCGCATCACGCATTGGCTGCCATCACCAAGGCCAGCCTGAACGGCATATCGGAGACTCTGTTCGGTGACGCCGCGCTGGAAACGCGACCCATGGAACCTGGGCCCTCAGGCGCCCCACGCCGTCACGATCCAGATCGAGGCCGCGAGCGGGACCTTCTGTCCACTTGCGAAAGGCGAGAGCACTTCGCGGATCGAATGGGTGGCGGCGGCTATCACGTCCGGCGGCTGCCCCTCTAGCGCGCGGGCAGCCGGGCCCATCTCGACCGCGGTTTCAACCGCCGCCTCGAGACCGCGCCCGGTCGCAATATCGAGCGAGAGGTCGCACCGCTCCATTTTGATCGCCGTAAATCCGGCCTCGCTCAAGATGCCGACCACGCGCTGTTCAGACGCAAAGGAAAACGGACCGGGATCATCAGGTCCAGGCTGCGGCAGCCTCGGGGCATGTTTGTAGGCCGCCTGAAGCGGCGCCATCAGCCAGGGGTTGTCGCGCGGCTCGCGCCAGCAGGCGAACGCCATCCGCCCCGACGGCCGCAGCGCTCGGCGCATATTGGCAAAGGAAAGCGCCGGCTCGGCGAAAAACATCACGCCGAATCGCGAGACCAGCAGGTCAGCACTTGCAGGCTCGAACGGATACACGGTTGCGTCCGCAAGTTCGAAGTCGACCGGCAATCCCTTAGGCGCGATTTGCCGCGCGCGGCCCAGCATCGGCGCCGAAACGTCGATGCCGAAGACGTGACCGGCCGGGCCAACTTTTTGTGCAAGCGCAATGGTGGTGGCGCCGCAGCCGCATCCGACATCGACGATCCGCTCCCCGACCCTGGCCTTGGCGCGATCGATCAAAATGTCGGCGACCGGCGCCAGCATGGTGTCCTGCACCTGCTGGCGATCGGTCCAGCGCTGGCCGGTCGGGCCGTTCCAGAAGGCGATCTGATCCGCGTTTTGATCATGGTCGGTCGGTGGTTCCATGGACTTGTCTGCTTCCGATGAAATGATTTGATCGTTCGCGGGGCGCGTTGTCACGGCACGGCGCGCCATCGGCCGGCTGCGTACGCCTGGGTAAGTGATCCGTATCGCTGGATTAAGGCAACGCTGATCCGATCGATGTGGGATACGAGGCCTCGATCTTACAAGACCCAAATCGCGGTTGCCATGTCTGAGATTGCGTCGGCGGCGTACCGGGATTCGAGCGCAGCCAGTTTTCAGATTTCATCGACGACACGACGCCAAGACAAATACCCACAGAACTGCGCTCTACTCATCCTCTTTCAGCTCAGGCTTGTCATACAGGACAGCGTCCAGCAGTGCACTGTTGACTTCGATGTGCCCGTTATAACTGATGAGGCCAAGCTTGCGGAACTTGTTCATGAAGTGGCTGACGCGCGATCTGGTAGTGCCAATCATGTCCGCCAGTGTTTCCTGGCTGATATTCGGAGTGATCGGCTGTGGTGTACCTTCCTTGCCAAAGTGCGAGAGCAGCAGCAGCATGCGGGCGAGCCGCCGCTCGCTCGAATTGAAAAGCTGGTCGATCAGGTCTTCTTCAATCCGGCTGTTCCGGGTCAGAAGATACGCCACGAACAGCTCGGAAAACGCCGGCTGATCGTGCAGCGCGGCCTTCATGGCTTGTTTGGCAATTGACGTGATGACGCAGTCTTCCATGGCGGTCGTGGTGGCGATCCGCAGCGCATGACCGTTCATGCAGCCTTCGCCGAAGAATTGGCCCGGCCCCAAAATCCCGACCACGGCCTCCTTCTCATGCTCGGAGATCACCGTGACCTTGATCTTGCCCTTTTGAATGTAATAGACGGTGTCGGCCGCGTCGCCTTGCGCGAACACGGTCTCATTCTTTTGAAAATTACGGATGATCTTGCCGGCGCCCACATTCGCGAGAAAGTCCTTGGCGTCAAACGCGCCCTTCGCTGAATCACCCATCTGAGAACCTCCTCTGGCACAAGCCAAATTGGCTTCAGGCTGGAGCGCGCCACTCTCTGTCACCGAAATAAGCCCAGGGCAGAGCGATGATATCCGCAGTATGCACGCTTGGCCGTCGGGACGCTGCTCCATATTGCTCAGTTAACGAAATCAGCGGCGCTACATCTAGGCCGGACCACTTGATGCCTCTCTGGCCAGCGCTGCCTCATTCAAAAGTGAGCAATATTGCTCACCATAAGCATGGCGCCGGGCAGACCGATCCGGGACGTCGTGCTTAGGCTTCCTGGTAATTCGGGTTGGACTTCGGGGGGGGGCGCCGCGATGGATCAGGGATCATCTGGCAAAGGCAAAGTCGCCGCGGGGATCGTGGCAACCGTGGTTGCGGTTCTGATCTGGGGCTTCGGAGTCGAATATGTGCTGCACAGCTATGTCTTCGTCTCACCGCCCGCAAGTCACTTCCAGACGGCCAAGTGAAATCGCCCGGACGTCCAGTTACGTACACCTATGCAGACGATCCTT
>WNFA01004424.1_pt1 | contig 11743 bp, 11 predicted proteins | sample 5400481 | NCBI WGS metagenome assembly WNFA01 (sample SAMN13153340, study PRJNA577476) | soil metagenome | isolation source: 120 cm saprolite under Douglas fir tree site 2 hole 1 replicate 2 | place: USA:California | collected 2015-04-18
CATCGAGTAAGCGCGCGGTCGGATAGTCGTACGCCGTCAGGCAAGTGATTTTCTGCAAGTTGGAGTGGGAGCCCGCAGCCTGTGTCTTACGCTGCAGGAGGTCGGGCACGGTGATTTTGCTGTTCCCGGAATTGGGGATAACGCTCATGCTGGCCTCCGGTGCCGTTCCCTTTGCCAGATTCTAGCGGCCGCGTAGCCGCCAGCGGGATACAGCCCTGTACCTTACACTCGCCAAGAATAACAAACTTGAATGCGAATCACCACAATTTTCAATTCATGATCCGACAGAGACTCGGTGCATTCGCAATGCCGAAACTCCCGCGAAAAGCGTGCAGCTTCAGAACTAAGCTGTTTACGGCTCGAACCGGAAGTGGATGGTGATGGTTACATGCGCCGGAACAGGCTGGCCGTTCCGCGTGGCGGGTTCGTATCGGTATTCCTTCAAGGAGGCCACAGCGGGGGAACGCAGTGAGGGAGGTCCGGAGAGTATACTGACGAGGTTTACCTCGCCCGCCGTGCCCACCACTGCGTCGACCACAACGTTTCCTGTTTCGAAGTCCCGCAGGGCTTCTATGGGAGCCAGGGCTCGCACTGATTTGATCAGTTTGGGGGGCACGATGCCGCTCTCTCCGGCAGCGGCCGCAATGGAGTCAGAAGTGGCTTTTGCCGTTGGTCGAACCGTTGAGGGATTCGACGCCAAGCCTGACAAGGGCGGCGTTTTCTTCCCAGCTGGCTGCACCCTGGAATTATTCGGTGCGAGCGAGTGAGCGGGAGGCTCAGCTGCATCCTTGGGTTCTGCGGGAAGTGGGCTGCGCAACGCCGTGCTCCCCGCTGGTGTGTTTGCTGAGGCCGATGACGCATCACTCCCTGCTTTAGCATTATTAATCTCTAAATGCCCCGGCTGGCTCACTGGGCTTCCCGGCAGAGGCGTTGACTTCTCCTTCGCAGCGACCACCAGTGAACCCACAGCTCCTTTTTGTGCCTCCGGCTTCCGAAGAAGCCAGTGCCTGGACCACGCCGCGCCGGCTACGGTGACAATCAGTGCGGACACGAACAGGCCCAGACGCAGCGCTCCTCCCCGAAAGCTGGGCGTGAAACTCCCTCGCGCGCGCAACGATCGCCTGGCCTTCGGCAATGACTTGCTAAAATCCAGCGACGGCATCGGCAGTATCGCTTGCTCCTCAGCCGTCCATTGGGCAGCAGGTTTGTTCTCGATCGGCCGGGATTTGGCTGTGAAGACACTGGCAGACACTTCCTGCCATCGACCGTTTGCCGTCGATCCCGTATTTGGCACTTCTCCTGCACTTGGTGTCGGAGTCTCCTGCGGAACCGTACTTGTTCCCGTCGCCGGCACTTGCTGACTCGTGGCGGCCTCTTGCGCCAGGTTCGGCTGCCCCTGTTGCGCTCCCACTTCCCGCCTTAACGCTTGCACTTCTTCAACAGTGGGTGCAGCGGGCGGTTCGCCGGGCTCATCGGCAGTGGCCTCCGCTGACGTCACCATCGCGGCAGCTTGCGTGTCCTGGGCGTCCTTTGGCAAAAATGCTGCCGCTGCGGAAAACTCCATACCCCAAAAGCGCTGTGCAGGTTCGGCGAACTCCAACTCCACATAACAAATGGTCGGCCGATACGCGCGCTTGCGTTTCACTTGCGCGACGACTTCGCGTTTTGAATCCACATTTGTAAGTAAGAGCAATTGTCCCGGCGCCACTGCCGCGGACAACAGGATTACTCCGCCATTTTCAAACACCAATACAGAGGTTGTCTCTTCGCCGAAAAGCTCGCGCTCTACCGCGCCCTTGCCGGGAGCTACCCCGGTGGCGGTCACACGCACTTCCTGCGCAACCATGTTCGTTTTTAATGCAGGTGTTGGATTTAATTCGGGTGCTTCGGCTTCCCCTGCCTCGGCCGCACGCTCTTCGAGCCGCGGCTCGGAAGGACTGGCCGGGGGCGAGGTCGTCTCAAGACTCATGTCCTCTGCGGAAGACAATTGATTGTCCTTGGTCCCGGGCTCGCGAGAGGTTCCGGGCAAGATTCAAGATGCGGAGAATCGTCCTGCTTCCGGACGGTCCACATGCTCCATTCTCACAGCCCGGCCCGACCCTTTGCGATAGTACAAAAGTACTCCGTGACGTATTGAATACATTGACGTATTGATTTCAGCAGTGGCGACGTTGATCACGATGAACCCCATCCTGGCCCTAGGACCGGAGTAAGTTTGAGCAACGATGCGCTATGACTGAAATTATTGCGACAGCGAAGATTTGAAGCACCCTCAATTGAGTGTCGGCGAAGGGTTCCTGAACCAGAAGGAGCAAACCAGCCTCCGCCAAGAACCCCACCTGGCATGTATTGTGACAGCTAGTTCACCTTGCGACCGGTACTGGAGACCATCACGAGTTGTGGAGATGCGACGATGCCGTGGAATTCCTTACCATGGTTCACAATCACGATGTCGATCACGACGGGAAAAGGGAGCCCCGGAATGATGAGCGTGTTCGTTCCCGAGCAATCTGGATTGATAATGTAGGTCCCATGGCTGGCCGCGTTCGGGACTAAGATGCCGCTGAGAGAGCCCTTCTCGTTCGAGATTTGAGTGAAGTTGCCGTTGCCGTCGAAGGTTCGCGTGTCCACGCCGATTACTTGTTCTATGGCGCCGGGGACATAGTTCGGGATGCCGCTTGGCGGGGGTGGGGCTGGCCGCGTACCGCTAACGGCGAGTCCGTAGATGCCTTGAAGGGTTTGGTTGCCGCAGGTGGTGGCCTCATCCTGGTCCTGCTGTGGAGTGGCCAAGGGCTGTTCCTTCCTGTTTGAGGCCTGCACGTGAGTGTGCAGCGCAACGGAAGCCAGTACTGCGAGTATGCTGAGCGACGCTAGTTTCTTCATTGCAAATTCCTCCATTTTTCAAGATTGCCTGTAGCCGGCACTGGGACGCGCGAAGTGTTACTCGCAGCTTCGGGTTGGCACAATGGAGGTATGCTTGAGGAAATCTTGATTTTTTGTTACGCGCTAGGCTTTTGAATCGCCTCGGCTTACGGCCGCGGTTTCAGAGATACAATGAAGCCGCACAAGGTCCTAAGTCATGAACGCCGGGAAACTGAAGTTCGGTGACTTTGAGCTGAACGTCGCTGGCTACGAACTCAGCCGCTACGGCCGCTCCATCAAACTGGAGCGAATCCCCATGGAGTTGCTGCTGTTGCTCGTGGATCGCCGCGGACAACTGGTGGCACGTGAGGACATTTTACAAAAACTGTGGGGCAAAGACGTCTTTCTCGACGTAGACAACAGCATCAATACCGCAATCTCAAAAATCAGGGTAGCCCTTGGAGACGACCCCGAAAACCCTGCTTTCATCAAGACCGTCTCAGGGAAAGGGTACCGGTTCATCGCCTCCATCGTGGTTTTGCTAGATAGAAAAGAAGATTCGATGCAATCCCCAGAACAGGAGCACTCCAGCGATAGTCGTTTCATCGCTCCAGCTCGCGACGCTGCCTTGGACGAGGCGATGGCGCGGAGACCCGCACTTGATTCCAAATCCCCTCTCAAATCGGGCCGCCTCTGGCGGCTCTCCCTCGCTGGCATAACGCTCGCGGCAGCTTTAGCTGGATGGAACTGGCGCAATTCCTTCCGGCGCATGGTGAGTCCAAGTCCCGCCCCGGTCATTCGCTCGCTGGCCGTGCTCCCTTTGGAAAATCTGACTGGTGACGCGTCCCAGGAATACTTCGCCGATGGCATGACTGATGCGTTGATCACAGACCTGGCCCAGATCGAAGCCCTGCGTGTGATTTCGCGGACTTCAATCATGCGTTACAAAGGCATGCGAAAGCCTTTGCCGGAGATTGCCCGCGAATTGGATGTGGACGGCATCGTCGAGGGCACTGTGGTGCGCTCGGCTGGGCGAATACGCATTACCAGCCAGTTAATCTATGCACCGTCGGACCAGCATCTTTGGGCACAGAGCTATGAGCGCGACGCCGGTGATCTCGTGACCCTGCAGGGCGAGGTAGCCCAGGCAATTGCGGGCGAAGTGCGAGCTGCCCTCACTCCCGAACAGCGCACTCGCCTAAGCGTCAGGGTGACCTCGAATCCTGGCGCCTACGAAGCCTACCTGAAAGGCCGCTACTACTGGAATCAGAGAACCCCTTCCGCCGAGAGGAAGAGCATCGAATTCTTCCAGCAGGCCGTGGAAATGGATCCGGATTTCGCTTTGGCTTACGCTGGACTTGCGGATGCCTATAACTTTGGCAACGTCCTTGGAGTCTTGGCGCCCAAGGAGAGCTCACCGGAGGCCAAGGCGGCGGCCACGAAAGCTCTGGTGCTGGATCCCCGACTGGCAGAAGCGCACACGGCGCTTGGACTCGTAATGTCCCATTACGATTTTGATTTCCCAGGCGCTCAGAGAGAGTTCTTGAAGGCTATCAAACTCAATCCCAACTACGCTAACGCCCACCTGTTATATGCGGGCGCCTATCTCACTCCTATGGGCCGGCATGAGGACGCCATTGCTGAAATGAAGAAGGCACTGGAACTCGACCCTCTTTCGCTGCCCTTGAACAATATGATGGCAAGCACGTATCTATGGGCGGGAGACTACGATAAGTCTCTTCAACAATTTCAGCGCACCATCGGACTCGATCCCGCATTCCCGCTGGTGCACTTCTTTTTCGCTAGCCTTCTCCAAGAGCTCGGGAGGTATGAAGAAGCAATCAAGGAGAACCAGAGAGGCGAATTGTTATTGGGCATGAGTCCGGAGGAGGCTGCCGCGGAAGCGGCGGAATTTCAGAAAGCTTTTCAGTCGGGTGGGCCACGAGGCTACTGGCAAAAGAATCTTGATATCACCCTGAAGGCACGCAAGCAGGCCGGGGCAAGATACTTTGAAGCGATATCCGTAGCCGGTGCCTACGCAAGAGCAGGCGATAAAAAGAATGCTTTTGAGTGGCTTGAGAAGTCGTACCAAGACAGGGAAGGACAGCACATCACCCTCGTAAGATGGCTTCCCGAGTTCAGGAGTCTCCATGCAGATCCTCGATTTGCGGACCTATTGAGGCGAATGGGATTGCCCCATTAGACGTGAATTCTGCCATTCTCGAGGCTCACCCAGGCTTTTCATAAATCGCTGGCGGGCGCTGCCGATTGACCACAGCGGCGGGGCGGGATAGCATGCGCCGGTTCCCCAATGGCAACTCTGGACAATCCCGCTGCTGTTTCTCGTTCACGTTCTCGAGTTCTGCGTTTGCTTTACATCGCCGGTGGGGCCGGCTTGGTCCTGGCCGCAGTGATTTTCTTTGGCTTGGGCCGCTGGCTGGTGGTGGAGGATCCGCTCGCAAAAGCACAAGGGATCGTGGTGCTTAGCGGGGCGATGCCCGTGCGCGCGGTCGAAGCAGCGAAGCTGTACCGCGAAGGATACGCGCCGGAAATCTGGCTGACCCATTCCACGGAGCCCGGGAAGACTCTGGAAGAAATGGGTATTCCCTTCTTCGGCGAGGACCGCTACAACAAGCTGCTTCTGATTCACGAAGGCGTGCCCACGGAAGCGATTCACGTTCTCGATCCACCGATCGTAAATACGGCCGACGAGATTAGAGCCACCGCGGCTGCACTCAAGCCTGGAAACAACGCCACCGTGATACTTGTCACGACAAAAGCTCATACGCGCCGCGTTCGTTTGCTCTGGTACAGGCTTGCCCCGGGCCGGGCCCGCGCCATCGTGCGTGCCGCTTCCGCCGATCCCTTCGATCCCCGGCACTGGTGGCGCACCAGCAGCGATGCTCTCGACGTAGTGCGCGAATTCCTGGGACTCTTGAATACGTGGGCGGGCTTGCCGCTTCATCCAGCGCGATGAACTGAGAATTTCTTGGTGGCAGATGCAGAGGAATTTTCAAAAAAAGAAAAAACGTTTGCGGCGCGGCGGGGGCAATTCATCCTCCACTTCCGGAACGTGCGGCAACTCTCGCCCCTCGAATGCCGCGAGCGGATTGTCATGAAACAAAGCGCGCGCCTTCTCCTGGCCAAACCTGTCGACAACCACGTTGCAGGCAGGTTGCAAACGAAGCGGCCGGCTTCGCGTGCCGTGCGCATCGCTAGCCACAAAATGAATAAGGCCTTCACCGATCCACCGCAGCGCATCCTGCTGCGAACCAGGGCTGAATCCTCCGGTCAGCGCGCCCCCGGTGACCTGCGCGAAGCAGCCATGGCGCACCCACTTTTTCAGGCGTTCCGGATGCGCGCGTAAAATTCCGTTGCGTTCCGGGTGAGTGATTACCGGCCGCACCCCGGCAAGCTGAATTTCGTGCAACGCCTGATCCATCGCCGGGGGAATCGAAAACTCGTTGAACTCCACAAGCAGGAAATCGCGCTGGTTGATGCAAAAGTGCCGGGGCCCCTTGCGCAGGGATTCAAGATTCTCCGGGTTCAAATGAAAATCGCAGCCGGTGGCGATGTTCAGGGGGCCACGGATTCTTGCTTGCAGCTCATCGCGAAGCTGGCGCACATGCGAAAAATCGAAAAAGTATTCGCTGTTGGCGTGCGGCGTGGCAACGACGTGCGTGATTCCATCGGCAATCGCGGATTCCGCCATGGCGATAGATTCTTCGATGGTGGCCGGGCCATCATCAAGACCGGGCAGAATGTGACAGTGCAGATCGACCATTCGAATGAACCGCCCTTAGCGCCACCAGGCACTGAAAGCTTGCATTGCGCCGAGCGCGAAAAGAATTCCCGCAAAAATCTGGCGCATCATGCGAGGATTGATCCATTTGGCGATTCTTCCTCCAGCGAAGCCGCCTAAGAATATACCGGGAATGAGCAGCAAGCCCGTTTTCCAGGAGACGAATCCCTCTTTCGAATAAGCCAGCAGCGCCAGCACTCCCGTGGGAGGAATTAGAGCGATCAACGAAGTTCCCTGCGCGCGGTGTTGTTCGAATGAGAAAAGCAGCGCGAGGAGCGGCACCAGGAGCACGCCGCCGCCAACGCCAAACATTCCTGCCGCAACTCCGCACACACAAGCAACCACGAAGATTCCTACGCCGCGAGCTATGGACTCAGGCACGAGCGTTCACCGGTCCGCTGCGAGACGCACTCGAATCGCGCTGCGCCTTTCTCCACAGCAGCAAAGCCGCCAGCATGAGGAAACAGCCAAATGCGCCTTTCAAGTGGGGCGATGGCATGGGGAGAGCGACCAGGCTCCCCGTATAAGCCCCGAAGAGCATTCCGAGCGCGCACAAGATTCCGGCGCGCAAGTCTACCTGGTCCTGCTTCCAGTATTCGCGCAAGGCGCCGAGCCCGATGGGCGGCAGCAAAATGAAAAGCGAAGTGCCTTGGGCCATGTGCTGATCCATGTGCAAAAGATAGACCATGGCCGGCACGAGAACGACGCCGCCACCGATGCCCAGAAGGCCCACCAGCACACCAGCACCGAGTCCCAGCAGAAGAATGATGAATGTCATGGTGATTGGATAGCTCTGCGCCTGTCGCCTCGATGATTCAAAATCAGCTCTCTTCTATCTTCCACCCTCCGGCGTCTGGCGGCAACCGGAGTTGACAAGCGGTAACGGCAGGAGATGTACAGCTTTTTTTGTTTGCGTAGAACCTGCTATATTTACATGTCTTTGTCGCGTCGGCCCTGTGGCCTGCTGAAGGTTGTGCGGCCGATCGCAAGACAGTATCCCCAAAAAGGCGAATCCCTTGGCCCCGGCCGGGCCGAAGTCAGACAAAAAAAAGAGGAGTGCGACGGAACACATGCCAATCGACCGGAAACCCGAGTTTTTCAAAGGCGCGCAGTTAAAAGTGGGCATCATTGGCTGCGGCTACGTTGGCTTGCCGCTGGCGCTGCGCTTTGCCGAAGCGGGGCACAAAGTCACGGGATTTGACGTCGATCCGCACAAAGTGTCGATGCTTAATGCTGGCAAGTCGTACATCGAGCACATTCCTCAGAACAAGATTCAGCAGTTTGTGAACAGCAGGCACTTTAGCGCGACAAACGATTTCGCGAAATTGAAAGATGTCGATGCCATTCTCATCTGCGTTCCCACGCCGCTCGATGAGCGGCGCGAACCGGACTTGAGCTACGTCGAGCAAACCGCGATTTCGATTTATCCCCATCTGCAAAAGGGACAGCTGGTGGTTCTCGAATCCACGACTTATCCGGGGACGACGGAAGAATTGGTTCTGCCGATTCTGGAAAAAAGCGGATTGCGTTGCGCGATCGCGTCAGGTCCGGAAAATGAAAATATGGCGTGCGATTTCTACCTGGCGTTTTCGCCCGAGCGCGAAGATCCGGGAAACAAGCAGTACGGGCTGGCGCAGATTCCGAAGGTGGTTGGCGGATTGAACCCGCCGAGCGGGCGCGCGGCACAAGCGCTGTACACGCAGGTGGTGGCACGCGTGGTTCCGGTAAGCTCGACACGCACCGCGGAAATGGCCAAGCTGCTTGAAAATATTTTCCGGTGCGTGAACATTGCGCTGGTCAACGAGCTCAAGCAGCTCAGCCTGCGGATGAACATCGACATCTGGGAAGTGATCGACGCGGCCGCGACGAAGCCCTTCGGTTACATGCCGTTTTATCCGGGACCTGGTTTGGGCGGGCACTGCATCCCAGTGGACCCGTATTATCTTTCATGGAAAGCGCGCGAATATGACTTCTCGACGCGCTTTATCGAGTTGGCGGGTGAAGTCAATACGGAAATGCCATACCACGTGGTGAACGCGGTCGCAAACGCCCTGAACGATCACAAGAAGAGCATGAAAGGCTCGAAGATTCTGGTGCTGGGCGTGGCTTATAAGAAGGACGTAGATGATTTAAGGGAATCGCCGACGCTGAAAATCATGCAGCTTCTGCAACAGCGCGGCGCGGCGCTGGATTACAACGATCCGTATTTTCCGAAGCTGCACAAGATGCGGCACTTCAATTACGAAGGCATGAAATCGGTGCCGCTGAATCCGCAGACGCTGGGAAGCTACGATGCCGTGATTATCGCCACCGACCATACGAGCTATGACTATGCGGCGATTGCCGATGCCGCAAAACTGGTGATCGATACGCGCAACGCCACGCGCCGCGTGGTACGCCACCGCGAAAAAATCGTGCTGTGCTAGTGCCGTTCCAACTGCCTGGATCGGAATGAAGATGCGAAGAGGCGCAGATGTCCGTCAAGCACTGTGAGCCAATAAACCATTCGAATGAGTTGGAACGGCACTAGTGCAGCGATGACCTCGCCTGCCGAAGAAATTCGCCGCCAGCTTGCGGAAAGCGCTCGCGTCAAGCAAAGCTTTTCCGATGAACTAATCGGCCGGATCGCGCACTTCGCGGAGAAATCCGCCGCGGCCCTTCGGGCGGGCGGCAAGATCGTTTTTTTCGGGAATGGCGGCAGCGCCGCAGACGCACTGCATCTCGCCGCGGAATTGGTGGTACGGCTTCGCACGGAACGTCCGGGGCTGGCGGCTCTGGCGCTCACTACAAATCCCTCGGTATTGACTGCGGCAGGAAATGACTACGGATTCGAACGGATCTTTTCCCGGCAGATTGAATCGTTGGTCGCAAAAAACGACGTTCTTGTGGCGCTTTCGACGAGTGGTAATAGTCCGAACGTTATTCGCGGAGTGGAAGCCGGGCGCGGTCGCGGCGCCTATCTCGTGGCGTTCACGGGGGACACCGGCGGCCAACTCGCAAGCAGAGTCGATCTTCTCTTGAACGTTCCTTCGAATGACGCGCAGCGCATCCAGGAGTGTCACATCACGATTGGCCACATCGCTTGCAGCCTGATTGAGAAGCTGGCCTGTGGCTAGGCCATCGTTCACGTGAAGATGCCGACGGGCGTCGACACTACTCGTATCTCAACGCAACTATCGGATCGACGCGGGTGGCGCGCCGCGAGGGATGTAGCTTGCCGCAAGCGCGACAATCGCCGCGCAAACTCCCCTAAGTTGGCTAGGAGTAGGGAGCGCGCGACGGCCTGGCGCGCCCTACTTGGATTTCAGCAGCTCGACGCGGGCAGTGGCGAAGGGCAGGACGGCTTCGAGTACGACTGGTGTATGTGCGGCGTTGTTCGCGAGGTACAGCGTGAAGGAGGCGTCTTTTTTCTCGACGCCGTCCTCGAAGATGCGAATGGTAATTTTTGAGGCGGTGTAATTCCCGGCAGGCACTTCTACTGTTTCGGAACCGGGTGCACGTTTGGCGCGAAGGTCGTAGAGTTTGTGGCCATCGTAGACCGGGCTGCGCACTTCGGGCGTCTTTGTCCAGTCGACGTTGCGAAGGTACTGCATCATGCCGAGCGGATCGCGGGTGCCTGGGAGCACGCGCGTCTGCGCGGCGCCCGGTGCCGCCGGTTCCTTGCCCGTGGCAGTCATGCGCTGGACGGATTCCACTTTCTGGCCGCGCTCACTCAAATGCATTTCATATTGCATGCTCGCGAGGGTGGCGGCATCGCTGTAGGAATCGAACTGATCATCAAGCTCGAAAACCATGCGCAGCGGATTCTCCGTGTGCGCGAAAGCTTTTAGATGCCAGGTGCTCTTTCCCAAAAAATTGCCTCGATCAACAACTTGCAGCTTCAGAGTGGCCACATTGTTGAGATTGGAAACGTTGGCGGAATATTCGAGAACCTCGCCGGCCCGCAGAGGCAACTCAGTGTCGGCGGGAGGCAGGACCTTCTTCGAATTGGCGGGCAAGGTTTGCGAACCGGACTTCGCTGCCGGCGCGCCAACGGGCTTTTTCGCGGGAGGGGACGCATGGAAACCGGGTGGCTCGGCCGAGACGACTTCCGGAGCGGGCTGTTGCCCACGCACGTGTATCCAATAAAAGGCCACCGCGCCGCAAGCCAATGCGGCCACTGCTGCGAGAACAACAGTCGATTTGCGACTCATGCCCTTTGTGGGACGCTCCCTTGAATCAACCGTTTGCCCGGCGCGCTTCCGTCGTACAATATTCTTCCGTCCGCGAAAGCCACCGCGAACTATGAGCGTATCAAAACGCGGGCCGGGCGTCTTTGTGGGGCTCGCGTCAATGGCTGCGGTGGCAGCACGATCCCCGGCCGCAGAGCGGCCAGAAGAGCTAGGAGGGTTTCCTGAATGCGCTACCTCGTCACGGGCGGCGCCGGCTTTATCGGCTCAAACACAGTGGACGAACTTGTGCGCCGCGGCCATAGCGTGGTCGTGCTCGACGACCTCTCCTCCGGCAAGGAAGACAACCTGACGGAAGTCCGCAACAAAATCACTTTCATCAAAGGCAGCATCACGGACATTGAAGTGGTGCGGAAGGCCATGCACGATGCGGAATACGTGCTGCACCTCGCTGCACGCACATCGGTGCCGCGTTCGGTGAAGGATCCCATTGAGACGAACAAGATCAACATCGACGGAACTCTGAACGTTCTGGTGTCCGCGAAAGAACTGAAGGTGAAACGCGTGGTGTTTGCCGCTTCTTCTTCTGCTTATGGGGAGACGCCAACGCTGCCTAAAATCGAAACCATGCAGCCGCAGCCGATTTCGCCGTACGGCGTCACCAAGTACGCGGGTGAGCTTTACGGGCAGACGTTCGGGCGGTGCTACGGCCTGGAAAATGTGGCGTTGCGATATTTCAATATATTTGGGCCGCGGCAGGATCCAAGTTCGCCGTATTCGGGCGTGCTCGCAAAGTTCTGTGCGGCGTTTCTGGAAGAGACGCAGCTGGTTGTTTTTGGAGATGGCGAACAGACGCGCGACTTCACCTACGTCGAGAACGCAGTGCAGGCGAATTTGCTGGCTTGCGAAG
>WNFA01004425.1_pt1 | contig 11741 bp, 12 predicted proteins | sample 5400481 | NCBI WGS metagenome assembly WNFA01 (sample SAMN13153340, study PRJNA577476) | soil metagenome | isolation source: 120 cm saprolite under Douglas fir tree site 2 hole 1 replicate 2 | place: USA:California | collected 2015-04-18
ATGTTCCGGCCGCCACCAGCCGGTCGCTGGTCGAAGTCGACATGCCGCAGGTCGTGGTCGAGGCGATCAAGCGCGCGGAGGATTCGGATGCGGTGATCGTGCGGCTTTACGAATCGTGGGGCGGCCGCTGCACGGCCCGCGTGCGAACGACGCTCCCCGCTTCGCGAGCTTTCCTGTGCGATCTCCTGGAGCGCAACCGCACCGAGGTCGCGGTGCGTGATGGCGTGGTCGCGCTGGATGTCACACCGTTCAAGATCCTGACCCTGAAGCTCGAACCCTAGACCAACGGACTGGACGCACTAGGGCGCCTGAGCCTCCTCTATAGCGGTGGCGTCCACCGAGCCGGGACAACTTCCGTGTTTATGTGCACGCCACGCTCGGCCATCACCCGAAGAACGCCAGCGACATTGCACCAGCCGAATATCCATCGCTCGCCGTTCTTGAACGTGAACCGCACACGATGATCCGTCGCCCCAACAGACTCAATGTCACCAGCTGTGAACACCTTCAGAGGCCGCGAAATCTTTCGCATGAACTGTAAACCCGGTCCAAACGCTAGGCGATCCGAATATATGTAGAGACCCACTAGCGGCCACGAGTAAGTCACACTCCTAACAGCGGCTGGACGCCTCAACCCTCCAACGAAGTGAAGTTGCGGCTTCTCCCTATCGTTCATCTCGCCAAGGTTGTGACCTTCAACGCTTCTCATTCCGAAGACAGTGAGCACCACGGAGGTCGCTAGACCGCCGGCGTGCCCGTGACGATTCCACCGCTTGGCGGCAGTTTCACCCACTCTGGTCTGCTCCCGCTGCTAATCGCGTGGACAATCACAGTGGGCCCTGCAAGCTTCAACGAAGAAGCGGCTGTCGATCCAACCAAGGCATATGTAGGTGCCGGAGCAATCCCTCGGACGATCCGCTCCATCGCTAGCCTGATCGCATCTGACACCGTCATTGATCGGTTGGCCGCGTAGGTCTCGAGCTCGATCATCAGCTCGGCCGGGACTCGAGCGCTGACCATCACAGACGTGGGCCGCGCCACGTCGAGCTCCGCGGATTCCCATCGGTCAGGGTCGCCCGCCTCCAAATCGTGCTTGGGCACGTTCTTACCCTTGCTCGTAGCGCTTTGTTTCGCGCGTACTCGACGGATATCCCGTCCGCGGCCGCCAGATCGCGGGCTCATCCGTGGCATCGATAGGAAGGGTGATCATCCTACCCGAATGGGTTGGACCGATAACCACGTAGGGCGCTCCGTCTCGATTGGGATTCCGAAAGGCGCGTGGGCTATTCCACAAGACCTCGATAGCCTCTCGGATGCTGACTCGGTGGGCGCGAAGTTTGGCGGTGCTGCGCTCATCGAGACCAGGAATGGACCGCGGAGCAGCACAGCGATCGCACCGACTCCCAGCGCCGCGGCGCGCACGTCCAGCACCAGGCGGTGGCCGGCCGAGAACGTGAGTGTCGCGATCAGTGCGGCCAGCAAAGCGACCGGCAGCAGGGGCACGGTGCGCTGGATCCGGGCGTTCTGCAGCCATTGCTGCGGGAGCGAGAGGCCCGCCAGCTTGAGCAGGTAGCAGCCCGCCGAGGCCAACAGCAACCCGGCCCAGACCATCAGTGCGACTCCCCACCCGGCCGGCTCGCTTCGCGAGCAGGCCGACCTCCCCGCGGGGCGGGGAGGTGAAGCAAGCCGGCCCAGAGCATCAGTGCCACTCCCCTCCCCGCGGGGCGGGGAGGTGAAACAGGCCGAACAGCACGACGAGGGCGGCGACGATCAGCAATGGGATCCCCGCGGGCACGAACGGCAGGAACACCATCGCCACGACCGCCGCGAGAATTGCGATCGCCATTGGCTCGCGCGCGCGAAGCCGCGGGGCCAGCAGGGCGAGAAAAGCCGCCGGCGGGGCGGCGTCGAAACCCAGCACCTGCGGGTTGGGCAGCGCATGCGTGGCCAGCGCGCCGACCAACGTGCCCAGGTTCCAGAGCGTGAAGACCGCGATGCCAGTCGCCCAGAACGCGAAACTCGATTCAGGGACAATGTCGCGCGCGATCGCCATGGCCGTGGTCTCGTCGATCACGAAATGAGCCGTCGACACGCGACGCAAGCCGGGCACGCCGAGCAGCGACGACAGCCTCACTCCGTAGAAGGCGTTGCGCGTGGCGAGCAGCATCGCGGTGGCTGCCCCCGCCCATACGCTTCCTCCCCCTCCTATCACTCCGACCAGCGCGAACTGAGATGCTCCGGTGAACATCAGCACCGAGAGCGGGACGGTCTGAACCACGCTCAGGCCGGCGGTGGTCGCGATGGCCCCGAATGACAGCGCGTAGGCACCGCTGGCGATGCCGATACCTAGCGCGTCACGAACTATGCCCCTGCTGGTCGGACTCGACGTCACCCGCAGAAGGTAGCGGGCCCGCCGTTAGTGGATTGCTTCGCCCGACGGAGCCAGGACCCACCAGGGTGCGCCGAAACCGTTGACCCCCTGCCCGGTTGCGTCGCCGGCCTTCTTGTCCTGGACGAAGTAGTAGAGAGGATGGCCGGCGTACGTCACCTGCGTGTTCCCATCCGTTCGCTTGCTGGTCCCCAGGAGCGAGGCAGTTGCGCCCGTCCCTGCCTGCGGCGCCCCCATTGTCACGACAGGTGGCCAGATCTGGAAGCAGGAGCCGTAGCACGTGGAAACCGACCCTGTGTCGGCCGCGAACAGGTAGACGGTCATGCCCGTACCGTCGACAAGGATCTGGCCCAACTTCGAATTGCTCGCAGCCTCGATCGTGGCCCTTGGCGCGGCCAGGTTCGGCGACTGGCTCTTGGTCGACGAGCCGCCGCAGGCGGCCGCCAGCAGAGTGGCAACGACAACGCCGGTGACCAAAAACCTGGACCCCACGCACTTGGGATAACGGACCGGGTTGCGAAATCCCTGCTATGAGGATGCGGCTACTCGGGCGTCACGTACGCGGCGCTGAGTCCCCCGTCGACCAGGAACGTCGCGCCGTTGACATAGCTCGATTCGTCGCTCGCCAGGAACAGCGCGGCATTCGCGATTTCACGCGCCCTGGCCAGCCTCCCCATCGGCAGGTGCACGCGGCGCCGCTCGTAGGCACCAGGCGTCTCCGAGAACAGCCGCATCAGCAGAGGCGTTTCGACCGGTCCCGGGCACAGCGCGTTCACGCGGATGCCCTGCCGCGCGAACTGCACGGCGAGCTCGCGGCTCATCGACAGAACGGCACCCTTGGAGGCGGTGTAGGCAATCTGCGAGGTCGCCGCGCCCATCAGTGCGACGAAGGAGGCGACATTGATCACCGACCCGCCGCCGGCATTCAACAGATACGGGATGCCGTACTTGCAGCACAGGTACACGCCCTTGGCGTTGACGGCCTGGACGCGGTCCCACGCGTCGGGTTCGGTGATGAGGATCGAGTCGTCGTCGGGCGGCATGATGCCTGCGTTGTTGTAGAGCACGTCGATGCGCCCATAGCGCTTCTCCGTCTCGGCGTACATGGCCTGGACGCTCTCGGGATCGCTGACGTCCGCCTTGAAGAAGAACGCGTCTTTGCACTCGGCGGCGGTCTTCTCGCCCGCCTCGACGCCCATGTCCGCAACGCAAACGCGCGCGCCTTCCTCCGAGAACAGGATCGCGGCTTCGCGGCCGATGCCCCCGGCTGCGCCCGTGATCACGGCGACCTTTCCGCCGAGCCTGGCCATCTAGCTCACGCCTCCGTGGAGATGAACACGTTCTTCACGTCCGAATAGCCGTCCATCGCGTGCATGCCGAGCTCGCGGCCGAACCCTGATTGCTTCACGCCGCCGAACGGCGCGACCACGCGGACTGAGCTGTTGGAGTTGATCGAGAGCACCCCGGTGTCGATGGCGCGCGCCATGCGCAGGGCGCGCGCAGAGTCGCGAGTCCAGACCGAGCCCGACAAGCCGTATGGCGTGTCGTTTGCCAGCCGCACCGCCTCCTCCTCGTCTTTGAATGGGATCACGGCGGCCACCGGCCCGAAGACCTCCTCGCGCGCGACGCGGTCCTGATTGGAAGCCTCGACGAGCGTGGGCGGGAACCAGTAGCCGGCGCCGGTGGGGGCTGTGCCTCGAAAGAGCGGCGTGCCCTCGACGAACGACGCCACCTTGGTCCTATGTCCGGCCGAGATCAACGGACCCATCTCGGTGGTCGCGTCGTCGGGGTTGCCGACGCGGAATCGGGATGTTGCTTCGACAAGCAGCTTGACGAACCGGTCGTACGCCGAACTCTCGACGAAGATCCGCGATCGCGCGCAGCAATCCTGTCCCGCATTGCCGAACACCGCCGACGGAGCCGCCGCGGCCGCCTTCTCGAGGTCGGCGTCGGCGAAGATCACATTGGCCGACTTGCCGCCGAGCTCCAGGCTGACCCGCTTGACCGTCCGGGCCGCCCCTTCCATGACGCGGCTCCCCACCTCGGTCGAACCGGTGAAACCGATCTTCGCGACGTCGGGATGCGCGATCAACCGCTCGCCCACCACCGAGCCCGGGCCGACCACCACGTTCAGGACCCCTTCGGGCAGGCCCGCCTCGAGAGCAAGCTCGGCGAAGCGGACGGCGGTGAGCGGGGTCAGCTCGGCGGGCTTGAGGACCACCGTGTTGCCGCACGCGAGCGCCGGCCCGAGCTTCCAGCTCGCGAGCATGAGAGGGAAGTTCCACGGCACGATCAGGCCCACGACGCCGAGCGGTTCGCGGAAAGTCATGTCGACCCCGCCTCCCACCGGAATGGTCTCGCCGTAGTGCTTCTCGACCGCGCCCGAGTAGAAGTGAAAGACGTCGCCGACCATGCCCATCTCCCAGCGCGAGTCGCCGATGGGCTTGCCGACGTTGGCGGTCTCGAGGCGGGCCAGCTCGTCGCCATGCTCTTCCACCTTGGTGGCGATGCGCCGCATCAGGCGCGCGCGGTCCGCCGGCTTGACGGCGCGCCACGCGGGGTACGCGGCTTTCGCGGCGGCGACAGCGCGATCAGTCTCCACGAGCCCCGCCCGATCGAGCTTTGCGATCGGCTTCTCGGTGGCAGGATTGATGACCTCTAGCGGTCGCACCTCGACCGTCATCCCCGCTCGAACAGCCTCTCGCGCTCGTAGCCGGTGACGACCTTGTCGAACTGTGCCTGCTCGGTTCGCGCGTAGTTGAGGTAGTGGTCGACAACGTCATCGCCGAATGCTTTGCGAGCCATCTTGCCCGTCTCCAGCTCAGCGATTGCGTCGCGCAGCGCGTGCGGGAATCTCTGCACGTCCGATTCGTAGGCGTTGCCGGTAAACGCAGGCGGCAGCTCGAGCCGCTGCTCGATTCCGTGCAGGCCTGCGGCCAGCAATGCGGCGAACGTGAGGTACGGGTTGACGTCGGCGCCAGGGATTCGAGTTTCGGTGCGCAGGTGCTGGCCGTGGCCGACGATCCTGAACCCGCACGTGCGGTTGTCGTGGCCCCACGCGAGCGTGGTCGGCGCCCACGTCCCGGCCGCGTACCGCTTGTATGAGTTGATGTTCGGAGCCAGGAAGATTGCCAGCTCGGAAGTGCACGCGATGTGGCCCGCAAGGTAGTTACGGAACGTCTCCGACTCGCCATCGAACGTGTTGCGTCCGTCCTTCCAGAGGCTCGAATGCACGTGGCATGAGCTGCCGATCCACCGGTGGTCGGGCTTGGCCATGAACGTCACCGAGCAGCCATGCTGCTGCGCCATCTCCTTGATGCCGTTCTTGTAGATGACGTGGTTGTCGGCCATGGTCAGCGCGTCGGCGAAGTGGAAGTTGATCTCCTGCTGTCCGGGCCATGCCTCGCCCTTCGAGCTTTCGACGCGGATGCCGGCGGCCTTCATCCCCTTGCGCACATCGCGGATGAACGGCTCGTCGTAGCTTGTGGCCAGAACGTGATAGTCGAGGTTGTATGGCACCGACGGAGTGAGGTTGCTGTAGCCCTTGGCGTGCGCCTCGGCGAATGTCTCCTTGAGCAGATAGAACTCCAGCTCGGAGCCGAACATGGGCTCGAATCCCAGCTTCCTGGCACGCTCGATCTGCGCGCGCAGCACCTGGCGCGGCGAGGGTGTGACCGGTGAGCGGTCGTGCCACGCGACATCGCTCAGCACCAGGGCGGTGGAGTCGAGCCACGGAATCCGGCGCAGCGTTGCGAAGTCGGGCAGCAGGTCGAAGTCGCCGTAGCCCCGCTCCCAGCTCGCCATCTCGTAGCCGGGCACCGGATCCATCTCCATGTCGACCGTGAGCAGGTAGTTGCAGCCTTCGGTCGGCTCGCCGTGCGCGGCGGACTCGACAAAGTACTCGCCGTCGACCCGCTTGCCCATCAGGCGTCCTTGCATGTCGGTGAAGGCGACGATGACGGTGTCGATCTCGCCGCTCTTGACGGCGGCGGCAAGCTGGTCCTTGGTCAGCATGCGATTACTCTGACGGCTTCGTCCGGCGGCCGCGGGCCCGGGCTACGAAGCGCTCGAAGAGGTGGCGAGCCCACGGCAGGTCGGTGGTGAGCTCCTCGGGGTGGCACTGGACGGCCACGATGAGGCCGTCATTCGACTCCACCCCTTCCACGGTGCCGTCGTCACCACGCGCCGTTTGTTGGAGGCCCGGCGCGAGCGTTCTGACGGCCTGGTGGTGGAGGCTGTTGACGCGGATCTTGTGCTCGCCCGCCGCCCGCCCCAGCTCAGAGTCGGGGTCGACCTCGATGGTGTGCGCGAGGTGGCTGCGCCCCAGCGCGCGAACCTCGTGGCCCTCGAGGTGCTGAACCAGCGAGCCGCCCATGGCGACATTGATCACCTGCTGGCCGCGGCAGATTCCCAGCACCGGCAGCTCGCGCTGCCGCGCCTGGCGGAACAGCGACAGCTCGGTTTCATCGAGCTCAAGGTCGGTCTCTCCGACCTTCTCGTCCCTCCGCTCGCCATAAAAGGACGGGTCCACGTCCCATCCGCCTGGCAAGAGTAGCCCATCGACGTCTGGAAGCACCTTGGTCCCGGGGATGAGGTCCACGGGCTCCGCGCCGGCGGCCTGCACGGCCCGGCGGTACGGCATGAAGTACTCCATGCCGCGCCGCGGGTGGACCGTGATCCCGATCTTCGGGCGTTGCTTAGGTACCGACTGCTTCAAGCTCAGCCTCGATCTTCGCGAGCTCTTGAGCTGACCCCTGGACCTTTGGACCCTTGAACCAATTCTTCGCCGACAGGAACCAGTAGCCTCCCGAATAGAGCAACACCACAGCGACCGCGAGGATCGCGTAGTTGAATGTCTGCAGCGTGGTTCCGGGCGCAGCCTGCGGCAGAACGAACAGGATCGAGATAAACCCGATCCAGATCACGGCGATCCAGCCGATCACGTAGCTCCACCGTCCGAGGTGCCATGGACCGCGCTGGAACTTCTCGCCTGCGAGCAGCCGCAGGAGGATCGGCAAGCCGTAGGCGATGTAGAGTCCGATCACTGCGATCGAAGTGACGGCTGCGTAAGCGACCGGGTTCCACAGGTAGGGCAGACCCAGCAGGAACGCGCCGACGGCGGCGAACCAGATGGAGTTGGTCGGGGTGCGCGTGCGCGGGTTGATCTTGTGCCAGAACTCCGAGCCGGGCACCGCTCCGTCGCGGGAGAACGCGTAGATCATGCGCGAGTTCGCAGTGACCGACGACATGCCGCAGTAAAACTGCGCCCCGACGACGATGAACAGCAGGAAAGTGCCGAGGTTCTTGCCGACCGCGTCGACGAAGATCTGCGCCGGCGGCACCACCGCGCCGACTTCGGCGGTGTAGTCCTGGATCGCCGATGTCACGCCAATCAAAAGCAGCCAGCCTGCGAACAGTGAGACGACGATCGACCAGACGATGCCTCGAGGTCCCGCGACGGCCGCGTTGTGCGTCTCTTCGGTCATATGGGCGGATGCGTCGTAGCCCGTGAACGTGTATTGGGCGAGCAGCAGGCCGATGAGGAACACGTAGATCGATGCCCCGGCGAAGCTGAAACCGGTGTTGTTGACGAAACCGGTGAACACGAATGAAAGGGACTGGTGCTTTGAGGGGATGAAGAAGAGCGCGCCGACGATGATCACGACACCGACCAGGTGCCACCACACGGAGATGTCGTTGAGGATGGCCACGAGCCGGATGCCGAAAGTGTTGAGCAAGCCGTGGGCGAACAGGATTACCGCATAGACCGCGATGATGTGCGGAGGATCCAGCGTGTAGTTGAAGAGCTGGTTGAAGAGCGCGGACATGAAGAAAGCGCCTCCGAAGTCGATGCCGGCGGTCACGGCCACCTGGCCGAGGAGATTGAACCAGCCAGTGAACCAGCTCCACGCGGCGCTGTTCTGACCGCCAAGCTTCGCGGCCCAGTAGTAGAGTCCCCCGGCGGTGGGATAGCTCGAGGCCAGCTCGGCCATCGCCAGACCGACGAGAGTAACCATGATGCCGACCAGCGGCCAGCCGATGTTCATGACGATCGGGCCGCCGGTGTTCATCCCATAGGCGTAGAGGGTCAAACAGCCGGAAAGGATCGAGATGATGGTGAAAGAGACCGCGAAGTTGGAGAAGGTCGACATCCTGCGCCGAAGCTCCTGGGCATAGCCCATGCGATGGAGACCTTCTACGTCACTCTGGGCCGATACGTTCATGCGGGCATTCCTCCGTGTCGCGCCGGAATCGACGCTCTATCGCCCCTCCCCTCGAGGCTTGCGGCGAAGCTAACAGCGGATAGGATTCTTGTCAAGGATGTCTCCCGAAGGGCCTGAATGGAACGAGATGTAACAAACGTCACGGGGTCCGACTCGAGGGTCGGCGAGCTGGTCAGGCACCGCCTGGCGAGCCTCAGCCCGGCCGAGCGCAAGCTGGCCCGGGTGCTCTTGGCGTCCTACCCCATCGCCGGGCTCGAGAGCGTAGCTCGCTTCGCCGAGCGGGCCGGCGTCAGCCCGCCGACCGTGACCCGATTCATCACCAAGCTCGGCTTTCGCGGCTATCCGGAGTTCCAGGAGGTGTTGCGGCACGAGGTGCAGGCCCGCCTGTCCTCGCCGCTGGAGCGCTACCGCGACGAGCAGCCTGCCCAAGGCGCCGGCTCATTGCTGGCCGACTCGCTTGACGTGTCGCGCCGCAACCTCCAGGCGACGGTCGAGCAGCTTTCGCACCACGACTTCGAAGAGGCTGTCGGCCTGCTGGCCGATGTGCGGCGGCGGGTGCTGGTGCTGGGCGGAAGAGTAAGCGCGCAGCTCGCCCGCTACCTGGCCGGCCAGCTCCACCTGCTCCGTCCCGGCGTGGCGCTGGTCGACGTCGAGCGCAGCGCTCCGGCCCAGCAGCTCATCGACCTGCGCAAGGGCGACGTTTTCGTCGTGTTCGACTACCGCCGATACCAGGCCGACACCATCGAGAGCGCGCGGATCGCGGCGGCGCAAGGCTCCAACGTCGTGCTCTTCACCGACCCGTGGCTTTCGCCGGCTTCGGCATTCGCGCGACAGGTGCTCGTCACGAGCGTCGAGACAGCGGTTCCGTTCGATTCACTTGTGGCTGCAACAGCAGTGGTCGAGGCGATGGTCGCCGCGGTGCTGAACCGCCTGGGACCCAGGGCTCAAGCACGTATGCAGAGCCTGGACCGGCTGCGTGCCCGCGACGTGATTGGTGAGAGTGACGAGCCGAGCGGCTGACGTTCGTCTCCCCGGCGTCAACTCGGGCCGCAGCTCGCAGCGCGCGCAGCTGCATCACCTTGATGCCACCGACCGTCTTGCCCATCTCGACTGCCGTCTCGTGGAGCGAATAGCCGCGAAGAAAGCGCAGCTCGAGCACCCGCCTGTAATTGGCGGGCAGCGCGTTCAAAATCCGTTCCACCCACGCGGCGGTGTCCGCCGGTGCGGTGAGCTCGTCGCCACGACCGTCGATCCATACCTCGTCGGCGAGCTCGGCTTCGGGAACGAGTGCGCGGCGCGACCAGAACGACGCCATCACCGAGCGGGCGGTCGTATAGAGGTACCCTCGCACCGCTGCTCCGGGGTATTCGCTGCGCAAGCGCGGCAGCGCCTTGAGCGCGACCTGCTGGGTGAGCTCCTCGGCGTCGGCGCGGTTTCCGACGCGGGCGAAGATGAAGGAGAAGACGTGCCCGAACTCGCTTAACGCGATCTCGATGGCCGGGCCCAATGATCTCGCGGATCTCTCGGCAGCGAGATACATGGAAGCGAGAATCTCGGCGCGGTGAAAGCTATTCCGTATGCTTGAGCTGCGGTGGCTCAGAAAGACTGGACGGATGCGCTTCTAGATCGCTTTGCCGGCGTTCGTCCCCGCCAGGAGATGGAGCCGTTCCAGGTGACGGCGCGACTCTCGCGGGTCGCGCTCCATATCGCCCGCAGCCAGGAGGAGGCTTTTGGACGGTACGGGCTCAACCGAGGCGAAGTTGGGGTGCTTGCCGCGCTGCGGTTTGCCGGACCGAAGCAACAGCTCTCGCCCACTCGGCTCTTCAAAGGGCTGATGCTCTCGTCGGCAGGTATCACCAGCCGCCTGGATCGTCTGGAGCGCCGCGGGTACGTCAAGCGCACCCGTCATCCCAAGGACCGCCGGGGTGTCCTGGTCGAGCTCACCGAAGCCGGCCGCAAGGTGCTCGAGGAGGCAGTGGGCGCCGATATCACCAGTGAGCGCGATCTGGTGGCCGGCCTGAGCGTGGCCGAACGCCGAACTCTGACCGCCCTGCTCAAGAAGCTGCTGGCGAACCTGGAGCCGGCCGGCGCCGACACCGAGTAAAGCTCGGGCCCGGCCTCAGGGCCTCACCAGGCGGCGATAGTCGTCCGGCGTATCCACGTCCACCGGATGGTTCAGCTCTCCCACCGGCAATCGCGCCACCATCTCCGGCCGCGCGCGTATCACGGCGCGGCAGCCGACATCGCCTTCGAGCGCCATCAGGTCACCCCACAGCTCGCGCCGCAGGACGACGGGCGGATGCAGCAGGGTGCCGAAGCTGAGCGCCGCGGCCGGCAACCCCGATTCTTCCTGAAGCTCGAGCAACCCGTCGATGCGACCGGCGATGTCGGGCTGGTCGCCAAGAATCACCATCGCCGCGTCCACATCGCCGTCGAGGGCGGCGAGACCGGCGCGCAGCGACGAAGCCATCCCGGATCCGTGGTCGGGATTGATCAGGACCCGGGCCCGCCCAAAGTCGACCTCGGCCTGTATCTCCTCCGCCGCCGCGCCGAGCACGACCAGCACCTCATCCAGCCGCGAGGCGTTCGCATGCCCGATTACCACCTCGAGCAGCGGCCGTCCGGCTACATCGAGAAGCTGCTTGGGCCTGCCCATCCGCCGCGACGATCCTGCGGCGAGCACCACGCCCGCCGTGCGCATCAGGCCTCGACCGGCCGAAGGTACCGCTGAGGTTCTCGCTCGAACTCGGCCTGGCATCCGGCCGAGCAGAACCAGTAGGTGCGTCCGTCGCGCAGTGCCTTGTGCGTCGCGGTCAGCGGATCGACTGTCATGCCACAGACCTGGTCGGTGGCGAAGACGACGACCGGCTGATCCACGACAGCGGGCGTGCGGCCGCGCTTCTGGCGCGCGGCGACAACTTCTGCGAGCGCCAGCACGGCGATCTCCTCCTGGCTGACACCGCGCACCTTGCCCCCGGTGCGAAGGCGGCCGAGAGTCGCCTCGTCGAGCCCGCGGCCCAGCAGCGCGTCGCGGACCGCGTTGGCGCGGCGATTGCTGGCGATAAGAGCGACATCGACGCTTTGGTGGCTGAGAGCCGCCTCGAGGGCATCCTCGTCGTAGTGGCCCA
>WNFA01011671.1_pt1 | contig 11740 bp, 7 predicted proteins | sample 5400481 | NCBI WGS metagenome assembly WNFA01 (sample SAMN13153340, study PRJNA577476) | soil metagenome | isolation source: 120 cm saprolite under Douglas fir tree site 2 hole 1 replicate 2 | place: USA:California | collected 2015-04-18
GGCGGCAACCGTTGCACCGACCACTGCGCCGACATCTATAAGGTGAAGAAAGATGCTTGCCGGCTGATACCTTTTAAGAGCGAGCGAAAGATTTGCGAGCGCAGGGCCAAAGAAGCCAAGGATGATTGCAAACACAGGTGCCGGTAGTCAGTAAGCAGAAGGCAGTAAGCAGAAGGCAGAAGGCAGAAAGCAGGAAGCAGCGCGTTACTCTCCCATGCCCGCCGCCTTTTTCGCATCGCCGACGATTTCGGCGCCGGCGTCGCGCATTTCTTCGATGGCTTGCCGGCCGTCATTCGGCTTGAGATTAACGGCGCGCATGGCGTCGGCCAAAGCCTTCACCTCAAAGCCTTCGCGCCGCGCATCGAGCACGGTGTGTTTGACGCAGTAGTCGGTGGCGAGTCCGCCTACCCAAACTTCTGCGACGCCTTCTTCGCGCAGCAACTGGGCGAGATTCGTGCCGTCGAATCCCGAGTAGCCATCAGCGCTTTCATCAGTTCCTTTTGAAATGATCGTGATCCGCGGATCGTCGATCAGATCAGCGTGAAACTGAGCTCCGCGCGTGCCCTGCACGCAATGGATCGGCCAAGTGCCGCCGTACGCAGCAAAATGTTTCGTCCTGGCCGGGTGCCAATCACGCGTCTTGAAAACGGGCTCGCCGCGGTCCAGGAACTCTTTCGCCAATTCATTCAATGGCGCAACGACTTCGTCTCCGCTCGCCACGGCCAGCGATCCGCCCGGGCAGAAATCGTTCTGCACGTCGACGACGATTAATGCTTTCGTTTGCTCTGACACTTTCTCTTCAACTCCTGTTGTCTGGCTGTAGGGTTAGATTAGCCCCGTAGCCAAAACCCTGCAACGCACCGGACGGTAGTGCTCCGTTAGGATTATCTAACGGAGCATTACGCACCGGACAAGACTATTGACTTTCGATGCTTTTCTAGATAGAAGCATCTGCGTCAAGAGTATTCCAAACCCTGAAACAGCTCAAAGTCTTCGCTTTGGGAAATCTGACAGCCCAGTCTTTTTAGGAGGTCCAGGATGTCACGAAAAGTGCGAATTACACTACTACTGGCGGCCGTAGTTACTTGCTTCGGCGTTTCTTTGGTGAGCGTGCACGGGCAGCAAAACACCGACGCGTTGCGTTGGCGATACATCGGGCCGGTCGGCAATCGCACCACGTCGATCGTCGGTGTGCCTGGCCAGCCGTATGTTTACTACGCCGGTTCGGCATCCGGCGGAATTTTCAAGACGATTGACGATCGCGCCGTCCGATCCGAACGTCGTTTGGGCCGGCACCGGCGAAGCGTGGATTCGCAGTCACATCTCAGTTGGGCAGGGAATTTACAAATCTGCCGACGCGGGCAAGACGTGGAAATTGATGGGCCTGGAAAAGACCGGCCGCATCGGGCACCTCGCCATTGATCCAAAGAACCCGGACATCGTAATGGCCTGTGCAGTTGGTCACGCGTACGGACCACAGCAGGAACGCGGAGTGTTTCGGACGACTGATGGGGGAAAGACCTGGGACCGAGTTCTCTTCACCGATGAGAACTCTGGCTGCTCAGACTTAGTGATGGATCCCAATAATCCACGCACTCTGTTTGCCGGCATGTGGCCGCTCGTGATTCACACGTGGGGAAGGGAAAGCGGCGGCCCAGGCAGCGGTCTCTTTGTGTCTCACGACGAAGGCGCTACCTGGACAAAGATAGCGGGCCACGGTTTACCGACACGCACGACTGGTAAATGGGGGCTGGCGATCGCGCGCTCCAATCCGAAACGGATCTACGCGCTAATCGAAGCCGGCGACGGTGTTCCTTATCAAGGACAGGAGACTGATAGCGGCAAACTGTGGCGCTCGGACGATGGCGGCGAGAACTGGCGGCTGGTTAGTTACGACCGCAGAATGGGCGGGCGCACTCATTATTATTTTCGCGTCGAGGTATCCCCCGACAATGAAAACGAAGTCCACTTCCTGACGAATCCTTATGGTCTTTCGACCGACGGCGGCCAAACGCTGGTTGGCGGCGGTGGGCCCGGTGGTGGTGGTGGCGGCGGCGGCGGTGGTTTTGCCGCTAGTCCCGGTGGCGACAATCATGACATTTGGATCGATCCGACTCAGCCGGATCGGATTGCGGTTGCTAACGATGCCGGCATCAGTCTTTCGGTAACGCGCGGACGAACCTGGCAGAGGATTCAGCTTCCTAACGGCCAGCTCTATCACGTCACCACCGACAATCAGATCCCTTATTACGTTTACGGCAATCGGCAGGACGGCCCATCATATCGTGGCCCCAGCCGCACCGGCACCGGTGGCGGCGGTGGCGGCGGCGGAGGCGGAGGTTTCGGTGGAGGCATTCCGCGCAGCGCCTGGATCGGTATCGCGGGCGGTGAAAGCGGTTGGTCCACTCCCGATCCGACGGACAACAACATCATCTGGTCGAGCGCTTCTGGTTCAGGTAGCGTCGGCGGCATCGTCGAAATCTTCAATCTGAAAACCGGACAAGCGCGCAACGTCGAAGTGTGGCCGGAAAACGCCAGTGGCAGTGTCGCCGCCGATCTCAAATATCGATTCGTATGGACAATGCCGCTAACGATCTCGCCGCACGATCACAATAAGGTATATGTCGGCAGCCAGTTCGTACATCAGACGACGGACGGCGGCAATAGCTGGCAAGTAATCAGTCCCGATCTGACTTTGAATGATAAGAGCCGGCAGGGATTTTCTGGCGGTTTGACTGGCGACAACATCGGTGTTGAATACGCAGGCGTAGTCTTCGCTATCGCCGAATCACCGAAAGAAGCCGGCACGATTTGGGCCGGCACAAACGATGGTCAGGTGCAAATCACGCGCAACGGCGGCAAGACCTGGACGAACGTTACCAAGAACATTCCGAACATGCTTCGGTGGGGCACCGTCAGCAACATTGAAGCCTCGCGCTACAACGCCGGCCTTGCGTACATCACCGTCGATGGCCATCAGGAAAACAACCGCGACCCGTGGATCTACAAGACGGCCGATTACGGAAAGACGTGGAAGCTGATCACGAACGGCATTCCGCACTCGATGCTGAGTTACGCGCATTGCGTGCGCGAAGATCCCGTGCGTCAGGGTTTGCTTTACGCCGGCACTGAAAACGGAATCTACGTTTCGTACGACGATGGCGCGAACTGGCAACCGCTGCAAAACAATCTGCCGCATGCGCCGGTGTACTGGATCACCGTGCAGGAGCACTTCAACGATCTCGTAATCTCGACCTATGGTCGTGGTTTCTGGATCATGGATGACATCGCGCCGATTCAGCAGATGACCGCTGAGGTGATGAATTCAAATGCCCACTTGTTCCCGATCCACGCGACTTATCGCTTCCGCGGCATCACGTTGCCGTATGCCTCTTCCGACGATCCGACGGCCGGGCAGAATCCGCCTTACGGCGCATCGATCAATTACTATCTGAAGTCCGCGCCGAGCCGCGATGTGTCAGTCAAGGTCGTCGATGCGAAAGGCAACACCGTGCAGACGATTCGCGGTACACGCAACGCGGGTCTGAATCGCGTTTGGTGGAACCTGCGCACTGAAAACTCGAAAGAAGTTCGCCTACGCACCGCGCCGTTGTATGCGCCTGACGTGAAGCTTAACGCGGAAGGGTGGCGGCCACTGCCTGAAGGCGGACGCATGACGGTGCTCGTGCCGCCAGGGATCTACACGGTGAAATTGACCGTGGATGGTCAGGACGCAGGCAGTCAGTCGCTTACGATTTTGAAGGATCCAAACGATGGCGCCACTGAGGCTGACACTCAGAAACAGACTGCGATGCTGTTTGAATTGCGCAAGGATCTGGAATTGGCAGCGGACATGGTGAACCAAATCGAAACCATCCGAGCACAACTGAACAAGCTTCGCGCAGACCAGAGTGGCAGTGCTGACGTCAAGACCGCCGCCGACGATTTCGAGAAGAAATTAACCGACATCGAGGACGGCCTTATTCAGCGTAAGTACAGCGGCCAGGGTCAGGACACAACACGCTTTCCGGCGAAGCTGATCGGTAAGATGACTTACCTGGGAGGGGGTATCGCTACCGGCGACTACCCACCGAACAAACAACAGCAGGAAGTGCATGCGATGTTCAAAGCCCAGTTGGCTGACTTGCACAAACGGCTTGATGGCGTGATGGCGACTGATCTCAGCAACTTCAATCGGATGCTGAAGGAGAAGAATATCTCGACGGTAATCAGCGGTGGGCAATAGTCGACGCCGCGCCGAGAATGTTTGCCTCCCACCACACTCAATTAAGCGCTACGTGTAACCACGACGCGCTTAGCTGCGTATCAAACTCGCAAGGAGTCATGACTTATGTTGAGGTGTGCCGAAGTGAATCTTAAATCAAACGGTTTTTTGTTCTCGCTATTCTTGATCGTGCTTCTGGTCGCGACGCCGATTGTCGTCTCAGCGCAAGATCAGAAACCAACCGAGAATCAGGCAAAACCGAAAGCCGGTCAGGAGGCGTCCGGGAAACCGCAAGCGTCTCCAGAAGCTGCGAAACCTGCTGAACCGAAGAAACCCGAGGGGCAGGGAAGCGACGAGCAGCGGCCGGAAGGCGAAGCCGGAGCCGGGCCACGCGACCCAATGTCCACGCCGACTTTCAATGGATTGCGGTTGCGATCGATTGGTCCGGCGTTTACCTCGGGACGGATCAGCGGGATCGCCGTCGATCCGAACAACGCTGCTCATTATTTTGTCTCGGCCGCATCGGGCGGAGTTTGGAAAACCGTCAACGCCGGCATCACCTGGACGCCGGTCTTCGATCGCGAGGGCTCCTATTCCATCGGCTGCATCGTGCTCGACCCGAAGAACCCTCTGACGGTGTGGGTGGGCACGGGCGAGAACAACAGCCAGCGCAGCGTCTCGTACGGCAACGGCGTCTATCGTTCGGACGATGGCGGCAAGAGCTGGAAGAACGTGGGCCTCAAAACTTCTGAACACATCGGCCGCATCGCAATCGATCCAAAAGACTCGAACATCGTTTACGTTGCGGCGCAGGGGCCTTTGTGGGGGCCGGGTGGAGAGCGCGGTCTTTACAAGACCATCGATGGCGGCAAGACCTGGAAACAGATTCTGAAGATTAGCGAGAACACCGGCGTGACCGATGTGGCGATCGACCCGCGCGACCCGGACACGATTTACGCGGCGTCGTACCAACGTCGTCGTCACATGTGGACGCTCGTCGACGGCGGGCCGGAGAGCGCGCTCTATAAATCGACCGATGCCGGTGCGACCTGGAACAAGGTGCGCACCGGATTGCCGACGACGGAGATGGGTCGGATTGGGATCGCGATTTCGCCAGTCGATCCAAATGTGGTTTACACGACCATTGAAGCGGCTGATCGCAAGGGCGGAATTTTTCGTTCGAACGATCGCGGCGGCAGCTGGGAAAAACGTAACGACTTTGACGCCGGCGCGATGTACTACGCGCGCATTGTTGCCGATCCAAAGGACGTCGACCGCATTTATGTGATGAACGTCTTTCTGATGGTCTCGGACGATGGCGGGCGCACCATCCGGCGCCTCGGCGAGAAATCCAAGCATGTCGATAACCACGAAATCTGGATCGATCAGAACAATAACGATCACTATCTCGTTGGCTGTGACGGCGGTGTGTACGAAAGCTTTGATCGCGGCGCCAACTGGGACTTCAAAGCCAATCTCCCGGTAACGCAGTTCTATGATGTGACGACCGACAACGCGACGCCGTTCTATAACGTGTTCGGTGGCGCGCAGGACAATTTCGCGTTTGGCGGTCCGTCGCGCACGCGCAATGCCTCTGGTATCGTCAACAGCGATTGGTTCGTGACGCAGGGCGGCGATGGTTTCCGCAGCCAGGTCGATCCGGAGGATCCGAACACGATTTATGCCGAGCTGCAAAACGGCAACCTGGTGCGCGATGACAAACGCACCGGCGAGCGCCTGGGTATTACGCCGCAAGTCGGCCGCGGTGAAGAACCTCTGCGTTGGAATTGGGACTCGCCTTTCATCATCAGTCCGCATTCGCACACGCGCCTTTACTTTGCCGCCGACAAACTTTTCCGCAGCGACGATCGCGGCGACAGTTGGCAATTGATCAGCGGCCAGCTTTCGCGCGGTCTGGATCGCGACAAGCTGCCGGTCATGGGAAAGATCCAGAGCATCGACGCCGTAGCGAAGAATGCCTCGACGGCTTTCTTTGGCAACGCTTCCGCGCTGGCCGAATCGCCAAAAAAAGAAGGGCTGATCTATGTCGGCACCGATGACGGTCTGATTCAGATCACCGAAGACGGCGGCAAGAGCTGGCGCAAAGTTGAAAAGCTTCCGGACGTCCCTGAACTCGCCGATGTCAGCCGCATCGTCGCTTCGAGCACAGATGCGAACACCGCTTATGCGGCGTTCGAGAACCGGCAGAACGCGGACTTCAAGCCTTATCTCTTTAAGACCACGGACGCCGGCCGAACCTGGACGTCGATCAAGGGCAATCTGCCCGCGAATCATCCCGTCTGGGCAATCGCCGAAGATCAGGTCAATCCGAATCTGCTTTTCGCCGGCACTGAGTTTGGTCTCTTCTTCACGATTGACGGCGGGCAGAAATGGATTCAACTCAGAGGCGGACTGCCGACGATTCAGGTGCGCGATCTGGCGATTCAAAGACGCGAGAATGATCTCGTCGTCGGAACTTTCGGGCGCGGGATTTACATCCTGGATAACTACACCGCGCTGCGCTCGATCAAACCCGAGACGCTCAAGCAGGAGGCCGTGCTGTTTCCGGTCAAGGACGCGTTGATGTACATCCAGGCGCAACCCATCGGCGGCCGCGGCAAGAGTTTTCAGGGCGAGTCTTACTACACAGCTGAAAACCCGCCGTTCGGCGCGACGTTCACTTACTATTTGAAGGACGCGCTGAAGACAAAGAAGGAAAAGCGACAGGAAGCCGAGAAGAAGGCGCCGATCACAGCGATGCCGAGCCGCTCTGAACTTTCGGCTGAAGAAGAAGAAGAGGCGCCGGCGATTATCTTCACCGTATCCGACTCAAACGGGCACGTCGTGCGTCGTCTGACCGGGCCGATTACCGCCGGCATGCAGCGCGTCTCCTGGGACTTGCGTTATCCCCCTGCGTCTTTGCCGCCACCGCCAAATCCGGAAACCGAAGATCCATTCAACGAAGGACCGGCGGGGCCTTTGGTCATGCCCGGCACATACAAAGTCTCGGTCGCCAGGAGAGTTGGTGGCGTGATCACGCCGCTCGGGCAACCGCAGGAGTTCCAGGTCAAGGTCGACGGCCAGGAAAACATGTCCGCGGGCGATCGCGCGGCGCTGGTCGAGTTTCAGCAGAAAGTCGCGCGCTTGCAACGTGCGGTCAGCGGCGCAACCGAAGCTGCGAACGCACTCAAGCCGCGTCTCGCCGCAATCAGACGCGCGCTTTTGGAGACGCCATCGGCGGGAGAGTCCCTGCTGGCGGACGCTTCGGCATTAGACAAGCGCACGAATGAAGTTCTGCGAGCTCTGCGCGGCGATACGCCGCTTCGTCAACGCAACATGAATCTGCCGCCTTCGATCGGAGAGCGGGTCGGTGAGATTGTCGGCTCGCAACGAATGTCGACCGCGCGGCCGACGCAGACGCACGTGAATCAATACGCGGCGGCCTCGGCGGACTTCGAAACAGCGCTCCAGCAGCTGCGGCAACTGATCGAAGTTGATTTGAATAAGTTGGAGAAGCAGATGGAAGCCGCCGGAGCCCCCTGGACGCCGGGGCGCATTCCGGAATGGAAGCCTGAGCCGTGAAAAGGCAGAGAGCAGTAAGCAGAAAGCAGTAGGCAGAAGGCAGAAAACAGAGAACCGATCGAGCCACGTTCACGCGGCTTTCCCGCAGGGGCGGGGTCCCCGCGCGGGCAGCCCGCGTGGCGTGCCGGTTACTAGACCAGCCGTTTTTACGGCTGGGTCACGACAGCAAAGAACAATCTGAGCCCGCTTCAGCGGGCTTCTCTCGAAGGTCATCAGAAATAAGCACGCTGAAGCGCGCTAACTTAAAACCGTGGCGGACGTAACCAGCGCTAAAGGCGCTGATCTAGAAACCCTACGGGGAAGCCCGATGAATCGGGCTCATCAGGATCTTTTACCTCGGCTCGATTGCCGCTTTCAGCACGCGACTCCCGGACCCATCCACGCCAGGACTCTGTTATTGAACATCGGACAGTGGGGTAAAAGTGTGGCGAAGTACACAGATTTACCCCACTATCGAACAGCGCGAACAGTTGTGCCCCTTGCTTACTGCGCTTATCCTCTGGGCAGGCGATTCAGTAGCGGACAGATTGTTTTGAGGCGAGCCAAATGAAGTGGGCAACGAAACGGCGTGCTCGAACTCTGCTCGTCTCAGTCGCAATCGTGGCGGCGGTCGTTGCCCTGGTCGCGCTGCTCAGCGCCATTTCCAAGAAGCGCCGATCGACCATAATATTCGTCTGGTCCCACGGCGCCGTCAGGGTCGCCCGCGAAATTGATCATCCCTGTTGTCGGAGTGCGGCCTGAGCAGTTGCGAGATACCTTCTCTGAAGCGCGCTCTGAAGGGCGCGTTCACGATGCGATTGATATCACAGCGCCGCGTGGTACTCCCGTAATTGCCGCGGCGGATGGGCCCATCGTGAAACTCTTTCAGAGCGAACGCGGTGGCACAACCATTTATCAACTGAGCACGGATGGTAAGTTTGTCTATTACTACGCACACCTCGATCGATATGCGGACGGTCTGTCCGAAGGCCATTTCGCGAAACAAGGCGAAACGATCGCGTACGTTGGCGATAGTGGAAATGCCGGCGCGGGAAACTATCATCTGCACTTCTCAGTCGCGGAGATCTCTGACCCGAAAAATTTCTGGCACGGCATCAATATCAATCCCTATCCATTGCTGCGAAAGTAAGCTTATCTGTTCCGACGGCGTCAGGGCGAATCTGAACGAAAGTTCTCAACGCACCGTTCGCTTATAGGTCAACGCGATTAAGTACCTGGGCGCATGCATCGCGTTCTTGTTTGGCGCCTTGGGATTTTCTCACCGCCTCTGCCTGAAATTAGTTTCCGGGCGTTGATGTTTCCCGCAAAGCGGCGGAAAATATTTTAAGACGCAGAGATAATCTGGCCCCGCGGCACACACCTTGCCAAATAGAACAGCTAAGAAACAAAGAGGAGGGTGCAAGAAATGAAACGGTACTTAGGATCGGCGCTTTTCATTGCGGTTTGCATACTCGCGGTGGGGTGCGTTGTGGAACCAACGAACCGGGCCAATAGTAATGCTAGAGTCGCGGCGTTGGCGACGCCGACGGCAACTATCTCGCCCACGCCGGTCAGCGAGAAAGCTTCGAAGACTCAGGCGCTGACTCTGCCGGTGCTCGACGCGTTTTTAGCAAGCGAGCCTTTTTCGGGCTTGCTCAAAAGCCGTTTGCAAATTACTGACGAGCAAATCGCGAAGCTGAAGGAGGCAGCTCACGCAGACACAGTCAAACTCAGCGAAGCGAATGCCGGCAGGTCACCCGGAGAGACGGCCAGTGCGCGTACCACCGCGAGAGAAACGATTACAAAGATCATCGGTGCGGAAAAGGCCGAACAACTCGAAGCCTTGGTAGCGGAGCAGTGGAGTAGTGACAACGAAAGCGCGATGGAGAAGACTGCCCCTCAATCAGGTACGAATGACACGAGAAGTCCGAATAACGTGCCGACGGACTCGCGGGTGGTAGTGAATTCGCCGGCCTACCGGATGGATGTCTTTGAACATGGACGGCTGATCAAATCCTACAAGATCGGAATCGGATATCCTCAGTTTCCTCTCCCGACCGGCCTGCGCAAGGCGCGAGCAATTATCTTCAATCCAACCTGGACGCCACCTGACGAACCCTGGGTCGCAAAGATGAAAGACGTGAGCGTCGGCGAAAAAGTCGAAGCGGGCAGCAGGTTGAACCCGCTCGGCCCTGTCAAAATCCCGATCGGCGGACCGTCGCTGATTCACGGTGGCAAAGCGCTGGCGAAAATCGGCACTTTTGCCTCACACGGTTGTGTGGGACTAACGACACCGCAGGTACACGACTTTGCGAAGCTGCTGGCGCAACTGGGCGGTGCGCGATTGACCGACGCGGATATTGCCGCCTACGAACGCAACAAAACCGAGACGAAGGAAGTGAAACTGACTAAGGCGGTTCCGGTCGAACTGCGGTATGAAACGATTGTGGTTGAGGATGGCAAGCTGCACATCTATCGTGACGTTTACGATCAGGACGCTAACACGGAGGAAAACTTGAGGGCCGTGCTCGAGGCGAACGGAATTCAGTTTGATGCATTGACAGACGACGTTCGCGCAGAGATTTTGAATGCTTTGGCGCAAATGTCCGATTCCAACCTTGCCCAGCCGGCACCATCGCCGAAGCGAACGCCAATCGTCACCAAAGGTCCAAATGCTTCACCGACCTTAACCGAAAAGAAGTCGCCCGCGACAAAAACAATGGCCCGGGCGGCGAAGAATCAGAAAGAGATCGTGATCGAAATCGCAGCCTTGACCGGGAAAGGTTATCCGGCGCCCGTGGACCTGGATACTGGCGCGAATAAGGGAAAAAGGTAAAAGTAAAAAGGCAGAAGGGAAGAAAGGATCGCTCGGGTGCCCGAGCGATCTGTAGAGTCCCACCCGTGGCGACAACGGGAGTGCTCCGAGTGACGTTTAGAACAGGGCTGTTACCAGCCGCGTTCACGCGGCTTGCGCGAGGGGTTTACTAGACCAGCCGTTTGGCGGCTGGTTCACGACGTAAAATTAGAACCTCAGTCCGCTTCAGCGGCTTCCTTCGCCATCAAGCACGCTGCGGCCCACGGCCGCGAGCCCTGGGTGCCGTTTGATTCGGGCAGCAGCGACATGATCTTCAGAAAGAGCGGCAGCCGTTTCAACTGCGCGGCAGATTTCAGAAACGATCGCACTTCGAGAGGTTTCCACCCGTGGGGACCAAAGAACGCCGGACCTTCGGGTGGGGCGAACTTCAACACGGCGTTGTCGCCCATCTGCGTTCCCATCTTCTTTTTCAAAAGCTTCAATAGTCCCGGCGAACACAGATCGGTGAGCCAGCGTTTAAAACTTGGCGGCGCGGCGAGGTCCTGAGCCAACGCGCCGACTTCGTCCGCAGTGAAGTAGACGATCAAGCCTTCGCTGATGACGAGCGCTTTGTTTCCTCGACTGCCGAGTTTGGCAAACACCTCGCGGCGCGCACTTACATCCGATAAATCCAGACGAATTCGCTCCAGCGCGCAAACTGGTTTGTCTTGGCGGAGAATCTCTTCCTTGTAATCAAGAATTCCCGGCAGATCTATTTCAATCCATTGAAGCGATGCCGGCAGATTCATTCGATATGGTCGCGCGTCCAATCCCGCCGCGAGATTGATCACCAGGTCACAGCCGTTCGCGATTTCCTGCGTGATGAAATGATCGAAAAGGTAAGTGCGCGCGATCCATGACCAGGTGTTCTGGTTGCTGAACTCGATCGCGTTGGCAATCTCTTCGCCACGTTCGCCGGCCAGCCGCCGCGCGAACGGATCGCGAAACAGTGCGTCGGGGCGCTCAGTCTCGCGAGCGCGATAAACCGCGGCCCAGCGAGCGGTGTCAGAGATGTTGTGGATCAGAGTCATAAGAAGTAAGTCGTCAGTAATATAAACTGAGAAGCTGCGAAAAGGTTACGGCTCAGCCGCGACGCGGCT